>OCVV011168395.1_pt1 | contig 10988 bp, 13 predicted proteins | sample 1539721 | NCBI WGS metagenome assembly OCVV01 (sample SAMN02144230, study PRJEB22623) | gut metagenome | biome: sheep rumen | host: Ovis aries | place: New Zealand
GTACAAATAATTTATATGCACAAAGATAATATTAAATATACTAATGCTACAATATCCATTTTATTACAGTCATTTGCCTATTTAACAATGATGGCAGCTTTAGGATTATTTGGTTATATTTTTAATTACGATTATATCAGTAATCTTGGTTTTATCGAATACTTTTTCTTCATTGGTTTACTTGTTAATTCAATAATCATCGCTATTGCCTTTTTTGCCATGTTTTCTAAAAAAACGCTACAAAAATTAATTAATTTTGTTCATAAAATACTTCATACTATTAACGATGAAAAAGCCGACAAATTACGTGACAAACTAAACATTCAATTAGAAGAATATCATAATAGTACAAAGGTTGTTGCCCATAATAAAAAACTAATGGTAAGGTCCTTTTTAACTTCCACTTTTCAATTAATTTCGTATCACAGTGTAGCTTATTTCATATATCTCGCACTAGGAATTAAAAACTTAAGTTATCTTAGAATTACTAGTTTACAATCATTTCTTTATTTATCTGTTTCCATCTTACCACTTCCAGGTACAGTTGGTGTCAACGAAACAGGCTTCTCTCTTTTATATAATCCTATTATTGCTAAAAACTTTGTAGATTCAGCTATGTTATTAACACGTGGTATAAGTTTCTATTTATTTGTTATTATAACTGGTATTATTCTGTTTGTAATAGCTATTAAAAAAAAGAATGTTTTAAAATAACTAAAACATTTTTTTGTAAATTAAAACCCTTGATATGCAAGGGTTAAAATCAAAATGGCGGAGTTGGAGGGATTTGAACCCTCGCAGCAGTTACCCACTCTACTCCCTTAGCAGGGGAGCCTCTTCAGCCTCTTGAGTACAACTCCAAATGACTTAAATATCATACCATTATTATGTCTTTATTGTCAATTCATTTTACTAAAATAACATGATAAAAATTTAAAAAAACATTGAATTATCATTTTTTCTAATTCAATGTTTTTTTTAATTAACGTAAACATCCCTTACTGTTCAACCTCTTTAGGTTCATTTTTTCTACTAGATAAAAAAGTTAACTTTTCAACAATAATTTCCACAACCTTATGTTTTACATTATCTTTTTCATACGAAGAAGTTTGTAGTCTTCCTCGAATACCAACAGTATCTCCTTTTTTACAATATTCCCCGGCATTTTTAGCAAGACCATCCCATAAAATACAGTCAAAGAAATCTGTTTCATATATTCCATCTGGATTTTTAAAACTACGATTTACAGCTAAAGCAACCCTTGTTACCTCTTTACCAGAATCAAGAGTTTTAATATCAATATCTTGGGCTAAACGTCCCACTAACATTACTGAATTCACCATAATCCCTCCTTTCAATTTCATCATAGTAAAATCTAAAGGAATAGTCAAAACCGGCGAAAATAATCTTTTATTGTTTAAAAGTACTCCAAATATTCTTTTTCCACTTAAGAATAAAAAAAGAAAAATAACTGTATTTTTCATACAATTATTTATTTTCAAAAAAATTATTTTTTACATTTTTTTACACTTTTAAGCATTATAAATCCACATTATATACTCACAATACTCTTTTAATTAATTGATTAAGTTCAACTGCATATTCCATAGGTAATTCTTGTTTAAACTTATCAACAAAGCCTAAAATAATTAATTCAGTAGCCTTTTCTTTTGAAATTCCCCGTGTCATCATATACATTAAGTTCTCTTCACTAATTTTACTTACAGTCGCTTCATGAATAATATTACTTGTTTTATTATTATTAATATTAACGGGATAAGTATCACTCTTACTTAAATTATCTAAAATCAAACTATCACATTTTACTAAACTTTCACTATTTATTGCACTTTTCTTTATTTCAACTTTTCCACGATAAGTAGCATTCCCCCCATTTTTAGCAATGGAATTCGATATAATTTTACTTTTAGTATTCTTTCCAATATGAATCATCCTAGCTCCAGTATCTTGTTCTTGATTATGACCTGCCACACTAATAGTGACGCATGTCCCACTGGAATTATCACCCTTTAAAATACAGGCTGGATACTTCATAGTAATACCACTTCCAATATTACCATCAATCCACTCCATCACACCATTTTCTTCTACTAAAGCTCTTTTAGTAACTAGGTTTTTTACATTATTAGACCAGTTTTGAACTGTTGAATATCGACAAGTACTATTTTTACCAACAAATATTTCAACAACAGCTGCATGAAGGCTTGATTCCGAATATTCTGGGGCAGTACATCCTTCAATATAATGTAAATGACTATTATCATCGACTATAATTAGACTTCTTTCAAACTGTCCCATTTTGCGAGAGTTAATACGAAAATAACTTTGTAATGGGCGATTTAATGTTGTATTAGGTGGTATATAAATAAAACTACCACCAGAAAATACACATCCATTTAAAGCTGCAAACTTATTATCAGTACTTTTCACAATTTTACCAAAATACTTTTTTACTAAATTAGGATAATTTTTTATTGCATCATCAATAGAAGTAAAAATAACTTTCTTTTTTTCAAGTTCCGCTATCATATTATGATAAATCATTTCACTTTCATATTGAACACCTAAACCATCCATTTTTTTTTCACTTTCAATAACACCTAAATCTTGAAATTCATTTTTTATAGCACAAGAGATTTTATTCCAATCATTAGATTTTTCCTCTTCGATATTCTTATAATAAATAATATCATCATAGTCAATTTCAATTTTTGGTCCAAAATTAGGATTAGCTAGATTTTTAAATATTTCAAAACTGTTAAGACGAAAATCGGCGAAATACTTACTCTCCTTCTTGATTTTGGATATTTTCATGATGTTCTGTTTCGTTAAACCTATTATCTGCATTTTCGTCACCATCTTCCTTCTTGCGTTTTTTCTTTAGCCAAACTATTGTAACAAAATGATCAATCATAAAAGCAATAAAAAAGTTAAATAGTAATGATATTAGAATAGTTACAATAACATTCAAGGCTTTCACATCAAATAATCGTAAAAAATTAAAGTAATCCATTGACAATATACATATAATATTTATTATTGTTAGGAAAATAGCATAAACAATAGCTTCTTTAATTATTCTTCTAAATCTTCCTTTTTTTTCTTCTTTTGTTTTACCTACTGGAATATTTTTATCATCAGCTTTTTCTTTAACGGTAATAATAGTATTAACACCTTTATCTTTAATATTAACAAGTGTCTGAGTAAAATGAGCTGATTTACGATTAGTTTTTCTTTTTTCTTTGCGCTTTTTTTCTTTTTCCTTTTCTTGTGACTTAATTACTTTTTCATTTGTTTTTTTAACTAAAACTTCTTCTTTAATATTCTTATTTTTTGATGTTTTCTTCATTTCCTCATCTGAGGCAACTTTTTTCTTTACTTTAGTATTTTTATTATCTTGATATTTTTTTTGCTTATTTTCATATTTTTTACGATTTCTTTCTTTTTTTTGCGCAATTATTTCTTTTTGAGTTAATGCCGTCAAATCATTTTTTTTATTGCTATTTTTATTTTCTTTTACATTTTTTTTCTTAGTTGGCATCTTAATTAATTCAACTTCTTTTATTTCTTTTTTTCCTTCTTCAATAACCAACTTTTTTTTGCCATTTGTCACTTTTTTATTAGAACTACTTTTTTTTACATTAGAATTTCTATTTTTTGTCTTCGCCATAATCTAAATCTCCTAATTCACCTACATATTATTATAATGTAAAACTATTTAATTGACAAGAAAAATGACTAGTGTTATACTTTAATTATTCCATTTGGTGCTCAATACATAGGGGATTAGTTAAATGGTATAATAATGGTCTCCAAAACCACTGTTGGGAGTTCGATTCTCTCATCCCCTGCCATATTGATTAATACTCGAACTATTTTAGTTCGAGTTTTTTAATTAAAAGAATTTTTTGTAAAATTTGTTGATGAGGACAATATTTTATGTTAACATTATCCATAGGAAATACTAACTGTTGAGTACTTGCCAACTTCTTAAAGGAAGGAGGCTTGATATTATGAAGAAAAAAGATTTATTAATCAGTTTTCTAATACTAATAATCATTTTATTAATAGTCTCTTTGTTGACTTTTATAATAAAAAAATAGTACTCAATCTGCAATAGATTAAGTACTAAATCTTAATTAAGTACAAACTTAATTTTGGGTAAGTACTCAACGTGCGAAGTTCAGTATTTCCCTTTTTAATATATGCAAGTTCCCTTGCTACATACTAATAATATCATAAAATAAATTGTTTTTCAAGTTTTTCTATTTACTAAATTCGATTACAATGCTATCATTACTCTAGTGGTTATAGGTAAAGTAATAGTTTTACACCTATGTACTATAGGTGCCATTAAGGTTTACTACTCTAACTTTTTAGTTAGAGTTTTTATTTCATATAAAAAAGTGGGTTATATGTATCCACTTTTATGTTACGGCATAGTATAAAATATTTTCTAATTAATTGTCATATAGTCCTAACATATATAGAGTTTTAGTAATTTTTCAAAGTCATCAATTATCTTTTCAGTAATCTCTTAGCACCAAATGCATGTGGTATATCCATTAAATCATTCACTATATCATGTTCAAAATCACTCATATTTTGCGAAAACAAAATAGCTACTCCATCTTCTTTATTCCAATTTTGACAATTACGTAATTCATCATCAATCAACACATTATTTTTAGCATTTACTACGGATGCTTTGGCAAGACCAAATTGTAAAGTAATCACACGAATACCAGGTAATAATTCATTAAATATTTGTCTTTTTAAACCCTCTTCATAATATCCACCACTTAATTTAGTTAAAATAATAATATCAGAAAATAAACCACTTTCTTTAAGAATTTTTATTTTATTAATTGAATCATTAATGGTTTCAGCCTTATCAAAAACTTCACACCAATCTATTTTAGTTCGAAAATAGGAATCTATTTCCCGCTTATCTCTTAAATCAATTCCATCTTCCTGCATCATATTAAAAGCTATTTCAATTGTATTAAATATTACACCATCACAATCACAATATAAGATTGGCTTTTTCATATAAATAACCCCCACATTTTTTTATTTTTTCTTACTTTCTTGAATATTATATGTTATTTTTCTTAATATACTACGAGATAAGAATCTTCTTCCAAACATAGCTAATTTCATTTTAAATCCCGGAATAATTACTACTTTTTTCTTAAACATTTGATTTATGGCATAACGAGCAACCTCATCACTAGTTAAAGCTTTAACAGTAAAATGAACTCCTGCTACATTATTAAAATTCGTATCAACTGGTCCGGGACATAGACTACATACAAAAACATTACTCTTATCACGTCTTAATTCTTCATTAATTGCCTCTGTTAGATTATTAACATAAGCTTTTGTAGCATAATATGTTGCCATAAGCGGACCCGGTCCAAATGCAGCAGATGAAGCTACATTTAGAATATAACCACTATTACGCTTTTGCATATCTCTTAAAAATAACTTAGTTAATAAATGAACAGCTATAATATTAGTATTAATCATATCTATTTCATTATTAAGATCTGTTTCATAAAACTTACCAAAATCTCCAAAACCAGCATTATTAATTAGAATATCAATATTTTCATTTTTGGTCATAACATATACTTCTTTAACTTTGGTTATATCTCTTAAATCTGCAATAATTATTTGACTATTAACTTCTAATTCGTTTTGTAATTGTTCTAATTTCTTTTTATTACGTCCAACTAAAATAAGATTATGACCTAATGTAGCCATATATCGTGCCATACTTAATCCAATGCCACTACTTGCACCAGTTATTAATACCTTCATCTCATCACCTAAATAAAGTATAACAAATTTTTCATGTTTTTACTAGGTATTAATAACACACATTTTACATATATACGAATATTTTATATTAGAAATCAATAAAAAGGAGAGATTTTAATGAATAATGAAAACTGTTTAGCCAATATTTTACGAGCCATTGCTGTACTACAAAATAATGCTGAAAAAATAGATTGTAATGACAATAGTTGCACAAGACCATTTCTAGGTAATATTATTACTACACTGTGTTTTAATACAAGGCCAATAACTTTTTATCGTTGCGATAACAGTCTAATAACACTACCATATACCACCGATGGTATTACAAATACAACAAGTATTTTTCGTATAGAAAATGTCAAAGATAATTCAGTTAAAGTTTTACTTTTAGCTCTTAATGATGATGGAACTTATACCAATACCTCTACTTATGCCACAATTAATTTAAATTGTGTATGTGCTATTCGTTGTTTAGCTGATGCAACTATTGCTAATGTTTAAGAAAGGAGGACAATATGGATAATTTAAACATACGCGAGACACTAAACTTAATTTTAAGTTTACAAAAGAATGCCTGCTGTGATAATGGTTGTAAAGAAGGTTGTACTCGTCCTTTCTTAGGACCTATTACTACTCTTACTTGTTTTAACACACGACCAATTACCCTTTTTACATGCTGTACTGGAACTAACTGGGAATTTCCCTATGAAATAAATGGTACAACAGGTACAAGCAGTGTATTTCGAATTGAAAATATCGAAGGAAATTGCGCAACATTTAGAGTTTTAATTCCCAATACTGATGGTGATGTTACAACTTATTCTTTTAGCAATTCATTTTTCACTATTGACCTATCATGCGTACTAGCAATGCAATGCTTAGGAGATGTTTTTGCAAACTAAAAGACCACAATGGGTCTTTTTTATTTACAAGTTACTTCATTAGTTTTAATAAACTTATCATAAGCTACTATTCCTAATGTTGTAAGTGATAATAGAGCACAAATAATCATCAAAATTATCATCAAATTATTATCATTACTCATTTTATTATTTTGTGTTTTCCTTTTCATTCTACCTTCCTTAATCTTATTTTATAAAATTAAATAATATCCGTCAATTACTAACATTATTTTTCTTTATAATTTAAGTTTTCAAGTTCTGGTAAAACAAACAAACCATCCTTACGAATTAATACATCATCAAAGTATATTTCACCGCCACCATATTCTTTTCTTTGAATCAAGACTAAATCCCAATGGATATTAGATTTATTACCATTAGGACATTCATCATAACAGCAACCTGGAGTGAAATGTAAACTACCTGCTATTTTTTCATCATATAAGATATCACCCATTGGTGTTTTAATAACTGGATTAAATCCTAATGAAAACTCACCAACATATCGTGCACCTTCATCTGTTTCAAATATTTCTTTTAATTTCTCATTATTATTAGAGCTAGCTGATATAATTTTGCCATCTTTAAAAGTAAGACTTACGTGTTCAAATATTTCTCCATGATATGGACTTGGTACATTATAAGTTATTGTTCCATTAATACTATTCTTTACTGGTGCCGTAAAACATTCTCCATCTGGAATATTAGATTCACCAGCACAAATAATTGCCGGTAGTCCTTTAATGCTAAAAGTAATATCTGTTTTTGGTGCCACAATTCTTACTTTATCAGTTTTTTCCATTAATTCTTTAAGTGGTAAGGTATCTTGATACATTTTTTCATAATCTACAGTCATTGTATCAAGTGCAAAATTATAAAACTCTTCTGGTGTCATATGAGCTTTAAAACTATCAACAATAGATGGATAGTTAAGAAGAACCCAACGTCGTTTATTAACCTGTATTTCTTTATACGGTTTTAAACTCTCTGAAAGAGATTTTTGCATATCTTGATTCATATTTTTATCATAATAATCACTTTTACGATAACATAATTTAACAAAACAATCATAGTTTTCTACTTCAAATTTCATTTTCTTTGTCTTTGCTTCAATCATACTATTAGTTAAATTCTCTCTAACTAAATTATTTAAATCTTGATTTTGATAATCCGTTTCAACAACACCTTTACTATTAATAACCTCTTTTACAATAGCTTTTACAAGTGGCATACTTTCAATTCCTTGATAAGAAATTAACACTTTATCATTTTCTTTAACTTTTAAACTATGATTAACTATTATTTTAGCTAATTTTTCTATTCTTTCCATAACTAAATACTCTCTTTCTCATAAAATAAACTGAAAGGAGTTTATTTTATGTATAACAATAATATACCACAATATGATAATAATATGCAAAAGAAATATCCACACCACCCAAATTATCATAATGATAATAGATTTATTGGTGGTGGTTTCTTTGGTCCATTTATTCTAGGTGGAATAACTGGGGGATTATTGGCAAACACAAGGCCAAATTATCCAATTTACTATCAACCATATCCGTATTATCAACCATATCCATATTATGGATATCGACCTTATTAAAACACTAGTATCTAGTGTTTTTTATCAAATCAATTATTTTTTTTGGTAACAAATTAATTTTATTTAAATCACTTATCTTTACAAATTCAAAATATGATGATTCATTATCCATATTATTCTTAATTTTAGAAATAACTTTATATTCTAAATTATTAACATTATATTCATAAACAAAGAATAATTCATGAACTTTAACATTATCTAATATAAAAAAGTTTTCATAAATATCTTTAAACCTAAGTTTTTCCCTAACAAGTAAAAAACGCATTTCTTCATTCATTTCTCTTACTAATGCATCAATACTTGCTTCTCCTATTTTTATTCTTCCTCCTGGAATAACAGAATTACCCCCTATTTTAGAAATTTCAATTAGTACTTTCTCACCATATTTTAATATAACACCAACACGAATATTTAATTTAATATCGTCAATCATAATTGATAAGTCTTTCATAATACCTCACTATTAGAAAAACATCCCTTTAGGATGTTTTATCTTTCTCTTTTAATAATTCATCAACATAATTAATGGCCATATGTATTTTATCTTCTAAATATTCACATACAGGGACAACCTTCATATTAGGATAATCTCTCCATGCTTCTTTAATATTATTATCGACATCAATAGCCTCTTGAGAATCTTCAAATCTAGCTTTATTATTACTATTAGAATATCTATTCTCTAAATTAGCAGCTACGGTAATCATATGAATAACTAAATCATATTCTTTTAGTAAATCATCACCATTTAAGTGATTTTCTTTTAACATACGTTTATATTCGTCAATACCAAGATAGGCACATACATCAACTGCCCCACGATCACATAAAATAATTATCTTAGTATCATCTGGATAATTCTTAATAAAATCTTTAAATCTTCTTTCTTTATATAATTGTAAGTTTAATATTTCATTTTCAAACTCATATACACCAACAGCATTTTTGCCAAATGGTCGTATACCATTTTTGATTGTCTCAGTTGCACATTCATTAACTGTTAAAACGTGATAACCCAAATCATTTAGATGTTCCTCAATACGTGAAATAGTAGTAGTCTTGCCTGCACAAGGTCCTCCTGTTAAGGCAATTTTTGCTATTAATTTACCCATATTTACTCCTCAATACAAATCAATATTATTATAAACTTATTTGAAAGAATGTCAACATATTTCGCATAATTCATATTTCAGTTATAACAATATAAAACAATCTTATTTTTCTTAAGACTTTTTTTAACATCAATTACCCTTTGATTAGATGAACCTTTATACTTTAAAAGTGGACTTGATAATTCTATTTTAAATTGTCCATCAATTAATACATCAATGTAATTTACTATTTCCTTATCTTTAACATAATCATCAAAAAAATATCCACTCCATAACCAAATAGTTTTATTAGGATAATGCTCTTTAAAAATCTTAGCAAGAAGAGTTGTACCTTCGATATTTTTTGGATTAAGAGGTTCGCCTCCTAATATTGATAAACCACTAATAACCTCATTATTACATAAATCTAATATATGATTAATTACTTCATCATTAAACTCTTTACCACCATTAAAGTCCCATGTCTCAGTATTGAAGCATCCTTTACAATGAAAATCACATCCTTGAAAGAAAATGGATACTCGAACACCTGGTCCGTTTGATATATCCATTTTTCTTATTTTATTATAACGCATACTAATCATCCTTATTATCAAGGTGAATTACCCGTTCTTTAATTTCCTGAGTTCTTCCTTTATTCCAAAAGTTACTTCCAATATAACCACAAGTACGTCTGGCAACATTTAATTTAGCATGATCTCTATTACCACAATTTGGACAGAACCATTCAAGATTATCATCTATTAAAATTTCACCAGTATAACCGCATTCCTGACAATAGTCAGACTTAGTATTAAGTTCAGCATACATAATATTATTATAAATAAACTTAATTACTTCCATAACCGAATCTAAGTTATTCTCTAAATTAGCAGTTTCAATATAACTTATTGCTCCTCCTGGTGATAACATTTGAAATTCACTTTCAAGTTTTAATTTTGTAAAAGCATCTATTTCTTCAAAAACAGGAACATGATAAGAGTTTGTTACATAATCACGGTCAGTTATTCCCTTAACTACACCAAAGCGTTCCCTTAAACACTTTGCAAATTTATATGTAGCTGATTCTAAAGGTGTACCATAAACTGAGTAATCAATATCTTCTTCCATTTTCCATTCTTTACATTTATCGTTCATGTGTTTAAGAACTTCTAATCCAAACTCTTTTCCTTTACCATTATCAGTATGAGAGTGTCCTGTCATATATTTAACACATTCATATAGACCTGCAAAGCCAAGAGATATCGTAGAATAGCCATGATGTAATAATTCATGAATCGATTCACCCTTATCAAGTCTTGCTAAGGCTCCATGTTGCCATAGAATAGGTGCTACATCACTAGTGGCATGAGAAAGACGTTCATGTCTTAATTTTAGGGCTCGATGACACATATCCAGTCTCTCATCAAATATTTTCCAAAATAAATCCATATCTTTTCCACTTGAAAGCGCTACATCAGGAAGACTTATTGTTACAACACCTTGATTAAATCTACCATAATACTTTCCTTTACC
>OCVV011268591.1_pt1 | contig 10985 bp, 7 predicted proteins | sample 1539721 | NCBI WGS metagenome assembly OCVV01 (sample SAMN02144230, study PRJEB22623) | gut metagenome | biome: sheep rumen | host: Ovis aries | place: New Zealand
AACGGACTGTATGGACAGTGTCACCGTCAGTGCACCGGCAAAGATAAACCTCGGTTTGCATGTTTTGCCAAAACGTAATGACGGATATCACGGTATAGAGAGCATCTTTACGACCGTAAATCTTTTTGATGAGTTACAGGTCAGCCTTGTAAAAGGGAAGGGTTCTTGTACGGTGTCGTGTCAGGGTATGGAACTTCCTGCTCAAAACACAATCACTGCTGCATACAAAGCTTTCTGCGTGCTGACTGGCATGGAACAGAGTGTGAGCGTTTCGCTTACAAAATGTATTCCTTCCGGCGGTGGATTGGGGGGCGGCTCAAGTGATGCTTCTTCTTTTATACAATCCATTGACACTTTGTTTGGTACGCATTTAGATGCAGTTTCTTTTGAGACCATTGCATCGAAGGTAGGAAGCGATGTGTTTTTCTTTACTCATGCTCTTTTAGAGGCGGGTGAAGGTAAACCTTACGCTGCAATTGTAGAAGGACGTGGAGAACATGTTTCTGCAATTCCTGCCCGAAATGACTTCACGGTACTGCTTCTTTTTCCTGGTGTGCAAGTCTCTACAGCAGAGGCTTACCGGTGGGTAGATGAAGATGCCGTGTCCGACGAGACGGTTCGACTACCGCTTGCTCAGTTGTACTCCATGGGCGTCCATGCTTGGACATTCAAAAATGATTTTACGCCCTGTGTCGTCCGAAGATGTCCCGTAATAGGGAAAGCTCTCGCAGATTTGCGCCAAAACGGTGCAGATTTTGTAGAGATGTCCGGTTCTGGCTCAACGGTGTATGGTGTTTTTGAAAGACGAGAGTGTGCGCTACGTGCACAACAGAATCTTTCTTCAAAGTGGAAAGTAATGGTTCTGTAATGCAAAAGTAAAAAAAATGGAGGACAAAGTATGCATGTTACGGAAGTAAGGATCCGTAAGGTCGAAGATGAAGGAAAGTTAAAGGCATACGTTACGGTAACATTTGATGAGTGCTTTGTTGTTCACAACATCAAAATTATCGAAGGTAAATCAGGGCCCTTTATTGCAATGCCCAGTCGTAAGACAGCAACTGGCGAATATAAAGATATTGCGCATCCGGTAAGCCCTGAGTTTAGAATTGAACTGCAAGACAAAATTCTTGCGGAGTATGCTAAGGGCAATTTTGTTGGCCCGAATGAAAGTAGTGCAGATAGCGAGTAATCGCTTTTTGTGTTTTGGGACGTCGTCAAGTGGTAAGACAACGGCTTTTGGTGCCGTCATTCCGCTGGTTCGAATCCAGCCGTCCCAGCTAAAAACACTGTAATAGAATGTTTTAAGGAGCTTTTGTAATGGAACAAATGGTAATCAATGCAAAGACCCGTAAGGAAACTGGTAAACGTGTGGCAAAGCGTCTTCGCGACCAAGGTAAACTTCCGGCTATTGCATACAACGAAAAGGGTGAATCCGTAATGCTCGAAATTGACGCAGCGGAATTTTCAAAGGTATGGCGTACAATCACTCCGTCAACCACAATTAATCTGAAAATCGACGGTCAGGATAACATGGCATTTATTCAGTCAACTGAGTATGACATTAAAACAGACAAAAACCTTCATGCCGATTTCCATATCGTAAGCGGAACAAAACCTGTAATTTATACCTTTAAGATTCATTACGCAGGAACTCCTGCTGGTGTTCTCCAGGGTGGCTTTATGGTTAAGCACGTTCCCCAGGTTAAAATTAAGGCACTTCCCCAGGACTTGCCCGCATCTATTACCGCAGATGTTTCTGCAATCAAAATCGGTGAAAAGTTCCTTGTTAAGGATTTAAACCTTGGCGACAAAGTTACCGTTCTTAACCCAGCAGAGGATGTTATTATTTCTGTTGCTCCTCCTAAAAAATAAGCAGCAGTTAGTCTGATTTATTCCTTCCTGATTTGCTCGGGAAGGATTTTTTTTATATGGCGCATATATCTGATAGTTTTGAAGCTTCTGTTTCCTCTTGCTTAAAAACCTGCCTTGAAGAAATAGGCGGTAAGAGTAATGCTTTAGGACTTGCTGTCTCTGGCGGTGCAGATTCTGTGAGCATGCTCCTTGCCTTACATCATATTCTTTTGCCAGAGACAAAACTTTATGTTATTACGGTAAATCATAATTTACGCCCAGAAGAAGAAAGTGCAAAGGATGCGCTTTTTGTTGAAGCATTGTGCCAACGCTTAGCCGTTGACTGTACAAAAAAAACAATTCCTCGGGGAACAATAGAGCAGGTTGCCTTAGAAAGAGATTGCGGTATTGAAGAAGCCGCTCGTTTTGTTCGTTATCAACTTTTTGAAGAATTTATTAGTGAACATTCACTTCCAGCTTTATGCACAGCACATACTTTTTCTGACCATGTAGAAACGCTTCTTATGCGCTTTATTCAAGGAAGTGGAGCCGAAGCCTTAGCTGGTATTCCCTTAGTGCGTAAGCCCTTTATTCGTCCCTTAAGAACCGTAACTCGTCAAGACGTAGAATCTTACCTTGCGCGTAAAAATCAAAACTTTTGCACTGACAGTACTAACGCAGATACAGCCTTTTTGCGTAACCGCGTGCGTTCTTCTGTTGTTCCTTTATTAGATACTTTGTTTGTAGGCTGGCAGAAAAGTGTTGACAGTCTTTCGCAAAAAATGCTTGCTGACGAAGCAGTACTGCATGAACTTACCCTAAGTGCAGAAAAAGAAATAGTGCTTAGAAATGACGCAAAAGTTCAAGCTACTGCTTTAAACCTTAACACCGCCGCTTTTTGCAAACAGATGCCTGCACTTCGTCGCCGTTTGCTTTACCGCACACTGTCGCCTCTAACGAAAGAACGCATACCCTTTGGCTTTATACAAGACATTTGTTCTTTTGCACAGCAGTGTTTGGTTGACGGCAAAAAGCGTTCTCTGTCCGCGGCGGGACTTTCCCTTTGCGTGACTGCAGAGACGATTAGTGTACAAAAAGTGCAGAAGGTGGTTACAGAAAGCGCATTCTCTGCTATACTGTACCAAGGACAAAGTGTCTGTGTTGGTCAGTGGTGCTTTTGTGCCACTCCTTTAAATGACACGACAGTCTGCGTAACTGAAAAAACAACAGGACTTTCGGTTAGGCTTTGCAATACAGGTTTCCCTGTGGGTCTTCGCTCTTTTGTAAGCGGAGATTGCATCCGTGATGCTTCTGGAAATATGCGCTCTGTAAGTGGTATTCTTGATGCATGGAAAGCCGGTAGTAAAAAAACGCAAGTTCCCCTCTTGCAAGATTTGTCGCATACTCAGATGAACATTATGTGCATTTGGGGCGAGTTGTGTGGATTAAAAAATTGGCTTGTGACTTAAGCTGCTCTATTGAGGAATGAATGATGAAAAAAACTTTTGTTTTTGCATGTGTGTTTTTAGCCCTTGCACTGCCTCTCTGGTCTCAGTCAGACACTGCAGAACAAGCTAACCGTAGAACCGCTTTACGCTGTCTTTCACTTGCAAAAGAATATGCCTCTTCCCATTCATGGCAAGCTGTTGAATCACTTGCTTCTCAGGGTATTGCCTATGACAGTACCATTTCAGATCTTTACTACATGCTTGCAGCCGCTAAAAATGCTTTGGGTGACTCAAAAGCAGAAATTCTTCCGTTAGTACAAACAGCACTTACCACAGGAGATTGGGTCGATTACAACCGTGACAGTGCCCGTGTTTTGTATGCAGATCTTTTGTGCGACACAGGAAGTTATGCAAGTGTTCCTGCCATACTAGATGCAAGTCCGCTTATTTATTCTGCAGATGCTGAATACATTCGGGCTAAGGCATACTACCGCATGGCAACTGTCGACTCTGTTTCAAAAGCTCGTGCAAAAATTGACAGTGCCCGAAAAATCTATCCCTTAGATACTCGCTTTCCTCTTTTGTTTTATAAGTCAGAATCTCCGCAAAGCATAAACGCAGAAGTTCGTCGCCTTGCAGATTTTTTCTTTACAAAAATTTCACAATACGCCGCCGCTGCTCCCGACAAAGATACAGAACTTGAAATATATGCTGCTCTTTTTGCTCGTGGTGAAGAACAAAAGCGTATGTTGCAGTCCTTCAACGCACGAGGATTGCGTCATCCCCTGTATGCAGGAGCTGCTTTGCAACAGGGACTTTTATCGCAAAGAGAAGCTCTGGATTATATTCGTTCCTTTGCAGATGTAGAAATTGATTGGAATACACTCAAAGCTTTTGTTCCCCTCATTACCGAAACAGAAGTTAAGGCAGCTGCAAATACATACTTTACTGCTTTTGAGGGAATGCTTACCGTAGACAGCGACAATGACGGTATAGTTAATATGTACATCAAGTACTATCGTGGTCGCCCAGAAAACATTATGTACGACAAAAATCAAGATGGCATTATAGACTGGCAAATAATTGCAGACTTTGGACTTCCCATTCACGCAAAAATTCCGCCTTCAGGTTTGGAAGTTGACTGGGACACATATCCTTATTTGTCTTCAGCGGTGTATCAAAATGCTTCTAGAGACACAAAACTTACCTTCAGTCTTGTACGCGATGAAGTACTTTGGTCTCCTATTTCTATAAGTATAGATCAAGTGATTGCTGCAAACACTGGTGCTGAATTTTATTTTCCCTCGCTTATTCCCGATGCAGAACCAGTAACAGACGATCTTTTAATGACTGCATGTTATGAATACACAATGCCTTCAAAAGAAAGAGAAGGTGCAAGTGTTACGTTTACAGTGCTTGATGGAAAGTTACAGTTTGCAAATTATGCAGTAGATGGAGTTACCTATGCTCACACTCAGTTTATAGACGGCTTCCCTTATACTCGTAGAGTTGATGCAAACGGTGATGGTACATTCGAAACAACTGAAGTGTATGGATACGATTACGAAGGAACTATGGCAGTTCATTGCCTAGAAGATGAAGAATCGGTCATGACTAATCTTTTTGGAACTCCGGGAAGTGGCAGTGGATTTTTCTTAAGCTTTATTCAAATTGATTCTAACGGAGACACTATCCCTGAATTTATTGAAGAGTATCTTCCCCATGAAGGAAAAATTACTTCTTGGGATTTAGATGCTGACGGCCTGTGGGACATTCGTTCTACTCGCTACCCCAGAAAGACAAATACCTTTGGCGAAAAAGAACCCCTTATTGAAGAAGCACAGTTTTATGTTCAAACGCAAAAACAGTTAGTGACTGTTACTTCAGTAGATGGTGTTCCTATTGCTGTCGAAAATGGAAATGGTCAGTCTCTTATTACTCGAGAAGGAACATCTCGCTTGTACTGGATAGACACACCTGGTTCGCAAAAACTTGCACAAGAAGCAATTCGTCAACTCGATGCAACTGGCTCTCAGGGTGTAAGCATGATTGTTCATTATAGTGGTGAACAAGCACTTGCTGTTCGTGTTGGTAACAATTACTATGCAACGCTTGTTCCTGTATATACATTCGATGATGAGGAATAGTATGTCTGTAAAAAAAAGTGCGGCTCTGTTTTTTGTGTGTGCCGTACTCTTGTGCTCTTGTAGAACCTTTGACAAAACAGCAGGTATTAAAGAATACGATTTAGTTGATTACACAAGTGAAAGTATTGCTGCTACTGAATGTGAACGCATAGAAGGCCTTTTAAAAATACAAATGAATACTCGTGCGCTTTGGCGTGCCCTTTTGCTTACAAGTCACATACAAAACTCGTCTCTTGCACAACAAATGTTAGAGAGGAGCCAGCAGGCTGTTGTTGAAGAATACGAAAAAGCAGTTCTTGAAGAAGATTGGCAGACAGCATTACGTTGTTACATTTCACTTGAGTCGTGCGATTATAAACAGCTTTCTTCTCTCTCTCTTTCTCGTGCAAGTCTAGAAACAATCTGCTTGCGTGATGCACCTGGTATTTATAACGAAAGTTCTGCATCAAGTCGTGTGTCTCAGTATATAAAGGGAACCGTTACTGTTCTTGTTGATAAGGGTTTTAAAGTTGAACGCGGTATGGGTGTTCAAGACGCAATGTTAGGAAGCGGTTTTTTTATTTCACATGACGGTTATATTGTTACTAATCACCATGTTATTGCTTCAATGGTTGACCCCAGCTACGAAGGCTATGCTCGCTTGTACATTAAACTTGCAGACGATCCGGAAACTCGTATTCCTGCAAAGGTTGTCGGTTGGGATTCAGTGCTTGATCTTGCACTTTTAAAAGCAGAAGTAAATGCTCCTTACGTGTTTTCATTGGGTTTTAGTTCAGACTTAGATGTAGGAGATAAAGTCTATGCTATAGGTTCTCCTTTAGGTTTGGACAGAACACTTACCAGTGGAGTTATTTCTGCAAAAGACAGAAGACTTTTTACCGAAGGTCTTGTTTTTCAAATTGATGCGGCAGTTAACAGCGGAAACTCTGGCGGTCCGTTAATTGACGCTCAAGGAAAAGTTCAAGCAATTGTTTTTGCTGGTGTAGAAAATTATCAGGGACTTAACTTCGCAATTCCTGTTGAATACTTACGATACGAACTTCCGCTTTTGTATGCTGGTGGAGAACGAGTGCATCCGTGGATGTGTGCTTACGGAAAAACAGAACGTCTTCCTGGAGCTAATGTTTCAAATGAAGGCGTTGCTGTTCAGTATGTTATGCCAGGTGGCAGTGCTTGTTTAAGTGGCATAAAAGCTGGAGATGTAATTATTGCTTTCGATGGACATACCGTTTCTTCGCTGGAAGATTTACACCAAAAGTTTATGCAGTTTCAAAGCGAAACCGTAGTAAAGGTAAAGGTTCGTCATGAAGATAAAACTGAAGAAACACTTTTAGTCTGTCTTTCTTCTCGACCAAAACAGCCAGGTTATGAAGTGTATCAAACCGATTTGCTCGAACATTCAATGCTTCCTCTGTTTGGAATGGAATTAGTGCGAGCTTCTACTACAAAGAAATTGTATGCTATAAGCAAAGTGTTAAAAGCCAGTGCTGCAGATGAACTTGATTTTTCGGAAAGCGATACTGTGCAAATAGTCGGTGTTGAATTTGATCCAACAAAATCGTATATATATGTAACGGTCTATACAAAACGGCGCAAAAACGGCTGGCTTGAAATGGCTCTGGCCCTTAGTGCTCAACTTGACAGCCCGTACTATTTTTAGGTGGAATTATGACTGAATTAAAATACAAACGAAACTTTTGTATTACCGCTCACATTGATCATGGTAAATCAACCCTTGCAGACAGACTTATTCAAAAGGCAAGAATTATTGAAGACCGTCAGATGATGAATCAAATTCTTGATAACATGGATATAGAACGTGAACGAGGCATTACTATAAAAAGTCAAGCGGTAACAATTCCCTATCATGCTAAAGATGGTCATGATTACGAATTGAACTTTGTTGATACTCCTGGTCACGTAGACTTTTCTTATGAAGTAAGCCGTGCTATTGCTTCGTGCGAAGGAGCCTTGCTTTTAATTGACGCAACACAAGGTGTCGAAAGTCAAACAGTAAGTAATATGTATCTTGCGCTTGAACAGGATCTGACAATTGTTCCTGTTATAAACAAAATTGATCTTGCAAGTGCAGATGTCGAAAGTGTAAAGCATCAAATAGATCACGACTTGGGTTTAGATTCTGCTGATGCTCAGTTGGTAAGTGCAAAGACAGGACAGGGTATTGATGACCTTATGGAAGCAATTGTTACAAAATTTCCTGCTCCCACAGGTGATGTAAATGCTCCGCTTAAAGCATTGATTTTCGACTGTCATTACGACGAATACAGAGGTGTTATTGTTCATATTCGCATTATGGACGGCAGAGTTAAAACAGGTGATGTAATTCGTTTAATGAGCAGCAACACTGAATACAAAGTAGAGCAAGCTGGAATATTTAAAATAAAGTTTGAAGAAACAGGTGTGCTTGAAGCTGGTGATGTTGGTTACATTATTGCTGGCATTAAAACGGTTCAAGATGTTCGTGTTGGTGACACTATAACGCTTGCATCAAATCCTGCACCACAACCGCTTCCTGGATTTAAAGAAGTAAAACCCGTTGTCTTTTCGTCAATTTATCCTATTGATTCAAATGATTATGAAGAACTAAAAGATGCAATGGAAAAACTAAAACTAAACGATGCGTCTTTGGTGTATGAAAAAGACAATTCGCTTGCCTTAGGTAACGGTTTCCGTTGTGGATTTTTAGGACTGCTTCATTTGGAAATTGTTCAAGAACGTTTGGAGCGAGACTTTAATCAAGTAGTTATTTTTACAGCTCCCTCTGTACGTTATAAAGTTCGTGCTGCTGGTAAAGAAGAGCAATGGGTAGACAATCCTGCCGATTATCCAGATGGAAAAATTGAAGCTGCTGAAGAACCCTATATTAAAGCAACTATTATCACACCAGCTGAATACTTAGGTTCAATTATGGAATTGTGCCGACTAAAGCGTGGTGCCCAAACTAACATGCAGTATCTTGATGAAAAGCGTGTTGAACTTACGTATGACATGCCCCTTGCAGAAGTGCTCTTTGATTTTTACGACAAACTCAAAAGCTACAGTCGCGGATACGCCAGTTTTGATTACGAAGTTACAGACTATCGTCCTACAGACTTAGTAAAGATAGATATTTTGCTTAACGGAAAAAGTGTAGATGCCCTTGCTCAGTTGTGTTTTAGACAGAGTGCTGTTGAAAGAGCAAAAAAAGTGTGCGAACGTCTTAAAGATGAAATTGCTCGTCAGCAGTTTAAAATTGCAATACAAGGAGCTATTGGCAGTCAAATTATTGCTCGCGAAACAGTTAATCCTGTTCGTAAAGATGTTTTGGCAAAATGTTATGGTGGTGACATTACTCGTAAGCGCAAGTTGCTGGAAAAACAAAAAGAGGGTAAAAAGCGTATGCTTATGGCCGGAGATGTTGAACTTCCTCAGAGTGCTTTCCTTGCAGTGCTTAAGGAAAAAGACGCAGACTAACTTCTATAATTTTAATAAAGGAATCGAGTTCTGCACGGACTCGTTTTAAGAATGAACTTTCCATGCTTAAACGGTAACCGTCAGGGAAGTGTAAGTACAAGTATTCTCTTTTTTGTAAAAGAGTGTGTATTTGTTGATTGAGGGGCTTTGTACTGTCTCTGTACGAAGAGTTTTCGCCTTTTGAAAGCAAGTCTCGTATTTGTTTTAGCGCTTGCATTTCTGTATTGTAAAAAGACTTTATTTGTTCATTGCTTACAAGAGAAGTCTCTTTTGTAAAAACATTTTCACTTTCGCTTTTTTCTACTAAGTCTATGTCTTTTTGTGGTAAGCCCAAAGGACAGCCTGTTTTTCCTGCGTCAAAAACATTTGCTTTATCTGCAAAAAGTTGTGTAAATAATTTTGCATACATCAACAGTGATGGAGTTGAAAAGCATGTCTTATTGTTCTTTCCCTTGACTAAAGAACTGTATTCATTAAAACTTGCATGAAAAACAGAACCTTGTGTTATGCGATTTGCTCTATTTGTTTGCGTTTTAAATGCTGGTGTGTTTTTAGCATGTGTTCTTCCGGCGCTGTATGAAAAATCAAGTCCACTTACATAAATGGGAATGGTGTCGTTTTTTCTGAGTGCTAGTGCAATTTTAACTGCTCCCAGACCAACAGAGCCTAAGGGTTCAAAATACATTCCCTCAAAAAAAGTGTTGATAATTGAATCTAAAAAAGAAACATTTGCATAACGAGATGCAAACCACACTGTTGTTCCTTCGAAAAGTTGTGTTACTTGCGGACGAGATACAATGTCTGCAAAAAGGGTAACTGTTTTATTTGTAAGCCCACAGTATGCGTTTTGAATAGCAAATTGGCTTTCCATTGCAACAACAGCTTGTACTTCTATGCCTGCGTCTGTTAAAGCACTAAAAGAAGCGTCTACTGCAATAATGTAAAAGTTTTGTGCAAGATTTTTTTGAGTAAGTGTTTTAATAGTTTCATCAAGGCTTTCTCCAGCACCGCATACCAGTATTGGTTTAGAAATTGTTTTTTCGTATGCCTTGAGTGTTTTTCCTTTGGGAAGAAAAGCAAGATTGGTGAGCGTGTTTTTTGCAAAGAGTTTTCCTAAGCGTGTAATGGTAATGCGGCTTTTCCAAAAGTTTGCAATTATTTCTTCGCAAGCATTTACTACATATTCATACTGAGCTGCATTGAATTGAACTCCAGCGCTTAAGTCTACTCGTATGGCACGGCGAAAATTTCCCTCTTGCATTGCGCTTCGAATTGTTTTGTCTAAGTCGTTTAAGTCTTGACTTCGGTAGAGCTTAACAGTTTGCGGATGAGGACTTTCTTTTGCCAGTGTAAAAAGTTCTTGGTCTGCTTCGTATGCAATTACACAAGATGTTTGGTCGCATTTTGCAAGTAGTTGCTCTATGCCATACCACAAGACTGGAGAACATACAATCACAAGTGTTTGTGGCAGTATGACAAGAGATTGTATTGTTTGTAAAACAGCTTTGTCTGGATTGTATTTAGAATAAAGAAAGCGATTTTTATACTGAACTGTATTTAAAGAACAAAAGCCCTGTCCGGCACTAACCAGGCGGGGCTTTTCGTCGCTATCTATAAGCATGTGTTAGTTTGCTGTTGCTGCACTGAGCATGTAGTCAAAGAAGACATTAGTAAAGTTGTCTTCTACTTTTTTACTACGGAGCATTGTTGACTGTGCTGCAGTGTCATCACTGTCTGCAACCAAAGATGCAAAACTATCGGTTTCAACATTTTCTGTCTGAATACCAGTACACTGTGCAACTGAAACATAGCCACTTAATACAAAAGGTTTGCTAATCTGATTTACTCCCGGAGTAAAGAGTTGCTGCAATGCATTTTCGTTTAAGTACAGTCCGGTAAGTGCTGTTACATCGCTGGGATTGTTTGCAATAAAGTCTGCATTTCCGTAGTTGAGGGGGAATGCTGGAACTTCTACTGCTTCAAGACCGAACTTAGCACAGGCGTTTTCAAAACCGTTTACACGAGCATCTGCAATGAATGCCTCAGCCTTATCCATATAGTAGTT
>OCVV012843573.1_pt1 | contig 10985 bp, 8 predicted proteins | sample 1539721 | NCBI WGS metagenome assembly OCVV01 (sample SAMN02144230, study PRJEB22623) | gut metagenome | biome: sheep rumen | host: Ovis aries | place: New Zealand
GCTCCCGATTTCCGAGAAGTTCGTGGACTACGCGAAGTCCGTGGAAAAGGAACTCGTGAACGCCGGCGTCCGCGTGGAAGTCGACGAATCTAACGAGAAACTCGGCTACAAGATCCGTCAGTGCGAATTGCAAAAGGTGCCGTACAAGATTATTGTAGGCGAAAAGGAACAGGCAGAAGGTCTCATCGCTGTCAACAAGAGAAAGGAAGGCGATAAGGGTCAAATGACCGTTGCCCAGTTCCTCGAAATGACCGCTGATGACCGCAAGGTTGTGAGATAATCCTCGCGGCATAAAAGATCCCCGCCTTCGCGGGGATGACATATTAGCAAACGCAGACTCAAAAGAGCCTGCGTTTTATTTTCTATTTCTTTATATATCGCATTAGCTTTGCGATTAACACTTCATCAAAATTTCTTCGGCTATCAATAATTGTATGAATGACGACATCTTTTTCTCGAATTTCATACACAATACGATACAAACCCTGAATGATTTCTCTATACCGTTCAATACCTTGTCTGTATAATTCGGGAACGATTCTTCCGCTTTCGGGAAAATGCGACAAGGAGAGGATGTTGTCTTCAAATTGAGTAATGACAGATTCAACATAAGATTTGTTTAACGACTCATAGTAAGCAATGACTTCGTTCAAATCTTCTTTTGCGAATTGTGAAACGACAACGTTGTAAAAATCATTTTCCGACATTGTACTTCCGCCTTAAATCCTGAAAAACCATCGTCGCCGGTTCTGTCCGTCCTGCCTGGACATCCTTTTCCGAAAGTTGAATGATTTTTAGAAGGCTGAAGGCTTTCTTCATGTCTTGGTATGTCTCAACATCAACAAGAACCGCCCGAGATTTTCCATCCTGGGTTATTACCATCGGTTCCCTGCGATCGTTCACAAAATTCATCACATCGTCGATGTTGGAACTGACGTAAGAATCGGGCTTTATGCATTCGCACACATCAAGCATGATTGACTCCTGTCGATAAACTTCCCTAAATATACCTTTTTCGCCTATCAAAGGCAAGTTTTAAGGGGGTTATAAAAACAATCTGGGCTTTTGTACGACTTCTTGTATCGGACCGCGTTGACTTCAGCGGCGATTTCTTCGTCAGTCATCATCGGGGTCTTGGGACATGAATCGACGAATTTCTGGACGATGCTTCGCTTAGACCGCACAGTCCAACCCATGCGATTCGCTAGCGTTTCCATGATACCCAAATCTTGGGTTGGAATTGTCAGAACAAGATCTTCCATATAAACCTCCTCCATAATATACATTATTCAGGGTTGAACAGCCAACACCATTCCAAGTAGGAATCTATGAAGGTTGCCGACTTCCTCAAGATGACGGAAGACGACCGCAAGATTGTGAGATAATCATCGCAATCCTGGACCCTATCGGTCGCCCTGTGGGCTTCCTCCAGGGTGACATCCAGTAAAATTCAAAACGCAGACTCGGTCGAGCCTGCGTTTTGAATTTCATTTGTTTATGAATTGCAAACTGGTATTACCATGAGGGAATGTTACAATCAATTGTACTTGCGTTTGTTTCAATCTTGAATTGAACCTTCTGTCCGCTAAAAGAACCAATCTTGGCGTCAAAATAATCTGTTTTGGGTTCGCTTAGAGCTTCGTCGTTAATGAATACACTCATTGTCGCACCACCTCCTGGAGGGCCTTGGCAAACCAGAGTGTTTGCACCTTCGGGAATTTGAACAACCCAGACTTCGCCGGTAGGAATTGCTATGGCCTCGCCGCCCTTGACAAATGTGTAGTCCACCTTGTTGGGGTTGATTACATAGGTGGAAGCACAAACGTACTTTTCTGAAGTTTTGTCCTTGTTCGTTACTGTTACCGTGGGGGCCACATTTACCTTGTGAAGGTCGGATCCTAGAGTGAGAGTCTTTGTTTTGTCGCCAGGAATATTTTCACCCTCGTAGCTCCAGACATAACCGGTAATCTCGGAATCCGAGGACGCTTTTACTTCCCACGTTACGGTTTCGCCTGCATTGGCTGTTTCTTTACCGCCTACAGGTTTACAATATTCGACGGTGATAGGAACCCCTTGGACTTGTAGTTCGCTGCAAGTGATTTCGTTACCGTCAACATTTAGTTTTGCGGTGTATGTGCCGGCGTCCGCATAGCGGACATTTACGGAATTTAGACCGTTCCCTTGCAAGGATTCGTTTTTTGCACCTTTCAAAGTCCATACGAATGGAGCCATGATCTGGTTGTAGACTTCGCCTGCGCTGCGGTAGAATTCCCAGGTGGCAATTTCGCCCTTGTTGATCTTGGCGGGGGAGGGACCACAGGTCCCGTTCACGATTTTTTGAGCTTCCATCAGGGTCTCTTTGCCACTGACGGTCTCGGACTTTTGGGCTGCAGAGCCGCCGGAAGTCGCCGCACTGGTGGAACTGCCCTCAGTCTTTCCGGACGGCGACGACCCGTCATTGCCGGAATCGGCGGAACCATCGCCATTGCTTTCGCTGGACTCAATAGAAGGAAGGTCGTCGCCGGATGACGAAGACGAATCCGACCCGCAGGCCGAAAAAGAAATCAAACACCCCAAAAAGACCCCAAAAAACCCAATCCTGAGCAAGTTTTTATCAGTCATGGGGTAGAATATAGTCAAAATGTAATGGTGTCAGGTGTAATTTTTTTGCTACATTGCCGATTTTAATAAAAAAGATACTATAATTAACACGTTTGGGATTCGGGTGCTAAAAGGAGTTGTCGTGCGATTCTTTGCCGTTTTGTTATGTGCCCTCAGTGCTCTGGCTTTGGCTGTTGAGCAAGAACAGCCTACACCCTACGACCTTATCCGCCCGATTTGGCCCATGAAATGGGATACGTCCGCCACGGACGACGGCGGAACTGTCGAAAGTTTCAGCAAGTATACGCCGAATGCCAAGAAACACAATACGGTGCCGCCAGTGGGCACCATGCCCCAGGATTTTGTCGCTAATGGTATTATTCCCGATACGCTGAACCAGGCCTTCCGTGACGCCCAGAATTTGCGCATTGGCCGAATTCGTATTAACCAGGCTGGTTATTTGCCGGACGATCCAGAAAAGCAGTTTTATTATGTGTCTGCAGGAGCCTGCGGCGAAAAGTTTTCCGTTGTGGATTTGGATGGGAAAACTGTGTTTGATGGCGGGACCTTCATGCCCTCTGGCCAGTTGACCAAGTCCAGTTGGGATATCAAGGCGGGAACCGATGCTGCCACGAACAACCAGGGCCGCTATACGGCCCGTGCTACAGGTCCTACGGGGGAAATCTGTATAGGCAACTTAGCGCAGGCAACCGGCCTCCATGCAGACACTCGATATCGTGTTAAGGTCCTTAACCAGTATTCGGCGACTTTTATTATCAGCGACAAAGTTTACTCCATGGTTCGTGATGCCACCCTCAAGTTCTATGGGATAAACCGTTCCGGCAATTCGGAATCCTGGTTCCATAGACCAAGCCACACCAAGGATGGAGCGGGCCCGTTTACGAAGGGGGCGGGCGCTGTTGCTGGATTTACGCCCAAGGAAGGGGCCTTACAGGGGGGATGGTACGATTGCGGTGACCACTTGAAGGAGTCTCAGACCCAGGCGTACGCGTTTATGGTGCTTGCTGTGATGGCGGCTGCTAATCCAGACCGCGACGAAGACCATTATGCCTATAATATGGGCGAAACGGTCAATACCGATGGTATTCCCGATATTTTACGTGAAGCCAAGCATGGTGCGGACTTCTTTATGCGTGCCTATGTATTTGCCGATGGCATCATAGACAATATGGCCGTGTCCGTGGGTAACTTTGGTGCGGACCACGGCTGGTGGGGTAGGCCCGAAAATCAGGATGCACTCCCTGCAAGTTTGACTGGGCGTGGTGGTCCCCATGAACGTGATGTCCGTTTGGGCGAATTGGGTTCCAATATTTCGGGCCAGATTGCGGCGGGCCTTGCTATACTGAGTGTTGATTACGCCGTTTACGACAAGGCTTTTGCAGATAGCTGCTTGATGGTTGCGGAGCAGCTTTACGACTTTGCTAAGAATCTGGCTCTTGGTAAGTCAACCTATGGTATGGAAAAATATGGCAAAACTGGGTTGCCCTATGTATATAACACCGTTCCTGCGGGTTGGTCTAGCCCGGCCTATAATGGAAACAACGAATACCATGATGACTTAGCCCTTGCCGCATGGGCTTTGCACTATGCTACCTACCCCAAGACGGGCGATGATTACTACCTGAAGGAAGCTATTTCCAGCCAAGAAATGGTGCAATCTTCGGGGCCCGGGGCAGATAAGTTTAAAGGTGGCTGGATGGGATCTTCTAGCAACGGCATGACCAAGTCTTCCAAGAATACCAGCTGGGCCAACGCCTATACATACGCCCTTTATGGCTTCTATAAAGTGTTGCTTCGCGATACCGAAACCGCCGCCAAGTACGGCATTTCCGAACAGGACCGATTGCTTTATTCTGAAAAGATTCTTTATACCATGGCCGCTAATGTGTCTTACCTGTCGGGTTCGGGCTCAAATCCCATTGACTTGCCGAATCCCAATTCGGAAACACCGCTCACGCTGAGTTATGATGATATATGGTACATTATGCAGACGGATCAGACCTGGATTTACAACCGTTACCAGGCTGGCAACATTTTCGAGGTTCTCGCTTATTCGGACATCGCAAAAGATTTCGATGGCGTAAAACTCCCACAGAAGGGCGTGCAGAACTGGAATTCCGCCGCCATGAAGCAGTTGGGCCTAAATCAGCTGAACTACATGCTGGGCGTGAACCCCTGGGATGTGTCCTTCTTGCTGGGTGTTGGTGATAAGAACGATGCCCACCCGCACCACCGCGCCTCTAACCCCGAAGGCAAAAACATGCCGGGTGCAGGCTACAAGTACAATCCGCCTACCGGTGCTTTGTTTGGTGGTGTGACCCCCGGTACCGAGAATGCTTGGTCTCCTTCGACACTGAGTTGGGAAGATTACCACCTTTCGGAAACTTGTATTGACGCTACGGCCATGTTCGTGGCCTCTTGTGCTGTGGCTGTTCGCGAAGAAGACCGCAACCGACCCCCTTCCAAGGTGGATGTAGAAATTCGCTATGTAGGCTATGATTCCGCCATTGTGAACATAAACCAAGATATTCGCGGACAGGCTATGATCCTTTATAGCGAGAGCGAGACGGGCCCCTTCGCTAACATGGCGGTGGATTCTGTTCCCGGGGTCAAACATACCATTCACATGAAGAACCTGAAGAACGGGACCACCTATTACTTTAAGGTGGTGGCCATTAACGCCAGGAGCGAAAAGTACGCTACACGCTGGCTGGTGGATTCCACCCTTACGCCGTTCTACTTTACCACGTTAGCTAGCGAACCTCCTGCGGCAGATATCCAGAACGTGAAGGTGTGTAACTTGAGTTCTGACAGTGCCGAGGTCATGTGGTACACGCCCAATGGCCAGTACGAATCCAAAATGTACTGGGATACGGTCCTTACCACCTACGACAAGATGCACTGGAATACCGGGGACGCCAATGCAGATGTGAGCGGAATCCCTACCAGTTTCCATTATGTGAAAATTGGCGGCCTCAAGGAACAGACTACCTATTATTATTGTGTTGAAAGTAATGGGGTGCAACGTTGTACTGATGACAACGGAATACCCCTGAAGTTCACAACCCCCGTGACGCATTACGACTTTGACGTTAGTGTGTATCAGTACGATTTTGGCGGCATGGACTTCTTGAACTTGAACCTTATCAATAACGAAGACCGTGCGTTTAACGAATTGACATTACGCATGTATGTGACGGCAAGACCTGACGAAATCGAGGCTGTACCTGGTGTAAACAACCAGCCTGGCTCCTGCCCCTTGCTGGCAGACGAAGATATTTGTCAGGCTTATGATGAAGCGGGATTCAATAGACCCTGCGTGAACCAGAATGGTGAAAGTGTAGATGATTCCATACGCTACTACCTGCGACATGCAGTGCCTGTGAAACTGGATGATACCTATGACCCAGCCACGGGAACCTATGACTGGTACATTCCTATTCCGCTGGGAGGAACAACCATCAAGTCGTCTTCCCGCATGCGTATTGACATAGGCTTCTCTAGTGGCATTTACCAGAACGGAGGTTGCGAAACTTTACGTACGCCTGCCAAGAAACGTTTTGTGGCGGGAGGGGCTTCTTCGGACTGGTCTTGGGCTGCGCACAAGCGTGACGTTGATGGTGCTGATTATGCGGGTGTTCCTGCATGGGATAAAGACCAGGGTGATATAGAGCAGGCTCCGAAAAACCCCTACATCGTAGTTTATCGCAAGAATGAGTTTATTTCGGGATTCAGTCCCTCTTATCAGGAAATGACCACTAAGCGTGCTCATTACGACATGACCGTGGCCTTTGATGCTCCTTTCAATGTGTCTAACGGTTCTTACATCCAGATTGACTCGGTAAAGAGCACTATGCACCTAAAGGGAACCGCATTGATTTCTGAAAGTGGATATGTAAATGCCATTTGGGTGAATGGCGTGGCTCTTACCAAGGACCAATTAAAGACTGCTGCTGTTTATAATTATGAAACCAGCAAGTTTGATTTGGATATCCCAGTGAAGATGACTATTGGAACCAATAAGGTTGACGTTACTGTGTTTGCCGGTCCTAATCCCGAATGTGCCGAATGCCAAGAAAACGGCGGTTGCGCCTTTGTAAACCGCAGCTACTACGTGCAGTTTAGCAAGGGGGATCGCACTGCGGGCATTTTGACCCTTGTCAGGGAAGACGGCACATCTGTTTCTAGCCCTGCGGCAACAGATGGTTCTTTGAAGTTCTACGTGGTGGTCAAGGACAAGGACAATCGTTCCAATAAGACGATTAAGGTTCTGGTTGAAAATTCCAGGACCGGTGCTATCGATACATTGACCCTCAATCGCGTGAACGAAACAACAGGTGAATTCAAGAGCGACCTGATTACCGCTATTGCGGAAAAGGATACGAAACTCCCCAAGGTGTCGTTCTTTGGTGGTGACGAAATTACGGTTACCTACATCGATGCCGAAGACGAAGAAGATGTGGCAACGCAGTACTTCTTTGCGGATCCCACGCACCCGGTTCCTCAAAATGTTGTGGTCCAAGATACGGACTGCAACGCTAGGGGAGACAAGATTGTAGCCACCTTCAGCGGCAGCACTTTCGGTAATGGTATAACCTTGGACAGCGCCCTCTTTGAATTTGATTCCACGGCAACCACCAAGCCTTTGACTGTTCTGCTGAAGCCCTCTAGCGTCAATGGCACCGAGGCTGTGTTTACGCCGAATGCGGGCCAGGTTCCGCAGACCGGAGCACCGACTGGCTTGGTGACGTTCTACATTACGGAGAAGGGCGTTGTCACTACGGAAAAGGCCCCTATCAAGGATGGTATCGCCCCGACTCTCAAGGGCGTGACCATTCTGGAAAATGAGAATCACCAGTATGCCCAGGATACCTTGAAGATTATTTTCACGGAGCCGGTGATGCTAGCCTCTTATAGCGTTTGGCCCCTGCGGGTTACTAACGGTTCTGCCGAAGTTTCTCAGACTGGCATCTCCGTGGTAAGCGCCACCACTTCGGACAATGGACGCAGCTGGCTCTATGTTATCGAAGGGAATACAAATGGAGAAATATTCAAGCCGGGCCAGAAGGCTGAAATTCTTGCAGATTTTGGCGTGTCTGACCTGGGAATGAACAGTCTGAGCAATTGTGCCGGCCCTGTGACGGTCACGGAATCTGTGCGTCCTGTGCCTGTTACTTTTGCCCGCATCACCGACAAGATGGGCGATGGCCAACCCGAAGAGATTTATCTGGAATTTGAATCCCTGTTGCGTGACAAGGATATGCTGGACAGCTTCGATATATATTGGGGTTCTCCGGAAATATACAGGGCTTTCAAGAATCAGAAAGACTGGTCTTTGGACACTATCCAGGGAGATCCGGTCATCAAGCCGATTTTGGCTAAGATAGATTCTTCTATGGAAGTAAAGCAGGTCTCTTATAAAGAAGTTATTGGACAGGATACTGTATGGTGCAACCAGACTACAATGGTGGAAGATACAAACACCCACACGATGGTGGAGGTGGATGTTTTGGATCCTATAACGGGGTTGCCGGTCAAGTACGCGTGCAGCTATAAGGACAAGACCCAGAATGCGGTGAAGAACGACACCATCTGGAACTACGTGATTGATACGACGGGCCATGACACGTTGTTGCAGAAACATACGGCTATGCGTATCAAGATTCCCGAAGGCGTATTCTTGAAAAAGACCTATGGTAGCCGTGGTGGAAAGGGCTCCGTAATGCCACGCAAGGGCGAAGAAGGAGGCTTCTTCGACAAGAGCTATATGCTTAATGACGATTGCCCGCCGGTGCTGACGGCTGCAAGGCTCAGCAAGTACGGTTCGACTTACGCTCTTCGTGTAGAACTGTCGGAGCCTCTGGTGGCTTCCGGAAACGAAAAAGCCCAGTTCCTTGAAAGGTTCCACGAAGGCCTGAAGTCCTATTACCAGCCGGCTGACACGAAGCTGGACAAGTATCTAGATGTGATGTATTGGACTTTCGCTTTCCGTGAAGAAGATGCGGACAATCATGTGCATATCGGTGATTCTCTGCGCTTGCCGATACAGGTCAACTCCATTACAAAGGACAAGGCGAACCTGTTGCCGGGTGAAGAAAGCCCCTGGGTCCCTGTGGTGGGTGAGATTGAAGACGTCCGGTTCAGGGTGAAGATGGCCGAGGGTGTAAGCACTACAGCTAAGGGTGACGACCTGTTTGCAGGCAACATGCCCGAAAAGGACGAGGACTTCCGCCTGAGCGTGTTGAGCGGTTCAGAGGAAACCCTTATCGCAAATGGCAAGAAGAAGTTGACTCCGTACAGTTCCATGCTCTCTTACGACACTGCCGCTTACAAGCATGGAGGCCCGGTGTTTAACATCGATGTGGAGATGCCGATTTTGCTCCAGAAGGATTCATTGGATAATTTCGCTTGGAAGGCTCATATTGCTTTCACGTTGGACATTTACACCAACATGGGTGCCCATGTGACCCAGACGGAATACGAATTTGATTTGGATGAAATCGGAATTGACAAGTTGTCTGCCGACGGAACCATCCACCTGAAGCTTGAATGGCTGCCTCACGATGGTAACCCCGCTGCTGAAAACGGCAGGGCCATCGCGACAGGCCCCTACGTGTCGAAGTTTATCTTCCATACGAAGGAAGTGGCCATTGCGCCTACGGCCAACAAGAAACATCGCGCCGGAACGGTGAAAAAGCAGAACAAGGAAAAGAGAATTTCCATGGGCTACCGCCGTATCAAGTGATTTATGACGGATATCCGAAAAAAGACCTCCCATAGGGGAGGTCTTTTTAAATTTGTAAGGTAGGTTTTAGGGAGGGCGGAAGCCTTCCCTAATCGTATTATTGACGCCTTCGTTTCACTACGGCGTCTGCGCTTCGGCTCGGATATAGCAAAATGCTCGCATTTTGCTGCATCACTCGCCTTGTGCGCTACTCGTACTTGATGACGCCGGCGGGGCAGGAGTCGGCAGCGTCCTTGATTTCGCTTTCGTAAGCGGAATAGTCAACGCCTTCCTTCACCTGCATCTTTTCGGGAACGCTGAACACTGCGTCGCAAGTAGCTTCGCAAGCGCCGCAAGATACGCATTCGTCGCTGGATTCATCCAGCCAAACTTTAGAAATAGCCATAATTTACCTCTTGTGTCTTTGGTTTGTGATTAGGTCAAAGATATAAAAAAATGGATGAAAACGAAAGAAAAATGTCAAAGATTTAAGAAAAACTGCTTGATTGACAAATGTTGTTTTTTTTTTACATTCAGAAAGGCTGCCGGGAATAGTTTCGGGCCGTAAATCTTTAAAAAGAGAGGTAGGATTATGAATTTCCGATTCGTGGTTGTTGCGGCTTTGCTGCCTTTTACCTTGGCTTTAGGTCAGGATGTAGTTCGTTACCGTAATGGGGATTCCGCTACCGTGAAAGTAACAGAAATAGGAGAGTCTCAAATCCAATACAAACGTTTGGATAATTTGGAAGGCCCTGCGTACTCAATCAAGAAAAACGAGGTGGAAAGTATAACCTATGCGAATGGTTCAACGGATAGGTTTGTAATGGTGGCTGAAAATAAAGAAAGTGTGCATCCTTTAGATTCGATGATGACTTCCATTTGCTCTAAACCAGAAGTCAAGAATGGAAAAAAATTTACAATCAATTATGGTGAAAAAGTGTTTAAAGAACATTCTATCTCAATTACCGGAATCTGTAAGAGTGGCTTGTTTGGAAGTAAGTTGGTGAAACATGGCCAGTTTGATTTTTATGATGGTAATAAATTGGTGATGAAAACAAAGTTTAGTAAGGATTCTGAGGAAAAAACAGATTGTGTATTTAATGCTGATAAACGTCGGATTTCACAGAAAGCCTGCTTTGACGCCTACTTCAACAAACGATAATTCTTGCTTTGGGGTTTTAGGGGCGGCGCCCCTAGGCGAGGGGGTGATGGATGACTTGCTGAGTGTGTTGATGATGGGAGATCCCCGCCGGAGCCTGCCCTGAGCCCGCCGAACGGGCGGGGATGACAGGAAGGTGGCGGGGATGTAAGTTGACGAGGCAAGGCAGAAATCAGGGGGATTCTTCCCCCCTTTTATGTTATAAAAATCGAGGTGCCTGGGTTCGGCCCCTAAGAGCTTTTCTAAATTTGCGGGCGGAAATTCATCGTCTTTTAAGGCGAACAAATCGAGAGGACAGCACCCGCGATGAAAAAAGTGGTTGTAAAAATTGGTGGCAGCCTGGCAATCGACGAAGCCAAGCTGGCTGATTTTGTGTCGGCAGTCTCTACCCTCCCCGGTAGTGGCTGTCAGGTGGCCGTGGTTCACGGCGGTGGCAAGGACATTAACGAGAATATCGCCTTGCTCAAGGAACAACCGACA
>OCVV011334983.1_pt1 | contig 10984 bp, 10 predicted proteins | sample 1539721 | NCBI WGS metagenome assembly OCVV01 (sample SAMN02144230, study PRJEB22623) | gut metagenome | biome: sheep rumen | host: Ovis aries | place: New Zealand
ACCATTTCTGGGTCTAAAGCACTTGTAGGTTCATCAAATAATAATACTTCAGGATTCATACATAAGGCTCTAGCAATGGCAACTCTTTGCTTTTGTCCACCGGATAAAGAAGTAACTTTAGCATGGGCAAATTGACTCATGCCTACTTTTTCTAAATAAGACAAGGCAATTTCTTCTGCTTCTTGCTTACTTCTTTTTAAAACATTCATTTGGGCAATAGTACAGTTTTTAAGTACATCCATATTATTAAACAAATTAAATGATTGGAAAACCATACCTACTCTAGAACGATATTTATTTAAATCAAATTTTTTATCTAAGATACTCTTACCATCAAATAAGATTTCTCCAGAACTTGGTACTTCAAGTAAATTTAAGCATCTAATAAATGTTGATTTACCAGAACCAGAAGAACCAATAATAGAGATTACTTCGCCTTTATTAATTGATAAACTAATCCCTTTAAGTACATCAAGATTATCAAATGATTTTTTTAAATCATTAACTTCAATTAAACTCATAACTATAATCTCCTTTCCTCTTCTTCTTTATAATCTTCTGCATCTATATTATCGTTAGTAGCAAACGCAGCAGGAGTAGTAACTGATGTTGGATTAGAAATCTTAGTCTTCACATTTAATTTCTTTTCAATTAATCTTAAGATTCTAGTTAAACCAATAGTCATAATTAAATATAAAACAGAAACAATGAAATAAACTGGGAATTGAGCGTACCATCTCGCGACAATTAATTTGCCATTATAGAATAAATCAGTAACCATAATAACTGATAAAACTGATGTATCTTTAATATTAACCACAAGTTCATTGCCAAGTGCCGGAATTACATTCTTAATTGCCTGAGGAATAACGATTTTAAACATTGTTTGATTGTAAGTTAAACCAAGTGATCTACCACCTTCAATTTGACCTTTATCAATAGAATTAAGACCAGATCTAATAATTTCTGCCATATAGGCTGCAGTATTTAACGAAACAATGACAAAGCCTGCAATTAATGTAGACATTGTTGTACCAAAAGCATAAGCAACTCCATAGAAGATAACTAATGCTTGAACCATCATTGGAGTACCTCTAAAGACTTCAATGTAACAATAAGATAATCCAGATAAAAATTTCTTAACACCTTTTTTTAATTTATTATCATTTGGGTTATTATCAAGCTTACGAAGTAAAGCTAGCCCAATACCTAAAACAAAGCCACATATTGTTCCTACTAAAGAAATAAGTAATGTCACACCCATTCCCTTTAAAAACTCAAGCCAATAATACTGAATAAAGAATCCTACCTGAGAAAAAAATCCATCAGGTAATGTACGAGGGATATCTACTAAAATATTAAACATATTAATTCGCTCCTGTAGCAATGTTCATTAATTCAGTTCTTCTTGCAGTACTAATCTTTGCAAGTGATGCATTTAATTGTTCTTTATAAGTGCTAACAGCATTTTTAGAAATTCCAATAGAAACAGAAACAATAAAATCATCATTTCCTTCCATTACTACTTCTTGATAACCTTCTCCTAAAGTCGATGCTAAGAAATCAGTAGCAACTGGTCTTTCACATACTACTCCGTCGACTGTACCTGCTTGTAAAGCTGTGAAAGCTTCTGGGTAAGTAACTGTAGGGTTTGCGGCAATAATTCCATCAGATTCTGCTAAAGATGTAATTAAGTCGGCTTGAACTGTACCAATTTGAGCGACTAATTTTTTGCCTGTAAAATCAGAAACTTGTGTTGCAGAAGCATTTGAATTATTAGTAACAATAACTAACTGAGAAGAATAATATTCATCTGTAAAATCAATAGAGTTTCTTCTCTCAGGAGTATCTGTCATACCTGCAATAATTGCATCAATTGCCCCACTTTGTAATTGAGGAATAAGTCCATCCCATTCACATCTAACTACTTCTACTCTAACACCTAAATCTTTTGCAATTTCATTTGCAATTAAAATATCATAGCCTCCACAGTATTCATTAGTACCATTAATTTGAATGTTGTTTTCATTTTGTGAATATTCTGTAAAATTGTATGGTGCATATGCACATTCAAGTCCAATAGTTAAGACTCCATCGGCAAGAGGATCAACTTTGTTATTTCCACAAGAAGTAAGTCCTCCAATAATGCACGCTCCAATAAGGGCACCGTTTAATAATGTTCTCTTCATATCCTAATCTCTCCTTCTAACATATAAACTTGCAAATTTTTATGTCGGAAGTAGAAAAAAGAGCAATGGGATTACCATTGCTCAATTAATCATAATCTACCAGATCTTGGCAAAACTAATACCAAAAAATGGTAACAATTAATTCACAATAGCTCTCCACTTTTTTCAAAGTGACAGTTGTTTGCTTATTCAGCAACCACCCAAGAATAATGAATGTCTTCACCATTCTTTCGGCCATCTCTCCTTTCCTAAGAATCAACGGATACCTCCTCATCTTAGTACTGATATCGACAGCGCCTCTACTCAGTGACATATCAATTTGTTGCACTTATTAAACAACAAATCTTTTTATAATGTAAAGAATTTTTTTGAAATTTCTTTATTTTTTTATTTTGCTCTCTATTTTTTTATTAAATCCCAATAAGCTTTTGCAGCCTGTTCAACTTTGTTATTCTGATAAGAATAAAATTTTGTACCCTTTAAATCATCAGGTAAATACTGTTGTTTAACCCAATGAGAAGGATAGTCGTGAGGATATTTATAATCTTGTCCATGATCTAAATTTTTACTACCTTCATAATGAGCATCTAATAAATGGTTAGGTACCTTAATACCCTTGCCTTCTTTGATAGTATCTAAAGCATTATCTATTGCGATAGCCGCAGAATTACTCTTAGGGCATGTACATAAGAAAATAACCGCTTCCGCTAAAGGAAGACGACCTTCTGGTAAACCAAGTTGAAGCGCGGAATCTACACAGTTTTTAGTAATTACAATCGCATTAGGATAAGCAAGTCCTATATCTTCACATGCGACTGCAAGAAGTCTTCTACAAGGTGAAAGTAAATCACCTGCTTCAAGTAATTTTGCAAGATAAAATATTGCCGCATCAGGATCACTTCCCCTAATTGATTTATGGAAAGCACTTAAGGTGTCGTAATGTTCGTCTCCATCTCTATCATATCTCATTTGAGAACGTTGACCGATTTGACGAGCCTCATTCATAGTTAAGAAATATGTCTGATCATAATGGTTACAAATATCAAACATTAATTCTACTGAATTAATAGCCTTTCTTACATCTCCTCCACATATTGTAGATAGATATTTAACTACCCCTTCTTCAATATTAACTTTGTTTTGTTTTTGAGTTGCAACTAGTTGAATGGCTCTTTCTACAGCCTTCTGAATTTCAAAAGCAGATACTGGTTTAAATTCAAAAATTGTAGAACGAGAAATTAAAGCATTATAAACATAAAAATAAGGATTTTCAGTTGTAGATGCGACTAAAGTAATATCACCTGTTTCAATATATTCAAGTAATAATTGTTGTTGCTTTTTAGAGAAATATTGAATTTCATCAATGTATAATAAAATACCATTTCTACCTTCTAAAGTATCAACTTTACTTAAGACATCTTTAATGTCTTGAGAAGAGGCAGTAGTAGCATTGACTTTATATAAAGTCATATCTGTCATTGAAGCAATGATATTTGCAAGAGTAGTTTTACCAGTTCCAGAAGGACCATAAAAAATCATATTTGGAATATGACCACTTTCAATAATTTTTCTCAGTGCACTATTTTTGCTTAATAAGTGTTTTTGTCCGACAACTTCATCTAAAGATTTTGGTCGGAGTAAATCCGCTAAAGGTTGACTCATTACTCTTCACCTACCAATCTTTCTTTTAATGAAGAAATTTGTTCATCAGTTAATCCAATAGTATGGAAATAAGAAATGACATCTCCATATTTTTCTTTAAACATCTTTAAAAAATCAATTAAGTATTCTTTCTTACAATAGCCTAAAGAATGTGGGAAAGTACCATTTCTTTCTTGTTTAAGATGAATTCTAGAATAGATACATTCATTAGAAACAAAATAATCTTCAACAATATCTTCTTCACTGACTTTAGCAAGTAAGAATAATAAGACAGTAACCATACCTGTACGGTCTTTACCTGCAGTACAGTTATAAATAACGTTTCCATCAGCATTTAAGATAGTAGTAAAGATCTTATAGAAAGTATCGTGATTGCCCACCATCTGTAAATATAATTTCGCGGCATTCTCATCAGTAAGAGGTATACCACTTCCTTCAACTAATGAATAATTATAATATTTAAAACGCTTATCATTACTTAAGGCAGAAGGATAAGTGTTAATAACAGTTTCAGTTCTTAAATCAATTTGAGTTTTAAAATTATTTTCAAGCAAAAAGTTCTTAGCCTCTTCACCAAGCATATCTAAAGAATCGCTTCGAATAAAGCGTAAATATTTAGTAACTTTGCCCTCACTAGTTTTATAGCCACCTAAATCGCGTGTATTAAGAGTTAAATCAAATAAATAATGTTTCATAATTTATCCCCCTTTCGCCTTGTAATATTGTACCACTATAAAAGCATTATATCTATACATAGATATTTGTAATTTATTATCGATTATATGTATGTATCTTTTACCACTTATTAGATACTTTTTCTGCAAATCCTAAGGCGTTTTTAATCTTAACTACTCCGTCTTTAGTTTTAATCTTACCATTAAATAATCCAAATACCTGATGAGCGTCTTGAGCAATAATCAAGGCATTAGTTTTATCGTGTCTATCCACAATAGGAGTAAATTTAATATCAATATCTTTAGATTCACTAGTAAAGGTCCATTCGCTCATAAAATCATCTTTATTATCTTTTTGAGGAATATTAAAAATAACATCTTTTAATTTATAAACTTTATCATCAACAAAGAGCATATTTTCACTAGCGTTACTAGTATCTCCAAATCCGTATCCTAAGTTCCATCCAATCTTCTTATCATCTTGAGTAACATTTAATGATGACCAATACCAAGTATTTTTATAAGTCCAGACACCTCTTCCCCAATCAAGTACTCCCAAAGTACCTTCTTTAAAGGTATATTCTTCATTACCATATTTAAAAGAACCTACTGCAACTAAATTATTAATCTTTTGGTTGTAATAGAAATGTCTATCTTTTTCAAAAGGGGTCGCAATAACCATTGAGTTCTTGCTTGAAGGAGTCAAGTAAATATCAGCATAGAAATCTTTACCTTTAGTCATATTCTTCATATAGACTTTAAGATGTCTATTACCATGATCATTTTCAAATGAGAAATAATAATTCTTACCTTCTTTTCTAGCATCTCCATCTGAAGATGAAGAAGGTAAATGTACTTTACCATAAGGGAACCAAAACATCCTTGCAGCGTTAATATATGTCTTCTCTTTAAAATTCAAAATGGAAGCAGAAACAAGTCCCATATAAGAATTATCATCTATAGTTAAAGCAATACCAAAATTATCATCTCCAATATAGTAGTAATCCCATTCTTTAATACGGGATTTTCCTGCCTTAATATCTTTACGAGAGTATGTTCTAACTAAGCTAAAAGAATATCCAGCTTCTAATAAATTGCCATCTTTATCAAGTAATGGTCCTGAAGTTAATTTGTGTTGTTCCATAATTACCTCCACAAATCATATTTTTATATCTACATTATAAAAATAAAAAGGACACCTTGACAAGTGCCCCCCCTTTATTAGACTCTTCGAGCAATTTCAATTGCTTTTCTTCCTGACTTAGATGTTCCTCCAATAGAACTAATTCTAATTTTACCAAAATGACGAACAGATATTTCTTCATTTTCTTTAACTAGATAAGAAGGATTTTGATTTAATAAATGATTAACATATACTTCTCCATTAATTAAAATTTCTAAAGCTTCACTTCTAGATAAAGAAAATCCTGCCGCGATAATAGCGTCAAGTCTTAAAGAAGAAACAAAATGTACTTTAGATTCTTCTTTAATTTCATTTTCTACAGGGAAAGATACTTCTTTTAATTGTATTTGAGCTTTTCCCACGTTTTTAAACTCACTTTCAATAAATGATGATATTTCATTAGTACACGCAAAGAATGCGTCTTTGTTGTCTTTAATAACAATATCACCTAAGCATTCTCTTTTAATACCTAAGCTCATTAAAGAACCAAGTATAGAACGATGATATATCTCATAAAATTTCTTATTATAGATAATCTGATAAACTTTAATTTTATAATCTTCTTCACTAACGTCGTAATAAGACATAATACATCTAACTCTATCCGCGTTTTTAATACCGCCAGAGAAAGAGATATTTAAAGATGAACGAGCAGTTAATTCTTCAACGACACTTCTTTCTGCATCATCTAAAAAATTAAGAAGAATAACATTACCTTCTTCACCTCTTTTAATGAATGAATTAATTTTCTTAGTAAATGAAACTAAATCTTCCATTATTTACGCTCCATAAAAAATGAATCAACTTTATTCATTAAATCTTGATTTGCCACATTGCCTTTAAAGACATCATAAGTATCATAAGATTCCTTATAACCTTTAGCCTTATCACCATATTGATTCGCAAGTTCTATTCTTTCTTTTTCTTTCATCTTTTGGTATTCATAGCATTCAGTAGAAGCAAGAATTGTTGAATGATTATTATGAGGAGGAGTATCTACTAAGATATATTCTACTAAATCATTATTAATTTCATCTTTCTTAGAATAAATTGAATCAAGCTGATAATTAACAACAGCATCATCATTACCCTGGAAAACTAAGGTTGGTACTTTTGTCTTTTTTAATTCTTTAGAAGCTTTTTTATTAGCATTGAAACCAAAGATTAAAACCATCGCGCTTAAGAATTTAAAGCGATTCTTTTTCATAAATTTTCTAGTCTTATCATTAGTTAATGAAGTGTTAATAATTTCACTTAATGGTTCATCAAATCCTGCAATAGATACGCAGGCTTTAATCTTAGAAGATTCATTAACATCAAGTGCAACAGCGTATCCACCCATTGAATGACCATATAAATAAATATCTTTATCTTTAAATTCTTCAGATTTAGATAAGAATTTTAAACAAGCTCTTAAATCAAATGCTTGAGCTTGAACGCCTTTCATAGATGAACCTTCAGAAGAACCAGTACCAGTAAAATCATATGTAAAAACTTGGTATCCCCTATTAACTAGTTCAATGATATCTGACAAATATCCAATATGACCTGGACACATACCGTGAACATAGACAATAAAGCCTTTAGTATTATCTTTACCATATAAGAAGGCACTTAAAAGATTCTTACCTGATTTAAATGAATATTCATTTCTAGGATATTTATCTTTAATATCATCATAAGTAATAAACATTGGATATTCAGGCTTTTCATATCTAGGCATAGTACTTAATAATATCTTTTTAATCATAAAGACCATGACTATATATCTAATAAGCAAAAAAGTAATGATTGAACCTAAAATAATTAATAAAACAAGTTGCCAAATTTCCATAGTTTTCTCCTGAAATATAAATCTATTTTAATCAAAAGAAAAACCCTGATAAAGGGTTTAACTATTTTTATTTGATTTAATTAAGATATTCTTTAATTCCTTAGTATTTAATAATTTTGGTACTGGGTAAAATGGATTTGCTTCTTTAGATGCGTGACGAGCGAGTTTATTTAACTCTTCATCTTTAATTAATCCATCAAAAGAAGAAGGAATTCCCAGTTTATTATTTAATTCCTTAATCCAAGAAATAACTGCATTAGCTTTTTCTTTATCAGATTTATCTAATGATACTAATTCTAAATAGTCTGAAATTTTACTTAATTTTTTATAAATTTTACTATTATATGCTTCAAGTACATATGGGAGTAAGATACCTATACAATAACCATGAGCCTTGTGATAAGTTCCTCCTATTGCATGGGCTAAAGAATGAACGTAACCAACATATGCTCTAGTAAACGCTAAACCTGCTAAATATGAAGCTCTAAGCATATTACCTCTAGCATTATCATTAGAAGGATCGTTATAGAAATCTAATAAATTTTCTTTAATTAATTTAATCGCATCTAAAGCTTTTTCATTAGTAAATTCAGTTTCATCTATTCCTAGATACGCTTCTATAGCATGAGATAAAGCATCTACTCCAGTTACAGAAATAATAGTTGAAGGTAATGAATCTAATAAAGAATCATCTAGAATTGCGTAATGAGGAATTAATTTAGGATCAGAAAGTGCAAACTTATCATTATTTTCTTCATTAGTAATAACCGTTGCGGCAGTACATTCTGAACCAGTTCCTGCAGTAGTAGGACAGGCAATAAATAAAGGCATCTCATTTTTAACAGAAAGAAGTTTTCTAAAATCTTCAATTTTCTTATCTAAATGAGATACTAGTAACGCACATCCTTTACTCGCGTCAATAACTGAACCTCCTCCAATAGCAACAAAAGCATCGCACATATTATCTATATATTTTTGTTTTAAATTATAGACCACTTTAAAAGTAGGATCGTGACTAACTGAAGTATCGACCACATAATTAATTTTCATTTTATCTAAAGCCTTAATTAAAGATTTAAAACGTTTAGATTTAGATACAGTATTACTAACGACAATTAAAGGATTAATTTTATTGTTTTTAATCAATATAGTCTCTATATCTTCAAGATTACTATAAAGTTCAGGCTCACGAAAAACTAATGAGCTTTGAAATAAGAAAATTATTTTTTGTACTGCTCTACAGTACATTCCTGAAAATACGTTCATAATTATCACCTAGTAAATTATAGGTAAGATTAATATTGACCAATTGATTTTAAATATCTTTCTAAAATAATCATCGCAGCAGCAGAATCAATAACTGCTCTTTGCTTTTTAGAATTCTTATTACTATCATGTAACATTTCACTAGCTTCAACAGTAGATCCACGTTCATCTTGTTTTACAATGTCTGCTTTAGGAAATAAAGCCTGTACACGAGGAATAAATTCTTCAACAATAGGAGTCATTTCACAAGGATCTCCGCTTGGATAAAGAGGATAACCTATAACAATATGTTCAACACGTTCATATTCAGTAGCTTGCTTAAGCATCTTTAAACATGTATCGTAATCCATCATCTTGAATCTTAAATTTGGTAATGGTGTAACAAGCATTCCCGAACGAGAAATAGCAAGTCCAAGTGAACCTTTGCCAAGGTCTAACGCTAAAATATTTGTTTTCATTTTGTAACCTCAATAATATTATACTCTAAAACCATATATTGTTAAATAAAAGACTTTATTCATTTTGCTTGCTTTATGTAATAAAAAGCGCATAATTAGTGAGGTTTAAATTATGATTACTACACTTATTATTGCACTTATTACATTTATTGGAATAACATTGTCTATACTCTTATTCCCACATATAAAAATTAAAAATATCACTCTAGATACTTATTGGTTAATCGCTTTATTAGGAGCAGCAATTTTATTAATCTTCTCCTTAGTACCATTAAATGAATTATGGAAGACATTAACTTCATCTTCTGCAATTAATCCATTAAAGATTTTAGTCTTATTTTTCTCAATGACTATTATATCTATTTATCTAGATGAATTAGGCTTATTTAGATTTCTTGCTCTTGAAGCAACTAAGAAAGCAGGAAAGAACCAATTTGTTCTCTTCCTAATCTTCTATTTATTAACATCAGTATTAACAGTCTTTACTTCTAACGACATCGTCATCTTAACATTAACACCATTTATCTGTTTTTTTTGTAAGAATACTAAGATTAACCCTTTACCATATTTAATCGCAGAATTTGCAGGGGCTAATACTTGGTCAATGATGCTAATTATCGGTAATCCTACGAATATATATCTTGGTACTTCTGCAGGTATTACCTTTATTGAATATTTTAAGATTATGTGGTTACCTACTTTATGCGCAGGTTTATTACAAATTATCTTATTAGTCTTAATATTCAATAAAAAATTAAAACAATCTTTAGAAATTACTAAAGAAGAATTCCATATTGATTCTAAATTAGATTTATTTGTAGGAGTTATTACTCTAGTAACATGCTTAATTTTCTTAGTAATCTCTTCATATATCGATATGGAAATGTGGTTAATTAGTTTTATTGCCGCATCATCCTTGATTATTGTTGTCTTACTAATTAGATTAATTACTCATAAACATTGGGAATATTTAACTTCATCATTAAAAAGATTACCTTATCAGTTAATCCCATTCTTACTTTCAATGTTTGTAATAGTTCTTGCCTTAAATTATCAAGGTATCTCATCGAAATTAGGAGAAGTACTAAATCACGAACCAGTAATTTGGATCTATGGTCCTACATCATTTATTGCTTCAAATATTATTAACAATATTCCAATGAGTATTCTCTTTAGCACATTACCTAATGGATTAGATTCAATTAATTATACTCGTGCAATCTATTCAAGTATTATCGGTTCTAACATTGGTGCCTTCTTTACTCCACTTGGAGCTTTAGCAGGAATCATGTTCTCTTCTTTAGTAAATAAGCAGAATATCAAATTTACATTCTTAGATTTTACTAAATACGGATTAATTATTGCTCTACCTACATTATTTACTGCATTATTAACCTTATTCTTTATAATTTAATAAATACTGCCACCATTCATTGGTGGTTTTTCTTTACAAAAAATTCCACTCTTTCTACTAGTCTTTTAAGAGTATTTTTATATGCAAAAAAACTGTAAACATTTTATCTTATATTTACAGTTTTTATAATTTAATAATATACATGTGGTCCTATTGGATCAGGTGTTTTATATACTTTATTCCAATTATCTAAATATCTTTTATTAAAAGCAATTTCCTCACCTGGATGATTAACTAAATATAAATCTAGATAATAAGAATATAATTGCATTGAAATAGATAATAACGATTCTTGAGAAATTAG
>OCVV011341423.1_pt1 | contig 10983 bp, 3 predicted proteins | sample 1539721 | NCBI WGS metagenome assembly OCVV01 (sample SAMN02144230, study PRJEB22623) | gut metagenome | biome: sheep rumen | host: Ovis aries | place: New Zealand
GCCAGTCCGCTGAGGACTTCTATGCCACCAAGGACGGATACGAGTCCCTGATGTCGGGCGCTTACAACACCTTGAAGTCGGTTTACAACTCGACCAACTATTACTCCCTGGCCCAACTGGGAACGGACCTGTCCACCCACAACAATGGGAACACGACCAACCAGTTGAACCAGTACACGCCGGATTACCTGAGTGACAACGGTACTGTCTTCAACCAATGGAAAACCCTGTATGAGGCCCTCAAGAACGTGAATGCCGTCATCGGCCGTGCCGACGCGGTCATTACCAAGGAGCAGGATCCCCGGGACGGCATGGACAAGGACCTCGTGGCCCAGCACGTGGCCGAGGCCAAATTCCTCCGTGCCCTGTACCTGTTCGAGATCGTCCGCAACTGGGGACAGGCTCCGCTCATCCTGGACGAGCCCACTTCCGCCTCCACGGAAGGAACGCTGGACAGCGGTGACGCCTTCTATACCCAGATCCTGGCCGACCTGAACGACGTGATTGCCTCCAGCCTGCCCTGGAAGCAGCCTGCGGCGAACTACGGCCGCGTTTCCAAGGCTGCCGCCAAGCATCTCCGCGCCCTGGTGTACCTCACCCGTGCCTATCAGAGCTACGGCCAGTCCACCGACTTCTCCAACGCCCTGGCTGACGCCGAGGATGTCATCAAGAATTCCGGCCACAAGCTGCTGGACGACTTCGCGATGGTCCACCGCCAGGCCAACGAGGAGAACGACGAGATTATCTTCCCGGTCAACTTCTCCGCCGGTTCCGGCTGGAACAACAACATCTGGAGCGAGTTCTATCTGTTCGTTTACCGCGAGGGCTGGAACGATATCGGTTTCTCCGGCCTGTACCGCAATGACTGGGCGACCGTGATGCCCACCAAGTACGCGTACCTGCTCTTCGACTGGAAGAAGGACCATCGCGCCGAGGTGACCTTCATGTCCCCGTTCAACGGAGATCCTGCCACTTCCATCGAGGGTGAGGATACCGGAAAGAACTGGCTTGAGAGCACCAAGGGCATCCAGGTCCCTGTGGGCGAACCGGTCATCTATTTCCCGCTCCCCGTCGAGGCGGATTACAAGCAGTACACCGCTGCCGAGAAGGAGGCTTCCGCTTCCAACGGCCTGTTCTACTATAACTATCCGAAGGGATCCCTCGCCGAGAAATCCTACAAGGATGCCGGTACCGACGATTATTACATCACCGGTTATCAGAGCATGAACAGTTCTTCCCGCGCCTGGCTGCCTGTCTGGAAGTTCAAGGACCACAACACCATCTATCAGTCCTCCGGTACCGTGGGACAGGGCATGCGTGACATTTACCTGTTCCGTCTGGCCGAGACTTACCTGATCGCCGCTGAGGCCGCTGTGGGTGCCAAGGACAATGGCAAGGCCCTGACCTATATCAACGCCGTCCGTTCCCGTGCCGCCCATGGTGCCCAGGAATCCGGTCTGGAACTGTACTCCGGTACCGTGACGGTGGACGATGTTCTGGACGAGCGCGCCCTGGAACTCTTCGGCGAGGCCCCGCGCTGGAACGACCTGACCCGTACCGGCAAGTTGGCCGAGCGCGTGCTTGAGTACAACTGGGATGTGAACAACATCACCGGAGGCCTCATCAAGACGCAGCTCAGCAGCTCCACCAACGCCAAGTACAGCCTCCGTCCGATTCCGAAGGCCTGGCTTGCCAGCCTGACCAACGGAGACGAACTGGGAAACAACCCGGGTTGGGAATAAGTTTTCGAACGGAATGATTCAAAAAAAAGGAGATGGCCTGGCCACCTCCTTTTTTTTGATGTCATTCAGTGATATAGAACGTTTGCCTTACGGGATCGGCAGTCCGGACGGGCGTATCCCCCTTGCGGCCGTATTGCCAGGCGACGACGGTAACTTTTACAGGGAACTTGCTCTTCGGAGGCATCTGCTCGAAAATGAGACGGTTGCCTTCGACCCTGACCGGTCCGCACTCCGCATAGAATCCGACAGGAAGTCCGCTGTCGGAAACTGCGTGCAGGATCAAGGACCGGGTATTCCTGCTGACGTTCCGCAGGGGGCTGAATTGGATATGCTGCCCTTTCCCTTCTGTCAGACGGATTGGGAGGGTGATCCGGGCCTGCTGGACGGCAGGACGGTATCTTTCGTCGCCGGGATGCTTGATGCAGAAGTCGATGAACACTTCCTTTTCCTCCCATGCCGCCATCCGGTTCCATTCCAGCGTCAGGGTCGTGTCGCTGGAGACGCGGGCCGGTGCGGCAATGACCTCCAGATAGGGGAGACCAGCGGAATGGCCGATGGAACTTCCGGGTTCCTGATGGCTCCAGGCCCTGTGCCGGGGGCTTCCGCCTGAAACCGTGTCATAGAAGAAAGGCTTGAGCGGGAGGGTGACGCCGTCCTCCTCCGTCATGAATTCCGGATGTAGCTGCATGTGGGTATTGCGTTGGGGAACGGGTTTCCCATCCTGCAGGACGCCGACCAGCTGCCGCTCCTTTCCCCGGAAACGGGCCTGGTAGGCAAGGGTGGCCTGTACCATTTCTTCATCAAAGAACCAGAAGGCATCGGCCGGATCCCCGGTGTAGGAGCCGACCGGAGCAGGCTCACAGGAAGGACCGTAGTCTTCGTGCCAACGCTCCAGCAGCCATCCTTCCCGGGTGGGGTCCACATGGCCGTATTGCAGGGCTTTCCGGATGAACAGGGCGAGGTACTGCGCTTTTTCGGGAGAGGCGGCGAAGTGCCCCTCTCCCGGACAGGCAAGCATGCTGAGCGGGGTGAGGGGATGTTCCACACGCTCTTTCAAACCGCGGAGCGCCCAGTTTTCGGCAGCTTCATATTCCCCCATGGTTTCCAGGCAAGGAATGTAATCCACCGTCCGGCCCCCCCCAGACGTCCGGGCAGAAGTTGCCGTCCCGGAAATACGGCCACTGGCCGCTGGTGGAGATGCAGGCGAGCACCCGTCCCGGGCGGGAGGCTGCCATATAGTACGGATTGCTCGCCGCGGCGGAATGGCCGAGTCCGATCAGGGGCGTACGGCTCAGTTCTCCGTAGCCGGAATCGGCGGCCAGTCGCTCCAGGACGGCGTCCAGGCCTTCCCAGGCCCCGTCCGTGAAGTCGAAGGGCAGGTTGAACCGGGGGCAGATCCACAGCTCGGCCACGCCCAGTTCCGCCATTCTCTCCCGGAATCCATGGTCTTCCAGGATGGAGATCTCTTCCATGTTGTGCTGGGCAACGATGAGGGCATTCACTTCCCGGCAGGTGGAAGGGATCCACAGATAGGCCTGCGGATGGGCATATTTCGGGTGGGTGGAAGTGTTCGGAACCACCGCCGACCATTGCCACACGGCGGTCTGGGCGGACGATGACAAGGCCACCATCCCGAATAGGAGGGCGGCCAGCGTTTTCCGGATCATAATACGTTCTTTTTCCTGTAATCCTTGACAGACTTTTCCCTGACCGGTTCCGGCACGAGCCGGACCGCGGCGCCGCCGGCCTGCCGGAGGTTGAAGCGCAGGATCGTTTCCGCGTTCACGCGGAACTTCGAGAGGCGGACCTTGGTCCGGGTGGGGATGGACGCGTCGCCGTCGGTGTAGATTTCGGCCGTGTAGTTGCCTGCAGGGAGGAAATCAAGAGGAATGGCCGCCTCACGGGCTGCGTTGGTGATGGTGCCGACGAACCACTCTTCTCCGTGCCGGCGGGCGGTGGTGATGTATTCACCCGGTTCCCCTTCGAGGACTTTCGTGTCGTCCCAGACTGTGGGAACGTCATCGAAGAACTTAAGCTCCGGCTCGTCCCGGCTGTCGGAGGGTTTGTCGTACCAGTACAGGACTTGCAGCGGGCTGTAATAGACGGCGGCCAGGGCCAGTTGGTGGGCGGGCGTGGTCTGGATACTCTTGGAGCGGGGAACGCCGTGGGCGTCTTCCTGCCTCTCCAGCCGGCCGAAATCCTGCCGGTAATAGCAGATGGTGTAATCGGCCGGGCCGGCCACGTAACGGGTGAAGGGGAGCATCGTGTTGTTGAAGGCATCCGGGAACTCTTCGTTGCCCCGTACGCCCTCCTGGGTCATCAGGTTGGGATAGGTCCGGCTGAAACCGGTCGGACGGTATTCGTCGTGGATGTCCACCATCAGGTGGTGCTCCGCACATTTGCGGACCGCCTCGTGCATCCATTTTGTCCAGACCTGGGAACCTACCTGGACGAAGCCGAATTTCACGCCGGCGATACCCCATTGCTCATACAGGGGAAGGATGTCGTCCAATTGCTGCGCCAGGGCGCGCATATTGACATACAGGAAGATGCCGATGCCCTTGGAACGGGCGTAGGCGATGACGGCGTGGAGATCCAGCGCATCCGGGTTGGGATTGCGCCGCGGGTCCAGGGTGGCGGTCCTGGCGTCGGAAGCCTTGTCGTACTCGAAGCCGTACCAGCCGGCGTCGAAGAGTACATAGCGCAGGTTGTGCCTGGCGGCGAAATCCACGACGGCCATGCCACCTTCCGTGGTCAGGGTCACCTCCCGCATCATCTTCCCGGGCTGGATCCAGGACGGGTCTTCGATGGCACAAGGCGGGTTGAGGTTGTAAAACAGGTAATTGTGCTCCAGGATCTCTCCCGCCTGGTTCCCGCACATGACCATCCGCCAGGGCGTTGCATAGGGGGCGATTTCATCGACGGGACCGTACATGGCTGCCGTCACGGTATTAGGCTTGTCGGCAAGTCGGAACTTGGTCCGGACATAGTCCACGACCTGTGCCTCCGCCAGGCAGGCGAAACCGCCTTCCGGGAGCCTGAGCAGAAGAGGACGGTCGGATTCCCCGTCGCCCGGCCAGTCTTTCAGGGGAAGGAGCGAGTAAGGCGTCTGGGCGCGAGGAGTGAAATAGGCGAGCGTTCCCTCAGGGAGCGTGTACTCGGTGAATTCATCCGTGATGTGGATATAGGAACCTGCTGTCACCAGATACCGGAAAGCGATTCCCTCATTGTAGGTACGGATTTCCAGCCCGAGGACGGGCCGTCCTTCCGGGGAAAGGAGGCTGACCTCCCACGCCTTGAAATGGTCCGGGATGACCGCCCGTTCTCCATAGACAGGCTTCCAGGTCGTGTCGGTTTCCCCGAGGTCCCGGATTTCTCCGATCCGGAGCCCGTCCCGCATCGGCCTTCCGGCTTCGATTCCCAGGACAGAAGGGAGAATGACGGTTTTTCCGTCCCATTGCAGGGAGTAGGCCACTTGTCCGCTCCCATCATCCAGGGTCAGGACATACCGGGTATCCGGAGAGGTGAACACGGTCTCCTTGGCCTGCAGGGAAAGGGCCAGGAGGGCGGCGAGGCCGCACAGGAGGTTTCGTACGGTTTTCATCGTTCTTTATCGGTCAAAAGTGGTGGCGCCCCATTTCTTGTTCGGACGGGCGCCCATGTCCAGTTCCAGTTTTCCGCCCCGGATGAAATCGGCATGCGGAATTACGCAGTCGTTCCAGGGCTTCCCGTTCAGCACAGCCTTGCGGATATACATATTCTTATCGGAATTATTCCGGGTAAGGATCTCGAATCGGCCGCCGGGATAGTAGTCCGGGTTCAGCCTGATTGTAATCCGGTCGAAAAGGGGAGAGGTAATCTCATACCGGGATGCCGTGCTGCAGCCGCCGTCCACTTCGAACAGGCCGATTGCCATCAGGACGCCCAGGGCTCCCATCTGTCCCTGGTCTTCGTCGTCCCGATAACCGCCATAGGGCGTAATGTTGCCATAGGCCGCCTTGACCTTGCGGACCCATTTCTGGGTGAGCCAGGGAGCGCCGGCGTGGCTGAAAAGATGGGCCATCCCGGTTCCGGGCTGGTTGCCGTAATCCGTCCAGTTGAAGGCTTTGAGCGCTGGGTCGGAACTCCGGAAGAAGCCGTTCGGCTCGCTGAGGCGGAACTGCTCGTCCAGCCGGCGGACATATTCCTTCCTTCCTCCGAAAAGGTCGATAAGACCGGGCATGTCGTGCGGGACGAAATGACTGTAAATGGCGGCGTTACTTTCGCAGAAACCGTCTTTTTCGGAGATCTCCAGCGGGTCGAACGCCTTGAGGAAGGTCCCGTCCTCCATCCGCGCGTTCATGAAGCCGACGGCGGGGTCCCAGACATTCCGGTAGTTCCGGGAACGCTTCATGAAAAAGGCGTAGTCTTCCTGTTTGCCCAGGGCGAGAGCCAGCTGCGCGAGGCACCAGTCCTGGTAAGCGTATTCCAGCGTCATGGCCGCTCCGGTCGTGTGCATGCCGGTGAGGCCGGCCCGGCCGTCCGGTACGTATCCCAGCGTTTCGTAAAACCTCATCCCTCCGGAAGATGCATCCCGGGCATGTTCATATCCCGCATGATCCCGGATACCGCCCCGGAAAGCGTTCTTCCGGAGCCCCTCATAGGCGAGTTCGGCATCGTACCCCCGGATGCCTTTGTTGTAAGCCGCGGCAAAGAAACTCACGGCCGGATCTCCGATCATGACATAGGTGTAGTTGCCGCCGGACGGTCCGCGGGGAATCAGGCCGCCGTTCCGGTAGTAATCCAGCATCGTGTTGCAGAAATCGTCCACGATTTCCGGATAGGCCATCGTCCACAGGATGTCCAGCGACCAGTGGCTGCCCCACCAGGCGTCGAAGTTGTGGTGGTTGTAGCGGGGCTTGCCCGATGCGTCCAGGGGAATCTGCCGGATGACGGGAGCCGGCCCCGTCATGTCCATGTAATGGCCGTCGGCATCGCTCACGATATGCCTGCCGAGCAGGGCGTGCCAGAGGTCGGTATACAGCTTGACCTGCTGCTCATGCGTCCCGCCTTCCACGTCGATCCGTCCCAGTTTTTCGTCCCAGGCGGCAAAGGCCGCATCCCGGGTCCCGTCGAAATCCCAGCCGGGAAGTTCCGCTTCCAGGTTTTTCCGGGCATTTTCCACGCTCGTATAGGAAATGGCTACCTTCAGGAGGACCTGCTCACCCTCCCGCGTCGCAAAACGGACCGCCAGCCCGGCATCTTTCCCGGATACACGGGCAGGACGGACGGGTTTCAGAACCTGTCCTTCCCGCCAGCAGACGGTTTCCGCCACCGGCTTGGACAGTTCGGCCCAGAAATAGACGGGTGTGTCTTTGGGGCGGCGTCCGGTCGCGCCCATGATCTCCCAGCCGGCGACGGTGTGGTCGTCCACCATCCAGACTTCCGAATAGGTCGTGGGCCCATGGGCCAGGAAAGCGCCGGCATCGAACAGGATGTAACTCTCGTCGCTGCTGGGGTAGGTGTATCGGTGGAATCCGACGCGCGTGGTCGCGGTCAGTTCAGCCGTGATATCGTAATCGTCCAGGTGAATCCGATGATAGCCCGGCTTGGCGATTTCGTCTTCATGGGTAAAGGCGGACCGGTATGCGTCCATGCCCCGGTGCCCCTTGAACGGGCCGGTCGTGGGCATGACGGCCACCCCGGACATCTGCCAGTTGTGGATGTGGCTGAAGCACCTGACGTGCAGGGAGTCATACAGGTAACCGGACCCCCAGGAATGGGCGGTCCCCGTGTCGGGACTCAGGCTCACCATCCCGAAAGGAAGGCTGGCTGAGTCGAAATAGAACCAGCGGGAACGATGCGAATCCACGAAAGGGTTGACTTTATCTACATAAGAAGCCTGGGCGGAAGCCCGGATGCCTCCGGCGAGAGCCAGGAGGATGAGGAACAATCGTTTCATGTCATTGGATCTGGAATGTACCTTTCAGGCGGATATCGGCGGAGGAGGCACCCACCATCACTTCGAACAAACCGGGCTCTACGGTAAAATGCATGTCTGCGTCCCAGATTCCCAGGTCCTGGGGTGTGAGGGTGAAGGAGACCGTCCGGCTTTCGCCGGGTTCAAGATGGATGCGTTCAAAGCCGCGGAGCACTTTCGTGTAGGTCGTGACACTGCTCACCACATCGTTGATGTAGAGTTGGACCACCTCGTCGCCGCTTCGCTCTCCAGTATTTGTGACCTGGCAGGAAACGGAGACGCTGCCATCCACCGATTGCGTGTCAGGTGTCACGGACAGGCCGTCATAGGCAAAAGAGGTATAACTCAGGCCGTGACCGAAAGGATACAGGGCTCCCCAGACAGAGGTTTGGCTGGATTCGTCGGAACCGGGCTTGAAGGGGAAGGCGAAAGGAATCTGACCGACACTCTTGGGGAAGGTGACGGCCAGCCGTCCGCCCGGGTTGTTGACCCCGAACAGGGTCTCGGCGACGGCCTGGCCGCAGAATTCGCCCGGGAACCAGCCGTGCAGGATGGCCGGGATGTGGGCGTCGGCCCAGTTGATGGACGAAGCCCTTCCGTCCAGAAGCACCAGGACGACCGGTTTTCCTGTCGCGGCGACGGCCTCCATCAGTTCCTGCTGCCGGCCGGGAAGGTCCAGGCTGGTGCGGGAGCGATCCTCCCGGACGGTCTTCTCGTTCCCGCCCAGGACCAGGATGACCACATCCGACGCCTTCGCCGTCTTCACGGCTTCTTTCAGGAGCCGTTTTTCCTCCTCTGTCTTTTCGAAGTCCATCAGTTCGCTTTCCGGGAAATGCGGGTCGATAATCTCGCATCCCTTGGCGTAGGTGACTTTAGCCCCGGGAAGAAGGTCCCGGATGCCTTCAAACACGGTTTTCAGGGGAGCGTTGGCCGGCCCGTAGCGGCAGATCAGCTGCTCCCGTTCATGGGCATTCGGGCCGATGACGGCCACCTTTTTGACTTTTTGGGACAAGGGTAGGAGGCCTTCGTTCTTCAGCAAAACCATGGACTCCCGGGCCGCCCGAAGGGAAAGGGCCTGATGCTCAGGACTGTGCACCTTCTCAAGTGCCAGGTCGCCGTCTCCCCGGTAGGGGTTGTCGAACAGCCCCAGCCAGAACTTGACACGCAGGATGTCGGAAACGCGGGCGTCGATGGTCTCCATGGACACTTTCCCATGGGCGATGGCGTCCCGGAGGGGAAGGACGAACGACTCTGGCGTCCGGAACGTGGTCCGGATATTCAGGCCGGCATTCACGCACTGTGCCACGCCGTCCTCGTAGGTCTCTGCGACCTTGTGTTTGTCGGACAGGAACTCGACGGCTTCGCTGTCGGAGACTACGTATCCCTTGAATCCCCATTCCTTCCGGAGCAGGTCGGTCAGGAACCAGCGGCTTCCGCTTACGGGGACACCGTCGTAATCATTGTAGGAACTCATGGTTCCCAAAGCCCCCGCTTCGGAGAAGGCGACGCGGAAAGGCTCCAGATAAAGTGTGCGCATTTCGCGGGGGGCCACTTTCGGGTCGGTGCGGGTCTTCCCGTCCCGGCCGCCTACCGGGATGCTGTACACGGCGAAGTGCTTGGGGGTGGATACCAGGTGCCCTTTCTGGAGCGAAAGGACCATCTGCCTGCCCAGTTGTCCGACCAGGTAGGGGTCTTCCCCGTAACTCTCCACGCAGCGGCCCCAGCGCGGATCCTGGGCGATGTCCAGGATGGGAGAGTAGATGTTCGTATAGCCCAGCAGGAAGGCTTCTTCGGCTTCCGCCTCGCCGATCCGGGCAATCAGATCCTTGTCCCAAGTCGCTCCCTGGCCGCATTGGGCCGGGAAATATGTCGCACCCACGCTGCACAGGCCCCGGATTCCCTCATTGGTGAAATCGACGGGAATGCCCAGCCGCGTCTGTTCCACGAACCAGCGCTGGATGGTGTGGAGGGCGTCCACATGCTGGCGGAAGTCGGCGGCATAGGGCGAGTCGAACCGCGGATACCCGTTGTGCTCCTCGTCGATGTTGCCGACGCCGTCCTTCCAGACCTCGTCTTTCCAGGCCGGTGTGGGAAGGTCGTCCTTCAGGACCCGGCCGGAGCCGTACAGGGTAACCATCTGGCAGGTTTTCTCTTCCAGGGTCATCTGCGAGAGGAGGTCCCTGATCCGCTCGTCGACCGGGGCGGACGGATCTTCATAGACGTCTTTCCGGCCGTTCTTGTTGAAGTCGGTCCATCCTTCATGGTAGATTTCCTCACTTTGCCAGAACAGCAGGGACCCGAACCCCGGGTGGTCGCAGGTCCAGCCTTTCCCTTCGGGACGGATCCGCTGCAGGACTTCGGCCGTCCACGGCATTTCCAGGTGCCTCCGGCCGACGTAATGGGCATAGGCGATTTCGAAGACGGAGCGGAACTGCCCGCGGGCCTGGGCGCTCATCTCCGTCCAGCGGCAGTATTTCCCGGTCTTGTCCGTCCACGTAAAAAACGGCAGGTCGTCATGGCCCAGGTTGTATTTCGCCAGGTATTCGTAGGCGGTCAGCAAACGGTTGCCCAGGGCGCAGTACAGGTCCTCGCCCTGTTTCCAGGCCACTTCGCAGATCTCCGCCATACACCCCAGCCCGAGCATGCAGTGGGCCTGGTCCCGGCCACTCTCCTGGAGCTGCCCGGAAGGATGGGTGTAGTTGGGGAGGGAGCCGTTGTCATAGCCGGCATCCAGATACCGGTCCAGGGCTTCCCGGTACAGGGCACGGTCGTCCAGGAACACCCCCATGCCCACCATCCCCTTGAGAACGGACAGGCCCCAGTTCCCGTTTGTATAGGCCGGAGTCTCGTGGAACTTGGTGAAGACGGGAATGAAGGCCTCCCTGAACAACTCTGTGGCCAGGCGGGTGTCTTCCTCGTTCCAGCCTCCCTCGAAGTCGGTGGCAGGGAAGGTGTACCGCATGATTTCCGCGGCATTGACGATGATGAATCCCTGCAAACCGGCGCACAGGGGATCGTCCCGCGGGGTGATTTTCCGGAGGACCGCACTGTAGGCCCGGATGATTTCCATCGCTTTTGCGGCATGTCGCTCATCGCCGGTCACGCTCCACATCAGGGCATTGTAGTAGGCGGCGTTGAAATCGTCCTCGCAAGGCGCTTTGGTGTAGGCGTATTCATCCGCCCGGGAAATGATGGGGAAAGGCCCCTGGATCCGGTAATCCGGAGAGGATTTGGGGTCGGAAGAGAGTTTCTCCCAGGAGCCGATGGCCGGCTGGGGGCGGT
>OCVV011337380.1_pt1 | contig 10982 bp, 4 predicted proteins | sample 1539721 | NCBI WGS metagenome assembly OCVV01 (sample SAMN02144230, study PRJEB22623) | gut metagenome | biome: sheep rumen | host: Ovis aries | place: New Zealand
ATCCTCACAAGAGATGGTCCGTTCATGGTGGTCTCAGATACAGGATAATTATGCCGCTGCGGGGCACAATGGAGACTCTCTTGCAAGTTGTATTGACGAACTCGTTGCAGCAATCAGCAATTCAGCTTCTTTTTCGCTCCCTCATGCAATGTTTCCTAAATATACACATGAGATAAAATTTTTGGCTTCCTGTGGAGTTTTGCGACTGGAGAATAATACCGTTTCTTTTGTTCATCAGAGCTTTTTGGATTCATTTTTGCTTGCGAATGACCTGAACGCCATTTTCACCGGCAGGCAGGATCTGCTTTCCTTGGTTTTATCTTGGGGCACTCAAATGCCGATGTTTCGATATAGACTTTCGGCTCTTTTTCAAAACATTGCTGAAACGAATCAAGCACTGTTTTCAAAGCAAGCAAAAGACCTGTTGGGGTCCGACCAGATCCATTATTATTTCAAGGCAGCAGTGTTTGAGACTATCGGCCAACTATCAACACCGGTACTTGCAACCTATAAGCTCCTAGATGAATTCTTTGAGACCGCTGACTGGCACAGCTTTGTCTTACAGACTGTCTATGAACGCCATCCGGTATTTATTGAACATTTGGCAAAGAAGCCGGGCTTTGACTGGTTAAGTGAAGAAGGATTCCCGCTTCTGGTTTCGATGAGGTACTATTCCCCTGGCTTTGTTGCCTCAATAATACGGAAGATGATGGAAACCGGCGAGGCAAGTCCCGAAAAAACGATAACAGCTCTTGGCACAGAGATCGACAGAGAAAGCGAGGAGCTTTTTGCTCTTCGCATGGAAATATACGATAGTGACAGTTCTTTTCTTTCTGGAATTCACTTTATCAATTTAGAGCGAACTCAGCCGGACCATATTATTCAGGTGTTGAACCGCGTTCTCTGTAATGCAGATATATATGGAGCGCAGCATGTCTATATAGATGATAAAGACCGCCCTAAATTCTGCGAGGAAAACTATATCAGTATTATTCGCTCGTTGTTTGATCTCCTGTGCAATAGCGCAAAAGACACGCCGCTGTCACTTCATCCCGGGATTGATTTCAAGGGAAGATACTGGCTTCCTCGACAGCATGAATCAAGTATAGCTAGAGAGACGGTTGAGCTTGTAAAAACGTCTCTCGGAATTCTGGCTCAAAATAATTCGGAGGAAGCCCTGGCTTACATTGAGAAAGCCGGGAGTTTTCGGAATGGGATCTCAAACGAATTGGCATTGTCAACGTTGCTTGCACTCCCCACCGATTACAGCGACTCTGCCATAGAATGGCTTCTAACCGATTTTGATAATCATATTCTTGACTGCATCAGCAATGAGTATGACTATCTTGCGACATGCAAGGACGTTTTGAAAAAACATTCCTCCTCTTGTTCCGATGAATTATTTGCGCGATTGGAAGAAAGAATCTGCACCTGGAAGGGGGATCGAGAGAGGTTCATCAGTAGCTACAAATACAGAATTGAACTTAATCGGACAAAAGAGCAAGAACCTGTTTTCTGGCCTGCATGGGGACACTTACAGAAAGCGCTGCTCCCGTTTCTCGATTCGACGCGTACAACTCAAAAGGCAAAAGAACTCCTTGCGGTACTGAACAGAAATGAATGGGTGCGTTCAGATAGCTACCACGCTGGGATCCTATCTGGCCCCGCAAGATCTGTCGTGTCGACGATACATAAGAATGCGGCACGATTAAGCGACAATACGTGGCTGAGAATCGTCAATTCCCATGTTGACGAACAGCATTCCAGGATGTGCGAGAAAGATGACGGGGACTATTACTATGAGTCGACGCATTGGGCATTTTCCCAAGACCTGGGAACCTGTGTGAAAAGCAATCCAACGCGCTACGCCAAGCTACTGCTCATATTTCCTCAAAAGTGTTTTCCGGGCTATTATTCGGCTGTTCTTTACGGCTTGAACAATTCGGAGACAAACAAAATTGATTTTACTCTTCTCTGTGATGTAATTCGCCATTGCTCAAGCATTGATTCTGGCGGTGTTCCAACAGCAATCGCCCGAATTATATCTGAACGTCATGACGAGGACTGGCCTGAAGATATCCTATCCTATTTGTCCCGAACAGCTACAGGACCATTGAAACCAGTCGGCAACGAAAGAATCTTTTCTTCACGTGAAGATGACCCATTCCTCTCACCAGATGACATGGCAACAGCTGTACTCAATTGTCCCCGAGGGGCTGCCGTCGATGCGGTTGGAGATATTCTCATAAGCCATCCGGATTTAACTGAGACTTTTGCTCCCTTAATGGAAACGCTTGCCCAAGACGAAAGCGATGTGATCCGTTTTGCCTTAGTAAAGTGTGCCGCTGCATATTATGAGCCAAATCCTTCTTTTTCCAAGCAAATCTTTGACACCGTAATCGAGAAAGACCTTCTTGCGATGTGCGCTAGGCATTCCTTCTGGCTTATGAGAAAAGATTTGCAGGCCTTGGAAGAACAGTACTTCCCATACCTTAAAGTGGCATGTGATTCGCCAAATCCGAAACTGGTCGTGCGCGCAGCTCAAATGATTTGCAGCACAGCGATTCTTACATCAAGTGAGCAAGTGTTAGATTATCTGTATTCTCATACTTGGTCTAAAGAAACTGTGGATAAGATATGTCTGGAAGCAACATATGCCTTTGAAGATGAAGGATACCGTACGATCAGCCAGGCAATTCTTGAACACTTTCTTGAGTCCGATGCGGCCAGCCTTCATAGTATAAACCGACTGTTTCATGAGAATCGACTTGACTTGAAGCGCGATGAACACTTTATTTCTCAAATCCTCAAAAGCCGAGGTGATTTTGATACGATAAACGCCTTTATCGATTTCATTAAGAAGCAAGATGGCGAGTTATCCGGCTTTGCAGAGATCATAAAAACAGCGATCGAGAGCGTCGATGAAGGAGAAAGAACATGGCAGAAGTATCGTATTGAAGATGGCCTTGTCCATGCTGTTATCCGGCTAATTGATTCGGCTAATGGGGATAATGAGCTAACCGAATGCTGTCTAGATATTTTAGACGAGATTTATCGGAAACGGATTTTAACAGACTCGGCGATCTCCAAGCTGCTTGAAGGGGCAGAATAAAGCATTAAGAGAGTTGATATGAATGCTGTTGGTTGTGGCGAAGGAATTTGACGCAGACGGATAGCAAGGTAAATAGCAAAAGCAATATATGCTCAACACGCATCCAACATAAGTCTAAGTGCTGGGTGCGTGTTGAGTTTTCATTGCTCGTATACTGTGGTACTACCTTATTCTGCCTGCAATACCATAAAGGTCCAAAATGTCGACCCGCAGCAATGACATTGGAAATATGGCAATTATTCAGCTTTTCCATGTTGGATTTAGCTGAAAGGACGGAGACGGATTAGCACATAATGACGGAATGCGACACGTCTTCCATGCCATCTGCAAGAGGTGTTCAAAACTGCGCAGCAAGAAGAAGACCGCCGAAGAATGTCTTCCTTAAAAAGAAGAATATCGAACCGATCGACATTCTTCTTTTTACATTTGACTTTCTTCTTTTTGCTGGTTATACTATATGCGAACCTTATGAAAAGGAGAATGCTTATGCCGGATAGAATCCTCGTAAAAGATGCAGCGGCACAATGGGGCTTGACAGAGCGGCGTGTTGCAAGTATGTGCAAGGATGGCCGGATCCCCGGCGCATACAAAGAAGGCGGAACCTGGTATATCCCCGCCGATGCGGAAAGGCCAACTGATGGGCGTGTGCGCACCGGCGCCTACAAGAAAGCGTCGAGCAAAATAAAGCTGCCTCTCCCGGTTGGCATTTCCGACTACCGGGTCGCGTCAACGGAATACTACTATGTGGACAAGACCCTGATGATCAAGGACTTCCTGGATGAGCGGCCGCAGGTGGCACTGTTTACCCGCCCTCGGCGCTTTGGCAAAACCCTGAACATGGACATGCTGCGAACCTTCTTTGAGAAAACCGACGAGGATACCTCTGTCTATTTCCGGGATAAGGCGATCTGGAAGCAGGGAGAGAAATATCAGGCCTATCAGGGGAAATACCCCGTGATCTTCCTCAGCTTCAAGGATGTCAAATGTGAGACATGGCAGGAAACGCTCCAGAAGTTGGCCGAGATCATCGGCAGCGAATTTGCCCGGCATACAGAGCTGCTCACAACGGAAGCTTGCAACGATGTGGACAAGGCAACCTTCCGCCGCATTATGGAGCGGACAGCAAGCGATGTGGAACTCTCCAGCGCCTTGCTGACCTTGACCAGAATGCTCCATGAGCATCATAAGATTGCACCTATTATCATCATTGATGAATATGACACCCCGATCCAGCAGGGCCACACCCGTGATTTTTACGATCAGGTCATCCTGTTTATGCGAAATCTCTTCTCCGGCGGTCTGAAGGACAACAGCCATCTGACCTTTGGTTTCCTCACCGGGATTCTTCGTGTGGCCAAGGAGAGCATTTTCAGCGGGCTGAACAATCTTTCGGTGTATTCCATTATGGATAACAACTTCAGCCAGTATTTCGGCTTTACCCACGACGAGGTAAAGCATATGGCCGCCTACTATGGTGCGGCCGGTAGCTACAGCGAGCTGTGCGAGTGGTATGACGGCTATCGCTTTGGAGAGAGCGACATCTTCAATCCCTGGTCGGTGATCAACTACTTTCAGCGAAAGTGTAAGCTGCAAGCTTACTGGGTATCCACCAGCTCCAACGATGTTATTGGCGAGGTGCTGGCCGTGACATCACCCGATCTTTACGAAGAACTGTATGCTCTCTTGCGGGGAGAAACAATCACCACCTATATCGACACCGGAGTCGTCTACCCGCAGATCGGCAGCGATCCTTCCTCCGTCTATAGCTTTCTGCTGGTCACCGGGTACTTGAAGTTGGTCAACGTCGTGCCGCCGCTGGGAGAGGGCGCTCTGTGCGAGCTATCTCTGCCCAATCAGGAAATTGCTTTTGTCTATAAGAAAGAAATCCTGGATAAGCTCAGCGTGTTTATTCCGCAATCCCTGTCAATATCTATTCAAAAAGCAATCTATTCCGGCAATGTCGATTTGCTGCAAAAACAGATGCGTCAGCTTCTGCTGCAATCGGTCAGTTCCTTTGATACCTCTCACGAGGATTTTTATCATGGACTGCTGCTCGGACTTTGCGCCATGATGGATAACCGCTACTATATCACTTCGAACCGGGAATCCGGCGAGGGACGCTTTGATATCCAGCTTATGCCGAAGGCAAACAATCTGCCCGGTATCCTGATCGAAGTGAAATGGATGAAGAATGCCAGTCAGCAGGGCCTTGCAGCACTTGCGCAGAGTGCGATCCGGCAAATCAATGAAAAGCACTACGAGACCGAGCTTCATACGCACGGCATAGATCAGATCCTCAAATACGGGGCGGCTTTCAGTGGGAAGAATGTTGAGATCTGCATGGAATAAATAGGAGGGCAAAAACATGACAGAGCTTGAGATCATGCGGCATGCAAAGGGCTATCTGGATAAGCTGGCCAAGGGAATTGATCCGCTTACCGACCAGGAGGTGCCGGAGGACGACGTCATCAACAATGTCCGCATCTCCCGCTGCTTATTCTATGTGTCGGACGTGCTGCGGCAGGTGATCGAAAACGGCGGTGTGATCGGCGCTCCCTCGAAGAAGGGAGAGCTTGCGCCTTATGCCCTGCCCTTCGAGGCGCGCAGCCGCTACACATTTGGCGAGTGGGCGCTCAGCGCAAGCCAGATAGCCCAGCGGCTCAACGAATTGGTGGATCTGAGCGCCATGCAGAAGCTGAAAACCACCAGCATTACCAAGTTTCTGCTGCAATCCGGGTTGCTGTTCGAGGAAGAAGCCCCAAGCGGCAACAAGAACAAGCGACCGACAGAAGCCGGCTGGAAGCTGGGCATTTCTACGCAGCAGCGCAGCGGGCAAAACGGAGATTATACCGCCGTGGTCTATGATCAGCAGGCCCAGCAGTTCATTTTGGACAATCTGGACGCAATCATCGCGATCAACGCGACTCCGCTGCATGAAAACCAGGGCAAGCCCTGGGAGTCGGAAGAGGACGCGTATCTGCGGCAGGCTGTTCAGGCGGGCGCGGACGTCAAGGACATGTCCGCCGAGCTCAAGCGCACCCGGGCAGCCGTCCGCGCGAGGCTGGAAAAGCTAGGGCTGACGCAGGAAGGAGGAAAAGCATGAAGAAAGAAAACGGAGCAACTTTGTCGTCCGAAGAAAGCAGTAACTTTTTCCGTCTGTTCCTCCCCTTGCTGCAAGCGGTCAATTACAACTATGAGATTAGTGACACGTTGGAGGAACAACTTCGCGCGGGCCGCCCCAGTATGAGGGATCTCAAGGAAGTAGCAGCTGCCTTGTGGGAAGATACGGGTATCTTGGACGAATACATAAAAGCAGTTTCAGAGCAATGCGGGCTGCCAGAAGAGGATCGCCTGGTTCTGGAGAGTTGGAAGCATCCGGTCAGCGCGACGTTTGTCTTGGAGCGGCACCTCTCCAAAGGATCGATTTTTATCAACCCCGAAACCGGAAAGGTCTATTTAGTCAAAGGACTTACACAAAAATGGAGCGAGATGTTTCCCTGGGCGAAACCACCTATTGTTCTGGAAGCAACACTCATTCCGTTCTGCGGCTGCATCATATCGGACGGCCTTGTAGCACCGCTTCGGGTCTCCCTGGGGCCCGGGTACAAGGAGAGTTTTAAGCAACTATATCTCGAAGCCAAGCAAAGCGGGAAAATCATAACAAGTCTTGATAAAGAGCCATGAATCAAGTCGCTATTCTTTCCGGATCCACATACCAACTGCTAGAAATAATACCCGGACTGGACGATGCGAGCTATGTCCTCTGCGAAAGCGAGAACGGTGAGCACTTCGTTTGCCCGCTGAACCGTTGGGAGAATGCAGCTCCCGCCCCAGCGACAAAGGTTCATGCAAAAAGCTCATCGCAGGACAAAATCGCACTTTTTTTGGAGCTGTTTCACGGGCGTGAGGATGTGTACGCCAAGCGCTGGTACAATTTTAAAACACAAAAATCCGGGTACGCTCCCGCCTGCCGGAATGAGTGGGCGCGTGGAATCTGCGACAAGAAAAAACACCGCTGTGCCGACTGCCCCAACCGGGAATTCATCTCTCTGTCTCCCGAGATCGTCCGCGCTCACCTGATCGGGAGGGACGAATTCTGCCGTGATGTGGTCGGCGTCTACCCGCTGTTGCCGGACGACGCGACCCGGCTCCTGTGCGCCGATTTTGACGACGGCGGTTGGCAGGAGGATGTTCGCGCCTTTTGTGATGCCGCCAGAAGCTGCGGACTGAAGCCGGCCGTGGAACGCTCCCGCTCCGGTGAAGGCGCGCATGTCTGGTTTTTCTTTGAAGCTCCGGTTCCCGCCGCAGACGCACGCAAGCTGGGCAGCCTGCTGTTGACCGGCGCTATGGCGAAGCGCCATGAGCTGAGCTTCCGCTCCTACGACCGTCTGTTTCCCAGTCAGGACACCATGCCGAAAGGCGGCTTTGGAAATCTGATCGCCCTGCCGTTTCAAGGGCAGGCGCAGAAAAACGGCAACAGCCTGTTTGTGGATGAGCACTTCGTGCCCTATCCGGATCAATGGGCCTATCTCTCCGCCCTGCCGCGGATTACCGAGGCGGAACTGGAAAAAGCCCTGTCCTCCTTCCGCGGCGCAGCGGATACCGGCACGCTGGCGGACAGCAAAGAAAAGCCCTGGGAAAGAGGTTCGAGGCAGGAAAAGGCGTTGACAAAGCTGGATTTCCCGCTGACGGTCACTTTGACGTTGGCAGACAGGCTCTATGTGGAGAAGGCAGGTATATCTCAACATGCGCTCAACCGCATCAAGCGATTGGCAGCTTTCCGTAACCCCGACTTCTACAAGTCGCAGGCCATGCGCCTTCCAATCTATGACAAGCCCCGCGTCATCGACTGCGGGGAAGAAACGGACGACTATCTTGTTCTGCCCCGCGGCTGCCTGACGACGGTCTGCGAGCTGCTGGACGAGCTTGTTGTTCCCTATACCTGCTCCGATCTGCGCAATAGCGGCCGGAAGATCGCCGTCCAGTTCAATGGAACACTGCGGCAGGAACAGACGCCTGCCGCCGATGCGTTGCTCGCCCATGACATGGGTGTACTCTCCGCGACGACAGCCTTCGGCAAAACAGTGATCGGGGCCTATCTGATCGGCGAGCGCAAAACCAATACGCTGATCCTTGTCCACTCCACCGCACTGCTAGCCCAGTGGAAGCAGACTTTGGAGCGTTTTTTGTCCATTGACGAAACGTTGCCGGAGGAACCGAAAAAACGTGGTCGAAAAAAGAAGCGCCAGCTGATCGGTCAGCTGGGCGGCGGTAAGAACAGCTTGAGTGGGATTGTGGATATCGCCATTATTCAATCTCTGTTTGAAGGCGAGGATAAACATGTTAAGGAGATGGTGGCGGACTACGGTATGGTGATTTGCGACGAGTGCCACCATGTGGCGGCGTTCAGCTTTGAAAAGGTTCTGAAGGCGGCCCATGCACGATATGTCTATGGCCTCTCTGCGACTCCCACGCGGCAGGACGGACATCACCCCATCATATTTATGCAGTGCGGGCCGGTGCGCTATCTGGTTGATGCCAAAGAGCAGGCCAAGCAGCGCAGCTTTTCGCACTTTCTGATCCCCAGACTAACAAAGACGCGACTGCCGGATACGCAGCGTGTTCAGGATGTGTACACAGCCATTGTCAAAAGCGAACTGCGAAATACGCAGATCATTCGTGATACCATCTCGGCGGTCAGGAACGAGCGGACGCCGATTGTTTTGACAGAGCGGAGAGACCACGCGGAAGCACTGTATGCCGCGCTTCAAAACAGCGCTGAGAATGTTTTTCTTCTTCTGGGCAGTGACTCTGCCAAGGAGAAACGGGAGAAACTGGACGCCCTTCGCGCAGTGCCGGAAGGAGAACCTCTCCTGATCATCGCAACCGGGAAATATATCGGAGAGGGCTTTGATGAACCGCGGCTGGACACGCTCTTTCTCGCCATGCCCTTTTCCTGGAAGGGGACGCTGGCGCAGTATGTCGGTCGCCTGCATCGGAACTATGAAGGGAAGCGAGAGGTTCGTGTCTACGACTATGTGGATGTCCATGTCCCGATGCTGGAGCGGATGTACCAGCGAAGGCTCAAGGGCTATGCCGAGCTCGGCTATCAGACGCTGTCCGACGATATAGAGAGTACTCCGGGCCTGATCTATACGGGGAAAACCTACGGAGACGCGTTTGGGATGGATGTTCTCGCTGCGAGCCGGGAGCTTGTTATCTCAGCACCCACACTGGCGAGGTCACGGATCCAGGCTGTGCTTGGCAAGAGACTCGAAAACGTCAAGCTCCGGGTCATCACGCGCAGTGTGGAAGGATATTCTGTCGAGCAGCAGGCGAGGGTACTGGCTGCAATCAAGCTTTTGGAAGAGGCCGATGTTGAGATCGTTATGCAGCCGAAGCTCACGCAGCGATACGCTGTGATAGATGGCACGATTGTCTGGTACGGCGATATTAACTTCCTGTCCGCTGCAAAACCAGAGGACACTGCCATCCGTCTCGAAAGCCCGGAGCTGGCCGGGGAATTGATGGATCTGGAGACTGGCGAAGAATAGGGAGACTTTTCCTGCGTTACCAGATAGATCCAAAATCATGACCCGTCACAGATGACATTGGAAAAATGGCAGAAATTCGGGTTTGCTATGTTGGATTTAGCCAAACGGATGGGGCTCGAATAGTACATATTGACGGAAAATGCCCGTTCTACCAGGCATATTCGAGAGGGGTCAAGCGGAAAAACAGGCAAAATTTGTCGGAAAACGTGATGCATCTTGGCTTAACTCGCTGTGATTTCGTGAAATACAAAAGAAAAGTCGCTCAGATTTCGTGATTTTTCGCTTGACCGGGGTACAGTCCCGGCCTTATAATGACCGTAACAGAAGCATGGAGGTGCGGTTATGTATCTGAAACGGAAGATCGACGCGTATCTGACCGCGTGGAAAGCAGACCCGGAACGGAAGCCGCTGATCGTGAAGGGCGCGCGGCAGATCGGGAAAACGGAGTCGATCCGTCGCTTCTCCGCGGGGAGATACAAAAGTGTTATAGAGATCAACTTTGCGCTGGAACCGAAGTACAAGTCGATCATCGAGGAAGGCTATGATGTGGAGAGTATCGTAAAGCACATCACACTGCTTGACCCCTCCAAAGAGTTTCTCCCCGGAGAAACGCTGCTTTTCTTTGACGAGCTGCAGGAGCTTCCGGAGATCGCAACCGCGTTGAAGGCTTTCTGTCAGGATCGGCGCTACGACGTGATCTGCAGCGGGTCGCTGCTCGGCGTCCATTATCACAGAATACAGAGTATCAGCGTGGGGTATAAGCTCGACTATGACATGTATTCTCTCGACTTCGAAGAGTTCCTCTGGGCCAAGGGTTACGGAGACGAGTCGACCGAAGGCATGCTGGACCACATGAAGAGCCTTGTCCCGTTCAGTGAAAGTGAGATGGGCGTATATCGGCAGCTTTTTCTGGATTACTGCGTGCTCGGCGGGATGCCTGGCGTGGTTCGAAGCTACATCGAAAAAGGGAACTTCGCCGGATCGCTGGCCCTGCAGAGGCAGCTGCTGTTGGACTATGAGGAGGACGTCCGGAAATATGCGGAGGGGCTTGACCAGGCAAAGATCCTCAGCGTTTACCGCCATGTTCCGACGCAGCTAGCCAAGGAGAATAAGAAGTTCCAGTACAGCACGATCTCAAAATCCGCCCGCGCAAGGGAGTACCAGGGCTGTATTGAATGGCTGCAGGACGCGGGCGTGGTGAATATCTGCTATTGCCTGCACTTCCCGGAACTGCCCCTGAAAGGAAATTATGACGAGGCAAAGTTCAAGCTCTATTATGCCGATACCGGGCTGTTGGTGGCCTCTCTCGACGAAGA
>OCVV011160495.1_pt1 | contig 10981 bp, 9 predicted proteins | sample 1539721 | NCBI WGS metagenome assembly OCVV01 (sample SAMN02144230, study PRJEB22623) | gut metagenome | biome: sheep rumen | host: Ovis aries | place: New Zealand
TTTTTCATATTACCCTTAAAAGGGCTCAGAATTATATCGCTCGTTTCTTGCCTTATCTCAGAAAGAATACTATTACATTTTTCAATAAACGCCTTTCTGTCATCTTCTTCAATATCTATGTCTATAAGAGTTAATAATCTCGAAGAAACTTTAATACGGTTCTCCCAGTCATATTTAATATTATCTTTGAAATCGAACTTTATCATATTTGCTGGATTTGTCGTATCTACGCAACGAACCGCAAGCCAACCATTAGGCTCGTTAAATGTCATGTCGAGATTACCAGCTGGCTTTACCCGTAAGTTCTCGATATTGCCTAAGCTATTTACATAAGTATCATTCTTATAAACCTTAACTTCCGACAGGCTCTTAAAGTTGCCGTCGAAACAAGCTACAATAACTGGGTTCTCAGTATCATCAAAAGGATTTTCTTCAAGGATAGTGATACTGGACAGAAGATTCTTTTGACCGTAATTAGAGTTGATGAATGTTTCTGGTATTATAGCAACGATATTTTTTTGTGCTTTTATCATTTTATCTAACGCAATTAAATACACATCATTATATTTTGAGGTGGCAAAGTATTTTTCCAACTCACTAGCCAAACCTTTTCTAGCGGCTGAATAATTTGATATGTATGGTGGATTAGTGATAATAATAGCGTTATCTAGATGAGGAATCTCTAGTAAAGAATCGTTGTGTTTCCAAGCGAGCTTATCGTCAATATCCAACCCGACAACTTCAGAAAAACCACATTTCTCTTTTGCTGCCCTTAATAAATCTCCAGCTCCAGCGAAAGGGTCATACGCAATAGAAGAATCACTACTCTTAATAAACTCCAAGACCTGAGGCTTAAGCCAAAGTTCATCTTTGGTAAAGAATTGACCCAATACTCGCTTTTTATCCATGTTACTATTATACCAAAATTTTTCATTGTAACACGATTTTGCTATTGTGTTAAATTATACAATGGTGTATAATTTGAGTTATGAAAGAAGACAACCCTAAAAAAATACGCTTTGTAGCCTTAGGCGGAACTGCTAGGAATCTTGCCCTAGTGTCGCTCGAAACAAGAAAAAAATTAGCAAAAACATGGACTGAGCCAAAAATTGGACTCAGGAACGAAAGCGCCACTTATCGTTTTATAAACTATCTAGATGAAACTGGTTTATTGCCAGACTCTAGGAACGGAAATAAGGCTGGCTGGAGAAAGTTCTCTATTCGAGATTATATTTATCTAGATATAGTAGTAGCTTTAAGAAAATTTAATGTTAAAGCAGAGCAAATCCGTCCTGTATTCGAAGTCTTTTCACAGCCCTATAATAACGACGACGACGCAAAGAATGGGAAATCCGATTGGCTCGATATTATGATTTCTGTTAGCGCTGGAGATGAAGTTGAACTCATAATTGACGAGGAATTAGGAACAGTATTTTTCGACCCAATGTCGGCTAGTATTTACGCCACCGATTCTACCGAGGGTATGTTAAGGGTTAGTATTTCAAAGATTATGAATAAGTTTCGCAAGGCTAACGGGTTAAAGGAAATTGAAGTCAAAAAGTCATTTGGGGATATTGGCTTGTATCTAAGCAAATCTGAGATAAATGCTATCTTAGATATACGAAAAATGTCTGAAAAAGATGTTCTGACCTTAGTTAAGAAAAAGAAAGGACTTCTTAGCACGCTGGAGAGCGACGCTGATATTGACGAAAACACCGCCGAGAAGATAAACTCGATTATTCCTGAAGAGTATGCGAGCGTTAGCGCAGTTAAAAGAGATAAGGAGGTAGTCAATCTAAAGACTTCGACGACTAATCTATACGAGGACTAATTTGAGCTAAAAACGGCAGAATTAAGTCTTAGAACCTATTAAGTATGTAGTTATTATCAAGAGGCACTTGGAGTAATTACGCAAGCAGAAAGCGTGTAATTATGACCCCTGAATCAGCCAAAAACCTAATTAACTACATAAAGATACTAAAGAAAATCAAATCTACTCCTGAAAAGATAAAACGATACCAAAACTCTATGGACGGATTTGATAAAAATGGAAAACCGATAGTTATCGAATTCTAATCTAAATTGACTATTATACGATATGGAAACAGACAGACGAGAAAAGCCACTTCGATACTGTATGTATATCCGTAAATCTTCTGAGGAAGAACAAGCTCAGGAGAAGTCCATACCCGACCAAATAAAGTATTGCGAAGACTACGCAGCAAGGGAGGGTCTTTTAATTGCGAAAAAATATCCGCCAGAATCTCGTTCTGCCAAAATGTCGAACAACAGACCTATTTTTAACCAAATGCTAGATGACATTAGAGCTGGCAAATACGACGGGATTTTAGCTTATCACCCAGACCGTCTGGCTCGAAATATGCTTGAGGCTGGTATGATTGTTGATATGGTCGATAACGGCGTTATTAAAGACCTACAATTCCCGACACACCCATTCACGAACAATGCGAGTGGTAAGCTTAATTTAAACATACAGTTTGCTTTATCAAAACAATACTCAGAACATTTGAGCGAAACCGTTAAACGAGGAACGGACACCAATCTTGAGCAAGGAAAATCTAATGGAACTTATCGCTGGGGATACAAGCGCAACGAGATAACTGATTGGTATGAACCAGACGATAACTTTGACTTGATTCGTAAGGGCTGGGATATGCGTTTAAGTGGCTCTACACTCGACGAAGTAGCAGAGTTCTGGAAAAGCCACAATATTCATAGAACCACTAAGATAACCCGTAAAAACAAGCGAGAGCGAATCATCTATCTAGATTCGAAACAAACCGTTTCTACTATCTTTAGAAATCCATTTTACTATGGCTTATTGGTTCAAGGTGGTCAAGAAGTAGATTTACGCAAAGTTGCCAATTTTAAGCCTATGATTACTGAAGAGGAATTTGACGCTGTTCAAGAGATGAGCTTATCAAAGCGTAAGAATATCAGAAACAAGAAACGAGAAGAATTTTATCCTTTGCGCCAATTTGTTAGATGTAAGCATTGTGGTAATTATATGGCTGTTGGTAAGAGTCGAAACGCCGCTGGAAAGTATTATCTTTATTATCGCTGCTCGACTAAAGACTGCCCAGTTCGTAATATTAGAGCGCACTTAGTTTTTGATAGATTATATGAAGAATTAGCAAAACTTAAGATGAGTGCTGAGCAATACGATTTCTATAACGATTCTATATCTAAGTTCTCAGAAGATAAGATAGCTGAACTACGACTTGAAAGACGGAGCTTAGAGGGCGCTAAAAAGCAGAAAGAAACGAAGATTAAGGATTTGTCTAGGAATCTTGCTAGACTGCCCGAAAACGCTCCAGAAGTGGCTAAAAACGCAATTATTGAAGACATAGAAGACCTACAGAATGAAGTAATTGACCTAACAAAAGAAATCGACAGGCTGAAAGGACAAATCGTTAATCCAGATGATTTGAAGACTTCTATTGAAGAGTTTTTGAACTTGGCAAATAATGGCGAAAATAAGATGAGGGCTGGCACGAGTGTTGAAAAAGACATTCTGGCACGAACTTTGCTTTTGAACATTGAAATTGACGACAAAAAAGAGCCCGTTTTCCTCTGGAATGAGCCCTTTAAGACTTTGCTTGAATCACTTTCTGTAAATTTTGGTGCGCCCGACTAGACTCGAACTAGCACAGCCGTTTGAATAGCCACTAGCACCTCAAGCTAGCGTGTCTACCAATTCCACCACGGGCGCAATACCCACATGATAGCACAAAAACCGTCACTCGTAAAGCACAAACGCCGTAAACAATTACGGCGTCATATTAACTTTTGTGCGAGCCGTAGCCCAATGCGACACATCCGCAAAACGGTCCAGCGAATCCGTCAGCCGCAAATCTTCGGAATAAATCCGTTCGTTCGCATCATAATAGTAGCCGACCGTCGACTGATACAGCGCAATCGCCGGCACCTCATCCACCCAGCGCCGCAGAAAACTCTCATATTTCGCCTTGCGCAAAGCCATGTCGGTCGTCGTCCGCCCCGACAGCAAAGCATCATCGACCAAACTGTTGCTATAATTGCTCAAATTCCAGCCCGTCTCATTCGCCTGGCGCGAACTGTAATAAATGAACGGATCCGCGCTCAGCCCCAAATCCAGCTCATAGAACAGAATGTCGTAATCGCGCGGCTTGACCACAGTCGAGAAGAAATCCACGCCACTCTGGTTGCTATCATAACTATTCAGCACCACGTCGATACCAAAATCGCGCAACTGCTTCGTGAAATTCTCTGCCACTCGACCCAATTTTCCGCGATTCAACACAGCCAGATTCAACGACAATCGCGTGCCGTCGTCGGTCGCAAACTTACCGTCACCCTGCTCATGATAGCCAGCCTCACCCAACAAATTCTTCGCCGCCTCCAAATCCCTCAGCGGCAATTCCGGATTCTGCAATTTCTCGCCCTGCTCAGCCAAAAACGGATAATCTACGCGATAATCCACCAAATCCTCGCCCAGCACTGCATCAATATCGATAATCCGACGAATCGCTTGACGAATCTTCACATTTTTCAGTGCGCCATCCCGCGTGTTCAAAAACGCGAAGCTCGCCCCATTCACTCGACTCTCGCGATAATTAATATTATTCGGCAAATCCGTTACCCCGGCGTCCAGCTCCATCGTCGCCATCACATCCAAATTGCGCAGAGCCGTCGCGATATCGTCTTTCGATTCAAAAACTTTCAGCGTAAAACTGTTCAAGTCCGTCCGCGCGCCGAAATATTTCTCGTTTCGCGACAGATAAATCGTCTGCGCATTCGCCACTGTTGCCGAGTTATTCAACTGCACCGCGTTCAGCACGAAGGGACCCGAGCCAATTGGCTTCTTCGAGAACTCGCTTTCATAAATCAACGCCGGGCTAATCTCGCCCAAAATATGCTTCGGCACTAGCGGAAATTCCAAAGTATCGACAAAATCCAAATAGGTCGATGGCAGCGTAAATCGCACCGTCTTCTCGTCGACCTTCTCTATTTTTGTGCTAGAAAAATCCGTCGGAATCGTCGTTTTTGCGTCCGTATTCGCAATCAAACCGGTCGTAAAAATCACATCATCGGCCGTAATCGGTTCGCCGTCCGACCAATAGATATCATCATTCAGAACCAAAGTCCAAATTTTGCCCGTCTCATCGCGCGTTACGCTTTTTGCCAACTCACCCTTAATATGCCCAGAGGCATCCGGCGACACCAAGTTCGCGAACAGCAGCTTCGCCAAAGTTCGCTCGGAGCTCGTCGCCGCATACAACGGATTCATTGAGTTAATCTTCCCCAAAGTCGCCTCCGAAAAATCGCCACCCCGCACAAAGGCCTCACGCTCGTACGATTCGTTATACCAAATCACTTGTACAATCGACAGCAAAAACACCACCAGCACCAGCAGCGCCCACTCTGCCACCCAGAGGCGCACCTCATGCACGTTCTTCAAGCGCGACGTAAAGCGCTCAGAAAAATGCTCGCCAACCTTCTCGCGAGTTTCACGCACCGCCATCAACGGCGATCGTCGCTTCTTTAATTGCCCACTCTTTACTATTTTTTTCTTCATTTATCCAATAATTAATGCTGACAAAATCGAAAGTATAAACACTAACGCAACCACAACCGTCACGTCAAAAATCGACTTTTCCAAACCGCGGCGTTCCGTATAAAGCTCGCCCGAGCCGCCCATACCGGCACCCAAAGACGCGCCACGCTGCTGCAACAAAATCAACAAAATCAACAGAACTGCTGAAACGATAGTCACAATATTACAAATCACACCTATATTCATAGTTCTATTTTATATCAGCCACGACCAAATTGACAAGGTAGTTAATAATCGAAATCACCAGGCAGCTCGCCAGCGCGCCACCAAAACTAATCTGCACCTCCGGCACCAACCAAACCGTCAAGCCGACCATCGCCGCATTCACAATCACTGTAAAAATCCCCACCGTCGCAAAAATCAACGGCAAGGCAAAAATCGTCGCAATCGGCTTCACCACCGAGTTTACCAACGAAAAAATCAAGCCCACTAGCGCATAGAACCAAAACGAATTCTGCGCATATTCCGAGCCCTCGGTAAAATGCCCAAACCAATTCAAGCACAGCCACATCGCCACGCTCGAAATTAGCCAACGAAACAAGAATGAACTTAGCTGCTTCTTTATCATTTTACTATTTTAGCGCATCGCGACGTTTTAACAAAGTGTGGTACTGTATCGCAAAGCGGTGACTCTCCTCGTCAATCCGCGCAATCAACTTCGCTACATGACTATCCGGCATCAGCTCGACAAAATCATACTCGTCGCCATCTTTCGGAATCACAATCCGCACACGCGCATTCCGGCTATGATCGCCGCTCTTATCTCGCCCAATCACCGGGATTTTCGCCGCGCCTAAAATATCCTTCACGGCCTCTAGCTGTCCAACCGAACCATCCAACACAATCAAATCCGGACATCCCCAATCTTTCAAATGATTCAAACGCCGCACCAGCACTTCGCGCATACTTTCCGGATCATTATTCTGTTGCTTGCGCAACTTAAAACGCCGATATTTCGTCCTGTCCGCCGCCCCATTAATAAAACAAACCATCGAGCCAACCACGTTCGTCCCCGATTGATGACTAATATCATAGCCCTCAATCCGAATCGGCGGCTTCTCCAAATGCAGCATATCTTGCAAATCATACAAAGCCTGATCCGAAGAAATATCCAAAAATTCCTTATCCGAGAAGATAATTTTCGTACCCAGCCCCTTCAGGCCAAAAAACTGATTCCGATATCTTGCCGCACGCTCATAGTCGCCATTATCAGCCGCCTCATACATTAATTTTTCAACGTCGCGCACTAATTTTTTGCGATTCCCCTTCAAATAGCTAATCATTCGCCGCAAACTGTGCTTATAATCCTGCGGTGTCATCTTGCCAACCTCAATGCCAGGCGTCAGCCCCAAATCTGTGTTCAAAGTTTTCTTGCCATCATAGGGCTTATCGTAATACGGAAAAATTTTGCGCAGCACCCGCAACGCCCGCGTAATTGCCGTTTTACCGTAGTACGGCCCGAAATATTCCGCTCCATCATCATCTGGATTCCGCGTCATCGTCACATATGGCACCTCAGATTTCATATCTATCCGCACATAGCTCACCGTCTTATCGTCGCGCAACAAAATATTCCATTTCGGCATATAGCGCTTGATCATTTCCGATTCAAGAAACAGCGCATCCATCTCTGTGTCGACCACAATCCAGTCCGTGTCGTCAATTTCCGCCACCAAAGCCCGCGTCTTAGCATCCTTTCTTTCAGGCGCCTGAAAATATTGCCGAACACGATTTTTAAGGATAGCCGCTTTACCGACATAAATCACCTCGCCCTCGCGATTTTTATGAAAATACACGCCTGGCGCAGCCGGCAACTCTTTCAGCTTTGCTTTTAATTTTGGAGTCAAAGACACACTCATTAATATCAATCATAACAAAAAACCACCATTTCGGCGGCTTAATGTTTGCGTTTACTTATTGCGCACCCCGAACAAGTACAAGAAATAACTATCGCTAATCTCGTCGGTCTTCTCAGAAAGATCCTGAATCATCGATTTTGCGCAGTCAGTCTGTAGATTCACGCAGGCAATCTTGATGCTGCTTTCCGATGCGCGCAAGCGGCTGTCTTTCAATTTATTCCGCAAAGCCGCCATCACGTCAGCATATTTCGCTTTGCGACCATCTTGCTTCAGTCTAGATTCGGAGCTTACCTTCATTTCCAGCTTCACCGCTTTACCTTCCGCCTCAAAATCCAAATTCAAATCGCCAATTGCGCCATTAGTCGTCTTTCCGCTCATCTTCAGGCTATAGCCATCCCAGCATTTTACAAAAGCATTCTTTTTGTCACTATACGGCAAATCGTTCAACATTTTCGACCATTCCGTCGCATCATAAGACACCGTAAAATCCGCCGTCGCATCAATTTTCTTCAGGAAGCCCAAATCCGCCAAGCCATATCTCAAATCTTTGTTCAAGAAACTAAGACAATCCGCCTCTTTCGAATATTCCTCATCCACATCGCTTAAGATGTTTCGCAAACTATCATTATCCGTCAGAATCCAAACTTTACTCAGCTCAGACGTCGCATTGTCGACAAAGACCGGCTTCTCCGTTCCTTCCGCATAAACATCTTCAAATACTTTCCGCGACAGAGCAACTTTTTTATTCGCCGTCAAATCATCAAACCAAAACGACACATTTCCATCATCGAAAACGCTATAATCCAGACCCTCACGCATAATCCGCAATTTAGATTTTTCCGCGTCCCAATCCAGCTCAAACTGCGTCGTCTCAGAATTCTCGCCCGACAAGACCGTCGAAACGCCATTCATTGACACGACACCGTTCTTACCGCTGACAAAATCAGCCCAAATACTGTTCTCTTCCGTTTCGCCTTTATTCATGCCGCCCATCAAGAAGCTAACCACGACGCCAATCACCGCCAATGCTACCACGCCGATAATCATGAAAATCGCGCTCTTCTTCAGCGGCTGATGCTCGCCGTCAATCGGATAAGCCTCCATCTCTTTCGTCGAATGAGTATCTTCCGGAACAATCTTCTTAGACTCCTCGACGTCCGCCTTACTAATCTCCAGCGGCTTTTCCGCCAGCTTCTCTTGAATTTCTTCCTTAATCTCTTGTTCGCGCTCAATTCTGTGGCGAATTTCCTCTTCTCTTGCCGACACAAAATGCAACACAAACGGACGTTCAAATTTAGTACTCGAAAGATTAATCTTCTCCGAATAATCCACATCCAAGCGCCGCCCCATTCTTGCGCCCGCAACCCGAATTAAGCGCTGAGCACTTTCATGTCTCGCCTCGGAATGTTTATTTACCTTCACTACATCCGACCAATTCGTCTGAACACTAGAATTGTTCGGGCGAAAACGCCGTTTCGGCATTTCGATATTCGCGGCCGGAACCACAGCCGCAGCTTTTTCTTCGGCCGCAGCTTTTTCTTCGGCAGCAGCTTTTTCTTCCGGCACCGACACCGAAGCAACAACCGGCTCTTCGGCAGTTTTCTTTTCCGCCGATTCCATCACTGGCGCTACGGCCGGTTTCGCAAGCTCATTCTTCTCCGTCGCCTTCCCGGCATCAGCCGCAATCTCCAGGCTCAAACTTCGCGCAAAGGCCAAATCCGCCGCCACGGCCGGAGCCGCTTTTTCAGGCTCAGCCTTATCGGCAAACTCAGGCGTCGCCGCATTCCTCAGTACATCTCCTGCCGATCGAATAAATTTCTCAGGCGGCCGAATAGCGCCGCCAAGCCTCGACAGCTTCTGTTGCCCAGCCTCCTGTCCGTCACCACCATTCGGGCTCATTTTTCTACTATTCCTCGCCCTCATTCAACGCAGCGGCATCGATAGACAAATCTTCGCCGTCTGCAGTATCTTTCACGCGCACCTCACAGCTAGCACCATTTGTACGTGCACAAACATCGATCTCTTCATATTTATTCAAAATATCGCTCGAGAATTGGAACAGCCAAATCGACAAACCGGCAAAAATCAAAGTCGTACAAGCAAACAAAATATACAAGAACGCGAATTTATCTTTCGGCCTCTGACCGTCGTCCAAAACGCCAAAGCCAGCAATCTTCGATGCGGCGGCTGCTCCGCTCTTAGCCGTAGTTTTCTTCGTACTTGTTTTCCTTGTTTTTTTCGCGACCGCCATGCGATTGCCCTCCTTTTTTGGCTTGATAAAATGCTTTTGCTTAAATCATACACTATTTTTCATATTTTTTCATCACCACGCATCATTATTTAGTGTCCTTAACGTGCTATAATTTTCTCAAAGCAATTATTTTTATTGCATAAAGAAAGGTTTAAAAGGCATCAACATGCAAAAAAACGATTTCAATATCAAACATATAAAAGCACGTCAAATCCTCGACTCGCGCGGTAATCCGACCGTCGAAGCTGACGTCATTCTCGAGAGCGGACACGCTGGCCGCGCCGCCGTTCCATCTGGCGCATCGACCGGCGCCGGCGAAGCCCTAGAGCTCCGCGACGGCGACAAAGCTCGCTACCTCGGCAAAGGCACACTCAAGGCTGTCTGGAACGTCAACAACAAAATCGCCGATGTTCTTATCGGCAACGACGCCAGCGACCAAAAACAAATCGACAAGCTCATGCTTGATCTCGACGGCACCGAAAACAAATCCAATCTTGGCGCTAACGCTATCTTGGCCGTTTCTCTCGCTGCCGCAAAAGCCGTCGCGCATGCTAAAGGCGTTCGCTTCTACGAATATGTCGCCGAAATTGCCGGCACTACCGACCAAATGTGTCTCCCAATGCCTATGATGAATGTCATGAACGGTGGCGCACACGCCGACTGGTCGACCGATTTCCAGGAATACATGATTATTCCAGTAGGCGCAGGTAACATCAACGACGCCGTTCGCATGGGTGCTGAGGTATTCCACAATCTCAAGAAAATCCTCAAAGATCGCAAGTATGCCACGACCGTTGGCGACGAGGGTGGCTATGCTCCATTCGTCAAAGACGGCAACAATGAACCGCTCGAGCTCATCAAGCTCGCCGTCGAAGCCGCCGACTATCGCCTTGGCGAAGATATCGCTATCGCCATGGATATCGCCAGCTCCGAATTTGCCGTAGGCGACCACTACGAACTAAAGACCAACGGCGAGCACAAATCTTCCGAAGATCTCGCCAACTGGTACCAGTGGATTACCGACAACTACCCAGTAGTCTCCATCGAGGACGGCCTCGGCGAAAACGACTGGGACGGCTGGAAGATGCTTACCGAGCGCTTCGGCGACCGTATCCAGCTCGTCGGCGACGACCTCTTCGTTACCAATTCGAAGCTTCTCCAAAAAGGCATCGACATGAAGGCCGCTAACGCCATCCTCATCAAGCCAAACCAAATCGGCTCGCTCAGCGAAACTATCGACGCCGTTCTCTTGGC
>OCVV011148279.1_pt1 | contig 10980 bp, 5 predicted proteins | sample 1539721 | NCBI WGS metagenome assembly OCVV01 (sample SAMN02144230, study PRJEB22623) | gut metagenome | biome: sheep rumen | host: Ovis aries | place: New Zealand
ATTGTCAGGGCTGACGAATCTGACGGAATTGTATCTGGGTTATAATCAAATCAGCGACATCAGTGCTCTGGCAGGGCTGACGAAGCTGACTAAATTGTATCTGCACAACAATCAAATCAGCGATATCAGTGCTCTAGCAGGACTGACGAATCTGACAGAACTATCTCTGCTCAGTAATCAAATCAGCGATATCAGTGCATTGTCAGGGCTGACGAATCTGACATACCTACATCTATACGGTAATCAAATCATCGATATTAGCGCATTGTCAGGGCTGACGAAGCTGACGGAATTGTATCTGCACAACAATCAAATCGGCGATATCAGTGCATTGTCAGGGCTGACGAAGCTGAAAAGCTTGTGGCTGTCCGATAATCCCATTCTTGAAAATAAATCCAGAGAAGAGATAATGGAAGTCTTGTCCGGAGCTGAAAACTTGACAGATACTGATTTTTAGCATTCCTGCCCCATGTCAGAGCGTTTTCAAGCCGGTATTCAATCTTTTAAATTAATATATAAAAATTGCAGGAGGCTTTGGCGGCCTCCTGTTTTTTTATCTGTCATCCTGTCACGATACCAGATTTATATGCTATTATTAGTCATATATCCCAATTTACTTCAAATATGACGGAGGCGACACTCATGTCGAATTTCGCATTTCTGGAAGAGAAATTCCCGGTTCTTGCCAACTTTGGCTCACTGGCAGAGAAATACTGCTATAGCGATTCAAATTCCTGCCTGATGAAACTGGGCATGATCGGGGAGACTATTGTCAACCTCATATTCAAATACGACCGGATTCCTCTTCCATATGACAATACAGCTGTGGCACGGATCTCGACACTTCTCCGCGAAGGAATGATCAGCCGTGACCTATCAGACAATCTTCATGCTCTGAGAAAAGCCCGCAATAAAGCTGTACATGAGAACTACTCCTCTGTTGAGGACGGCAAGAGCCTCTTACAGATGGCTTACAGCCTGTGCGAATGGTTTATGCAGACATACGGGGACTGGAATTACCAGAATAAGCCCTTTGTAATGCCACTTCCGGCAGAGGCCGTACCGGCTGATAAAGAAGCTGAAAAAGCCAAGGAAGAAGAGCTTTTCAAAGATGCAGAGGCGACAGCCAGCGCGTCACAGAAAATAGACCCTGACACGCGTAAGAAGCAGGCTAAGCTGGCTGCCAGAAAGCGCGTGATATCCGAAGCAGAGACTCGCTATCTGATTGACGAACAACTGCGTGAAGTCGGCTGGGAAGCTGATACAGAGACACTGAGGCATTCCAAAGGGACTCGTCCGGAGAAGGGACGTAACATGGCTATAGCAGAATGGCCCACTGATTCCACAGTCGGAAACAGAGGCTTTGCTGACTATGCCCTCTTTGTTGGAGAAAAGATGGTTGCCATGGTGGAAGCCAAGGCAGAACACAAGGATATTCCTTCTGTCATTGACGGGCAGTGCAAGGACTATTCCCGCAATGTTCGGAATGCGGACAGCCAATACCAGATCGGAACCTGGGGGGACTATGGAGTTCCGTTCACATTTGCGACGAACGGCAGACCATACCTGAAACAATATGATATCAAGTCGGGAATCTGGTTTCTGGATCTACGGAAGTCTTTCAATGCGCCGAAGGCTCTGCATGGATGGATCAGTCCCGTCGGTATCATGGAGCTTCTGGAAAAAAACATTGATAGTGGCAATAAGGCTTTACAGGAGACGCCGTATGACCTGCTAAGAGATCCGGATGGACTGAATCTGCGTGAATACCAGATAAAAGCCATAGAGGCTGCAGAAACGGCCATTATCAATGGACAGCAGAATGTCCTTCTTGCTATGGCAACCGGAACCGGCAAAACCAGAACTGTTCTGGGCATGATTTACCGTTTCCTGAAGACAGGTCGTTTCCGCAGGATTCTGTTCCTTGTTGACCGTAATGCACTGGGTGAACAGGCTGAAGATGTCTTCAAGGAAGTAAAACTCGAAGAGCTGATGACTCTTGATGATATCTACAATATCAAGGGACTGGATGACCGTACAATAGACAAAGAGACACGTGTACAGGTTGCAACTGTACAGAGTATGGTCAAGCGCATCCTTTACAACGAAGAAGATACCATGCCTTCTGTTACCGACTATGACCTCGTTATCATCGATGAGGCACACCGTGGCTACATCCTTGATAAAGAAATGGGGGATACAGAGATCCTGTACAGGGATCAATTGGACTATCAGAGCAAGTACAGGAGTGTTGTAGAGTACTTCGATGCCGTCCGTATCGCGCTGACTGCTACGCCCGCTCTACAGACCACTCAGATCTTCGGACAGCCGGTATTCAAATATACCTACAGAGAAGCCGTCATAGAGGGTTATCTGGTTGATCATGACGCGCCGCACGACATTAAGACAAAACTGCGCGCAGAAGGAATTCATTACAAAAAAGGCGATGACATCATCCTTTATGATCCAGTGACCGGAGAAATCGTCAACAGTGAATTGGTTGATGATGAACTGGATTTTGATGTTGAGAGTTTCAATAAACAGGTTATCAATGAGAATTTCAACCGTGCAGTGCTAGAAGAAATCTCACAGTATATTGATCCGGAGTGTCCTGAGACACAAGGAAAGACTCTGATTTATGCGGTAGATGATCAGCACGCTGATATGATCGTCAAAATTCTAAAAATAATTTATGGTGAATTTGGCGTGAGTAATGATGCCATCATGAAGATTACCGGCAGCATCGGTGGCGGGAATAAAAAGAAGGTGCAGGAGGCGATAAAACGCTTCAAGAATGAGAGGTATCCAAGCATCGTAGTCACCGTGGATCTGCTGACTACCGGAATTGATGTTCCTGAGATCACAACGTTGGTATTCATGCGCCGTGTAAAGAGCAGAATCCTGTTTGAGCAGATGATGGGACGCGCTACCCGTCTGTGTCCTGATATTCACAAGACCCACTTTGAAATATTTGACCCTGTTGGCGTCTATGAGTCGCTTTCTGAAGTCAACACCATGAAGCCGACGGTTGCGAATCCTACTACAACGATTCCACAGCTTCTTGAAGGTCTGGAATCCATGACTGATGAAGAACATATCCAGTATCAGATCAATCAGATCATTGCAAGGATGCAGCGCCGCAGGAAGAACATGAGCGGGAATCTCACGGAACACTTCCAGAGTCTGGCAGACGGTAAAGATCCCGCGCAGGTAATTCAGGAAATACAGGAGGTCCAGAACAACCCGGAAGAGGCAAAAAAACGTTTGACCGCCTATGCTGATGCAATTCGGATGATGCAGGAGGTCAAGATAAACAGGGACAATCCTGTGGTCATATCTGATGCCGAGGATGAGGTCATATCGCATGAGCGTGGCTACAGCAAAGGGAGCCGTCCGGAGGATTATCTGGATGCATTCGCAACATATGTAAAGACCAATCTCAACGAGATTGCAGCACTCAATATCGTCTGTACACGCCCTAAAGAACTTACACGTGAGGACCTCAAGAATCTTCGTCTGGCACTTGACCGAGAAGGATTCACGACTCAGCAGCTGAATACTGCAATCTCCGAGATGACTAATGAAGAGATGGCTGCAGATATAATCAGCCTGATACGTCGCTATGCAATCGGCTCTGCGCTGATCAGCCACGAGGCACGTATCCACAAGGCTGTTGAGAAGCTGAAGAAGGCACATACATTCTCCAAGCAGGAGCAGAACTGGATTTCCCGCATGGAGAAGTACCTCATAGAAGAATCTGTCCTGAATGTTTCTGTCTTCGATGAAGACGGACGCTTCAAATCACAGGGTGGCTTTAACAGGATCAATAAGGTATTTAAAAACAATTTAGAAAAAATCGTATTGGAATTGAACGAGTATTTGTACGATGACGGAGGCAGGAGCGCATGACAACGCAGGAAATCGTTTCAAAGCTATGGAACCTTTGCAACGTCCTCAGGGATGATGGCATAACCTATCATCAATATGTGACGGAGCTGACCTATATTCTATTCCTGAAAATGGCAAAAGAGACCGGGGCAGAGGAACAGATTCCCGAGGATTATCGCTGGGATGTTCTCACTTCTAAAAGCGGTGTAGAACTAAAAAAATATTATAAAAATCTGTTGACGCACCTGGGTGATAATTCCAAAGGGCGTGTTCGCGAAATCTATCAGGGATCTGCCACAAATATTGACGAGCCGAAGAATCTGGAAAAGATTATCACAACTATTGATGGTCTTGACTGGTTTTCAGCCCGTGAAGAAGGTCTGGGCAATCTTTATGAAGGCCTTCTGGAAAAGAACGCGAATGAGAAGAAATCCGGTGCCGGACAGTACTTTACTCCTCGTGTCCTGATTGACGTAATGACACGCCTGATGAAGCCACAGCCCGGCGAGCGGTGTAATGATCCCGCATGCGGCACATTTGGCTTTATGATTGCCGCCAGCCAGTACATCAAAGACCGCACAGACGATTTCTTCGATCTGGATGCTGACACAGCAGACTTTGAGCGCGGCGACGCTTTTACAGGCTGTGAACTGGTTCATGACACACATCGTCTCGCATTAATGAATGCTATGCTCCATGATATGGGTGGTCAAATCATTCTGGGTGATACTCTTTCCAATCAGGGCAAGGACATGAAGGGCTATGACCTTGTCCTCACAAACCCGCCGTTCGGCACCAAAAAGGGCGGTGAGCGTGCTACCCGTGATGACTTTACGTTCCCGACAAGCAATAAACAGCTCAACTTCCTTCAGCACATCTACAGGAGTCTCAAGGCCGATGGCAAAGCACGTGCAGCCGTGGTGCTTCCGGACAATGTTCTGTTTGCCGATGGCGATGGTGAGAAGATCCGTGTTGACCTGATGGACAAATGCAATCTTCATACTGTCCTGAGACTTCCTACAGGCATTTTTTACGCGCAGGGAGTGAAGACCAATGTCCTGTTCTTCACACGCGGGAAGACCGACAAGGGTATTACCAAGGAAGTATGGTTCTATGATCTGCGTACCAACATGCCTTCTTTCGGAAAGACCAATCCTCTGAAGAAAGAGCACTTTACAGATTTTGAAACGGCGTATGAAGCCGAAGACCGTCATGCAGTACAGGATGAGCGATGGAGCGTCTTTACCCGTGAACAAATCGCAGAAAAAGGCAACAGCCTTGATCTCGGCCTGATCCGTGATGATTCCATCGTAGACTATGAAGACCTGCCAGATCCCATTGAGAGCGGTGAAGAGGCCATTGCACAGCTTGAAGAGGCAGTGGATCTCCTGATGAGCGTGGTGAAGGAGTTGAAATCCCTCCAGAGTTCGGAGGTGTGAGATGGCAAGGACGGTGAAAAAGAAGAAGGAACTGACGATTGAAGAGAAACTGGCACAGGCATTGGTGCCATTGGAAGAACAGCCTTATAAGGTGCCCGAAAATTGGTGTTGGACTAAAGTCAAGGCCTTATGTAGTCTCAAAAATGGTAGGGCATTTAAGCCTGGTGACTGGTCAGAGGAAGGACTCCCTATCGTAAGAATCCAGAATCTTAATAATCCAAATAACTCCTATAATCATTACAACGGGGTTGTCGAAGATGATTATCGTTTATATGGGGAAGAATTGTTGTTTGCATGGTCTGGAACACCGGGAACATCTTTCGGTGCACATATTTGGTGGGGCAACGATGCTGTTTTAAATCAGCATATCTTTCGTGTAGATTTTGATGAGAACTACGTTAATAAGCGTTTTTTCATGTATGCTTTAAATCAGAGATTAGATATGTTAATTTCAGTTGCACATGGCGGAGCTGGTTTACAACACATTACAAAAGGTGTTTTTGAAAATACAGCAATTACCTTTCCGCCTCTCCCAGAGCAACAACGCATCGTAGACCGTATTGAGAGCCTGTTTGCCAAACTGGATGAAGCCAAGGAAAAGGCGCAGGCTGTCGTGGATGGATTTGAGGATCGCAAGGCTGCGATTCTGCACAAGGCGTTTACTGGGGAATTAACAGCAAGCTGGAGAATAAGACATGGTGTTGATTTTGATTCATGGGAACAGCTGACATTAAACGATATTGCTTATTATAAAAAAGGTCCCTTTGGATCCTCAATTACAAAGGCAATGTTTGTTCCTAAAGGGGAACACACCTATAAGGTGTATGAACAAGGTAATGCCATTAGGAAAACACTTGATTATGGTCGATATTACATAAGTGAGCAGAAATTCAATGAATTGAAAGGATTTGCAGTTCAAGCCGGTGATATTATTATCAGTTGTGCTGGGACAATCGGTGAGGTATATAAGCTTCCTGATAATTGTGAAGCAGGCATAATCAACCAAGCTCTTATGCGAGTCCGTCTATATCCCAATATTGAGGAACGGTTCTTCTCGTACTATTTTGGAGAGGTAATCAAAGGTGATGTAATAGATCAGGCAAATGGTACGGCAATCAAGAATATCCCACCGTTTAAGGTGATGAAAGCAATGAAGATTCTTTTGCCATCTCTTCCCGAACAAAAGACAATAGTAGATATGCTCGATGAGTTACTCCATAAGGAACAACAAGCCAAAGAAGCCGCAGAGCAAGTCATCTCCCAGATCGACACCATGAAGAAGTCCATCCTTGCACGTGCCTTCCGTGGAGAACTGGGCACGAATGATCCAGCGGATGAAAGTGCTGTGGAGTTGCTGAAGAGGATTCTGTGATGGTTGCGCCGTCCACACGACGGCCTATAATTTTGCGCGCCGGGCAGAGGTCGTGAAGCTGAATCTTCCATATCACCTACTAAACAAATATGTTTTAAAGATTTATTTTATATCTTGTTTTTGTAGGTGGCAGTGGGATTCTTCCTGAAAACACAGGCAGAAATGGAATTGTGTCTATTGTATGCGCAATTCAGATAGATCCAGTATTTTCGTTTAATTTTAAGTATCTGAAGTTCGGAAAACCAAGATATCTTGCATGCTAACTACATACACGCGAATAGCGCTTCGGATATTGAAAAGGACACTTGCAGCTTAACCGTTGCAGGTGTCCTTCTGTTTATTCTGTATGCTCTGCTTCATATCGTTTGACAAGTTTATAGAAGCTGTTTTTTCTCAGATGCAGATCCATCATGGCTTGTACTGCTGTGATGTGTCCTGCTTTCCAGTGTTCATAAACGCCTTCCCACTTTTCAGGATATTCAATCGGCGGCCTGCCTGTCGGTCTGCCGGTCTTGCTGCTGTAACGTTTACCGTCCTTTACAGGCATTACGTCTATGCCCTGACGCTGTCTCTTTCGAGTGTTCTCTCGTTCCTTCTCTGCGACATACGAGAGTATCTGAAGCACGAGATCAGCTAGGAATCGACTATCAAGATTATCGGTGCTACTGGAAGTGTCGAGCAACGGCATGTCCAGCACCTTTATGTCAGCTCCAATCGTTTTCGTGATTAGATCCCACTGGTCACGCATCTCAGAGTAATTACGTCCGAGACGGTCAATACTCATAATAACGAGTAGATCACCTTGTCTCAGAAATTGAGTGGTCAGTATTTTGTATGCAGGTCTGTCAAAATCTTTTCCTGATTGTTTATCCCACAGAATGTGGTCTTCTTTAATGCCATAATCCAACAGCGCCTGCAATTGCCTATCGAGATTCTGTTCGCGGGATGAAACCCTTGCATAGCCATAAATACGCTTTTCACTCATTGCAATATCCTCCTGTGAGGATATGATAGCACCATGTGTTTATAAATGTCAATATATTTTATAAACGTTTGTATATTGAAAAAAGGTTCTTTACAAACGCAAAGCATCCGTCTATAATAGGGGCATAAGACAGTTTGTAAAGGTACACAAATACAAACACCAATGTATTTGTTGCCGCGCTGTCGCGCGAGGGTTGCCACGCGCACGCGGATGTTTTTTTTATTGCCTATTCGCCAAAATTTTATTTTTTTCTATTCGATTGCAATTTTTGCTTGCGCAAAAATCGCACTCTCATGAGCAGAAAAAAATAAAATATTGTCTCATAAACAGGCAATAAAAAGAAACCTCCGTAAGAGTGCGCGTGGTTTGATTTGGTGGTTTCGATTTATCTACTATTTGTGTCTTATACATAATAATGTGTATTACAATATTTAATAATATATAAAACACAAAATATAGATAAAAAATATTAGGAGGTAAAACTATGGATATGATAATAATAAATGATATTCCTATAACTATCGATTTTTTGAAAGAACACTTGGAGTATGATGTGCCGTATACTTACAAAAATATTGTTGACAGACTTGGCCTTCCATATAAAAAAACAAGTAAAACAAGTAAGGAAAGTCAGCTTAAGCAATTGTCACGCGGGTTGAGATACGAGATCAGAAATAAGAAGTACTATATCCTTGAAATCTACGATGAGTTTGAACCGGAGGGAATTCGCTCAGTGTGGAGTTCGTTGATTAAAGTACAACTGATGTGCTACTTGCGTAATCATGAAGGATACAGTGCAACACATAGTCTTAACAAATGGTATGAGTTGTTGGGGTTTGTTAATGATCAATACCGTGAATATGGACGGAAACCGGATAAACTGTTTGCTATCATGACAACGCTGCCGGGCACGGGCACATACAAGAGGACAATCTTTGACAACAATTTCAGTATCTTCAGGCATGAGTGGGGGAGAAATCGCTTTTATCAAATTTTCTATAGGGCGCTTGACGATTTGATGAAAAAAAGAATACTGGACTATGAGAAAGACATAATTGTTATATATGACGGAATAATAAAAGAGAATATTCCGGTATGTCATATTGTTACTGATCAAGAGCATAAAATACTATTGGATATCGAAAAAAGTGTTTTAAACGAAATGGGCAAGAAAACATATGAAGATGTCAGATTTCGTGATGATTTACGTGAAGAATATTACAGAAAATGTCATTCTGAATTCTGTAAATGGTTCGAAAAAGAACATGGGTTTGTTCATGCACATACTCGATATGCACGTGAAACAAAAGTGATCTATTCAACAAAATATATTGATCAGGAAATATATGAAGAGAGAACGAGTTTGAATGACAAGATTTATGCTCTTGTGAATGATCGGATCGATAAGTTGGCTGATAAAGCAGAAGCGTTCAAATTGGATGATTCTTACCGTAAAGATAGGCGCTATGTTTCTTTTAGACGAAATGTGCAGCACGAGCTTGCTGAAAAGTGCATCAAAATCCCGGATTAAAAAATAATCTTAAAAAAGGACATCCGATAAGCCCTGAGCCTACGGGTGTCCTTTTTTACTATGAAATCACATTGGTGCTTCAGTCAACGAACAGGAATCTCGCACGTTGACCGCTTTTTCAATTTCAACTTATTGTAATCTGTTACGATCACTTAATAACAAACGAACCGATATACGTATTATTCGCCGGCATGGGCACGGTACAGAATACACCGTTCCGTTTGCGTCTGGTAACAATACGAACATAATATCTGGTATTCTTTTTCAACTTGGCTCCGCCGCATTTATCGATGGATGCACTGGTGGCAGTTGCTTTTTCAGTAGTTGACTGATTCCAGTACCACTTGCCGTTCGGATTCGTTGTGATGAACACGTTGTAGCCATTGCAGCCGTAGATGATATTCCAACTGATGTTCATCTTCAGGTTAGATCCGGAACTGGCGTTTTTGGTAGTGAGCTTTGCCGGTGAAGGCGTGATGTATTCCAGATTTGACCAGGGCCCGTATTTGCGCTGACCGTTTAACGTGTAGAATGCTCTGACCTTCATCTGGCTCACGTGCTGGGGATGGACTGTGCAGTCGCGGTAGAGGACATTGGATTTAACGATTGTCGCACTGGAATGTGACCCGTCTGTCCATGACAGAAGCGTCTGGTAGCCCTCTGCTCCATCAACCTTGTTCCAGCTGATCCGGCATCCTGTGTATTTGGAGTTGTTCCACTTGGTAAAGTGGCAGTTGCCGGGCTTCTTCAGGACTTTGTTGACAGTGATCTTGACTGTCTTTGAGCCTGCTTTATAGTTCGCTGTCTCCGCGGCCTTGACTGTGATTGTGACAGTACCTGCCGCCTTTCCAGTCACGGTTCCTGATGCGTCAACTGTTGCGATCTTGGCGTTCGAGGATGTGAAGGTAAACTTGGGGGTTTCCTTGGCACCGCTCGCGGTCACCTTTGTGGTCTTGCCGGCGTCAATAGATGTAGTTGCCGCTTTAGCTGTAAAGTTTTGAGCAGCTTTTTTGATGGAAAAAGTCTTTTCAGCAGTACCTTTGTATTTACCTATACCACTGATTACCACTGTTGCTGTGCCCGCATTTATATTGTTTTTATACGTAAGCTGATAATCGGTACCCTCAATAAGTTCACTTTTATTATATGTTACTGTCACAGCAGGCTTGATTGACTTCCCGGTATAAGTAAAGGATGTACCGGATAATTTAAATGAAGCATCAACGCTGAAATAATTATAGACAATGTCTTTACAATAAGGATTCTCAAATATGATATTATCCCATTGGGCTTTTGAGCCTTGATAATAGACAATCGTCTTGGTGTCAAAAAAAGCACTAGACCCCACATATTCTACAGTATCCGGTATATATACCTTTACCAAATTATTCGAATCCTCAAATGCCGAATAGTCAATAATTTTTAATCCATCTGGTAAAGAAATACTAATTAAGCTATTACACATAGAAAAAGCATAATGTCCAATACTTGTTACGCCTTGTAAAATGGTGACATTTTTAAGATTGCTACAGTTCCAAAACGCATAGTCTCCAATTTCTGTTACGCTACTTGGTATAGTTATACTCGTCAGGCTACTACAATTTTCAAATGCAGAATTCTCGATACTCGTCACACTATCGGGAATCGTTACGCTTGTCAGGCTGCTGCAATTTTCAAATGCATAATCCCTAATTCTTGTCACACCATCGGGAATGACTACATTTACTAAAGGCTTATCATTTAGAAATAAATTTCCATATAATCC
>OCVV011296403.1_pt1 | contig 10979 bp, 9 predicted proteins | sample 1539721 | NCBI WGS metagenome assembly OCVV01 (sample SAMN02144230, study PRJEB22623) | gut metagenome | biome: sheep rumen | host: Ovis aries | place: New Zealand
CCGACGGGACGGCGGGTGTCCGCCTGAGCCGGACAGCCCCGGAGCGCTCCACGGCCTTCCCGGACAACAACGCCCTGGCCTCGACCTGGGACGTAGCCCTTGCAAGAGAGGCCGGTGACGCCGTCGGTTACGAGGCCTTCGGCTACGGGGTCGGCGTGATGCTGGCCCCCGGGGTCAACATCATCCGTAGTCCCCTCTGCGGACGCAATTTCGAATATTTCAGCGAGGATCCCCATCTGGGCGGTCTGCTCGCCGCCGCCTATACGAACGGCATCCAGAGCCGCGGCGTGGGGGCCTGCGTCAAACATTTCACCTGCAACAACCAGGAAACCAACCGAAGCCGCGTCGATGTCCGCATCCGTGAGCGAGCGCTCCGGGAGATCTATCTCAAAAGTTTTGAGACCTGCATCCGGAAGTCGCATCCCTGGGCCGTCATGTCATCCTATAACCAGGTCAACGGAGCGCCAGCCCAGGAGCAGGAGTGGCTGCTGACCGGCCTGCTCCGCGGGGAATGGGGCTTCGACGGGATCGTGATGACGGACTGGAGCATCGTCCGGCACAATACGGCCGCCCAGATCCACGCGGGCAACGACCTCCTGATGCCCGGCTCCGAAAGTCAGATCGAAGAGATCGTGGAGGCCGTCCGGAGCGGCGTCCTCCCCGAAACGGACCTTGACAAGGCCGTGGCGCGGCTGATGTCGCTGTCCGAGCGCTGCGGGACGCCCCGCGAACCCGGCCATCCCGATCTCGCACGCGGTGCCGCCGTCGCCGAAAAAGCGGCCACGGAAGGAGCGGTCCTTCTCGAGAATAACGGGATGCTTCCGCTTCCTCCCGGCGGGCAGGCGGCCCTTTTCGGCGTACGGTCCTACGACCTGATCGTCACCGGCACCGGTTCCGGCTATGTCAAGCCCGCCGCCATCTCGCAGCTTTACGAGGCTTTCCACCGGCAGGGCATCCGGACCGACGCCGAGCTGGACGAACTTTATCTGAAGTACGTCGCTTTCACCGAAGCCGACATCCGGCTCAACGAAAAGGTCAAGATCCATCTTGGCATCGGGTTGCCGTTCCTTCCGGAACTCTCCGTCTCCCGCACCCTGATCGACAAGGCTGCCGAGCGGGACGATTACGCCGTCATCACCCTCGGACGCAGTGCCGGGGAAGGCGTCGATCGCGTGCTGCCCGGCGATTACTGCCTGTCGGCTACCGAGAAAGAACTCCTCCGGAATGTCTGCGAGGCCTTCCACGCCAAAGGGAAGAAGGTCGCCGTCTTGCTCAACATCTCCGGCATCATCGAAGCGGCCTCCTGGAAAGACCTCCCCGACGCCATCCTGAACATATGGCTCCCCGGACAGGAAGGCGGCGCCGCGGCCTGCGCGCTCCTGACCGGCAAGGCCAATCCTTCCGGCCGGCTTCCCGTCACCTTCGCCCGCGATTATTTCGACTATCCTTCCGCCCTCGACTTCCCTTACGACAGTCCCTCGGAAGGGAAGAACTATGATTACACCGATTATTCCGAAGGAATTTACGTGGGATACCGTCATTTCTGCACCCGCGAGATCCCGGTCTGCTGGCCGTTCGGATATGGCCTGAGTTACACTTCGTTTGCCTGTTCCGGCATCAGGACAAAGGTTGCCAAAGGCATCCTTTCCATTTCATTCAGCGTGACGAACACGGGAGGCGCAAAAGGCCGTGAGGCGGTCGGCATCTATGTCGGAGCCCCTTCCGGCGGACTCGACAAACCATCCGTGGAGCTCAAGGCCTTCGCCAAGACGGCGGAGCTCGCCCCCGGTGAATCCGAGACGCTCCGGGCCGACATTCCGCTGGGCGACCTCGCCTCCTTCAACGAAAACAGCGGCCGATGGGAGACGGCAAGGGGAGAATATACCCTCCGCATCGGGGCGGATGTCACCCGGCCCGCCGCCGAGGTCAAGATCAAGATACGATGAGACAGGACGCGGAAATACTGGCGAGACTGGGAGAGATCACCCTCGCCATCAAGGCCGGAAGCAGAGACGTCTTCTGGTCGGTTTACCGCGCGGAATATAACAACCTGCTGCACTTCGTCAGCAGCTACACGCACAACAAGCAGGACGCGGAGGACATTGTACAGGAGACGATGCTCGCCGTCTGGGACAACCACGAGAACATCGACCCGGGCAGGAACTTCCGTTCCTTCCTCTACACCATCGCTCGCAACAAGGCCCTCAATTACCTGAGGGACAATGCCAAACGTCTCAAGGGGAGTTCCCTTCAGGAATCCGAGAACCTGATCAATTCCCTCGCCCTGAGCGCATCCTGCGTGGATGAAGAAATCAACGCCCTCGACCTGCAGGGATTCATCGAACGCATCTACCTTTCCCTGCCGGAAAAGGTCGTCAACACGTTCAAGATGAGCCGCCAGGAAGGACTCACATACAACGAAATCGCCGAACGGATGGGCATCACCACCAAGGTGGTCGAATACCATATCAGCATTACCCTGAAAGCCATCCGGCTCCGTCTCGGCATCAAGCATCAAAACAACAATACATCCCCTCAACCTGCAAAGAAATAATGGACGATAAACTACTGCTGCGATACATTATGGGCAAGGCCCGCCGGAGCGAGTGCCGGAAGGTTGCCGCCTGGATCAACGAATCCCCCGAGAACATGCAGCGCTTTGCCGCACGCAAGGCCCAGTATGTTTTCTCGGGAATGCCCGACGAAATCCTGCCCGAGAAAAGGAAACGGCTGCTGCCCGCGATGGTCAGCATTGCCGCGGCGCTGTTCATCCCGCTCCTGGGCGGGGCAATCTATCTGTTCATCGACCGGCAGAATGCCGTCAGGAATTACGAGGAGGCCGCACAACACGTCGATCGGCTCTCGCAGCAGAGCCCCGGGAACATCACCTATATCGCCAATCCGGGCACCAAGAGCAGCGTCGTCCTGCCGGACAGTTCCATCGTGCGCCTCAACGGAGAATCACGCCTGGTCGTTCCGCAGGCTTTTGACTCCCATATACGGGAGCTTTTCCTATCCGGAGAAGGGTATTTCGAAATACGTCACCACGAAGACTGGCCCATGGTCATCCATACGTCCAAAGACGTATCCGTCAAAGTATTGGGTACCATCTTCGACCTGTCAGCATACGATAATGACTCCAAAGTCAAGCTGACGCTGATTGAAGGAAAGGTCATCCTGACAGAGGAGAAATCGCACATCCAGCACGAAGTCAAGCCCCATCAGGAAATCAGTATTGCCGAACGGACGGAAAGCAGCGAATCCACACTACCCGCCCCGGAGATCAAACGGGCGGATATCAAGAAAAATACAGGCTGGGTCAACGGAGAACTGATTTTTGACAACACTCCGATGCCGGAGGTCGTCAAACAGCTCGAACGCTGGTACGGCGTCAACATCCACATCGTCGGGGACGACATCCTGAACTACCGGTTCACCGCCACGTTCTCGACCGAATCCATTACCCGGGTGCTGGACCTGATCAAATTCTCCTCCATGCTCGAGTACGATATCAACGGGACGGAGGTTTATATCCGCCACGGCCGGCACAGATAGGAGGCGCCGGATTCAAGCCGGAAACCGCCTCGACCGTCGCCGACCTCAAGCGCCTCGGCTACCGCAGCCTCGTCGCGGAATATTTTTGCAGTCTCTGCAGAAAGGTGTAAATTTGCACTATGGAATCTGTTTTGAATACGCGTCCGGCATTGAAAAAGGAACTGGACAAGGCTGCGGAAATCGCAGGTTATCTTTGGCAAAGAGGGTGGGCCGAACGCAACGGCGGCAACCTGACCATCAATATCACGGAATATGCGGACGACGCGCTGAAAGCCCTTCCGGCCCTCACGGAACCGCTGCCGATCGGAATGTCCCTTCCCAACCTGAAGGGCTGCTGGTTCTACTGCAAAGGCACCGGGCGGAGAATGCGGGATCTCGCCCGCGACCCGATGGCCGCCGGAAGCATCGTACGGATTACGGAGGACTGCGCCCATTACGAAATCATAGCCGACGCGCCCGTAATGCCTACATCCGAATTGCCGTCACATCTGATTCTGCAGGATGAGCTGATCGGAAGCGGAAGCACTTACAAGGCCACGCTCCATACGCATCCCATCGAGCTGGTAGCCCTTTCCCATTCCCGGGAATTCCTCGATTCGGAGAAACTGACACGCATCCTGTGGTCGATGATTCCCGAAACGCTGGCCTTTGCACCGCTTGGCATCGGCGTAGTCCCTTACGCCCTGCCTTCCTCCGTGGAGCTGGCGGACGCCACGCTGGAGATGGTTAAGAAATATGATGTCGTCCTCTGGGAAAAACACGGCACGGTCGCCGTCGGCGAGGATATCATCGAAGCCTTCGACCAGACGGATGTCCTCAACAAGGCCGCGATCCTGTACAAGACGGCCAAGGAATTCTGCTTTACGCCGGAAGGCCTCACACCGGAAGCCGTCCGGGAAATCCGCGATTACTTCAAACTCCCTTCCAAGAGGAACTAACAGAGATTCGCCAGGACGATGGCGGCAGCCGCCTCGACGACGACCGCACCGCGAAGGGCGATGCAGGCATCGTGCCGCCCGGGGCAGACCAGCGTATCCATCCGATTCTCGGCAAGGTTCCAGGTCTGCTGCTCCTTACGGATGGAAGAAGCCGGCTTGAAGGCCACGCGGAAGAGGAGATCGCCGCCGTTGGTGAGACCGCCGTTGACTCCGCCGGCGTGGTCGGTCAGCGGGAGGAGGGACGGGCCGAGCGGGTCATTGTGCTCGGATCCCTTCATACGGGCCGCGGCAAAACCGTCGCCGAATTCAACGCCCCGGACGCCGGGGATGGCGAATACCAGATGCGAAATGAGCGACTCGACACTGTCAAAGAACGGTTCGCCGAGTCCGGCCGGAACGCCACTCACCCGGCACTCTACGACGCCTCCCAGACTATCACCCTCTGCAACAGCCTGATTCAAAAGACTTTCCCACTCGGAAGCATCTTCCACATCTCCGATGGACACCACTTCGGCGTGAGCCGTGCAGGAGAGCATTTTCTTGGCCACGACACCCGCCGCCACGAGGGGAAGCGTCAGCCGGCCGGAGAAATGTCCGCCGCCCCGGGGATCCTGGAACCCGCCGAACTTGACGCCGGCCACATAATCCACGTGCCCGGGCCGGGGCATCGCCCGGAAGATCTCGTAATCGTCCGAGCGGGTATTGGCGTTGCGGAAAACGAGCGTCAGCGGAGCGCCCGTGGTATGCCCCTGATAGACCCCGCTGAGGATTTCCGGGAGATCGGCCTCCCGCCGGGGGGTCGTGCCGGCCGCACCGCTGCGGCGGCGGGCGATGTCGGCCTCGAAGTCGGTTTCAGAAAGGGGCAGACCGGGCTTGACGCCGTCAATGACGACGCCGACCGCCGGGCCGTGGGATTCCCCGAAGAGGGAAATGCAGAATTTAGTTCCGAATCGATTCATATTGTTCCAAAAAACCGGGATAAGACTTTGCCACGCAGGATACATCATCAATGAGAACCGGACCGTCGGCTCCCAGCGCAGCCACCTTGAGCGCCATCACCATCCGATGATCGCCATAAGAGGGATAGGAGCCGCCGCGCAGCAGCCGGCCACAGAGGATCCGGCGCGCAAGCGACATTCCGCCGATGCGGAGCTGATCGCCGTCGATAGACGCCTCTACACCCATTGCCGACAGCATTTCCAGGATGGCACGGGCCCGGTCGGTCTCTTTGTGGGCCAGCCGGCCGATGCCGAGGATATGGCTCTCTCCCTCGCAGAATGCCGCCAGGACGGCCAGGATCGGGAAGAGATCGGGACAATGCGTCGCATCGGTGTCGAAGGCCTGCAAAGGCGCCATCTGTACATTTACCACCCCGCAGGAGCCTCCGTCCGGGGCATCCATCTGCGAAATGGAAGCGCCCGCCTGCGAGAGAATGTCGAGGATGGAAAGATCGGCCTGCAGCGAGCGCGTATCCAGCCCGGAAAGCCGCGCCCGTCCAAAGACGGCACCGGCCACGAGCCAGTTCGCCGCACCGCTCCAGTCGCCCTCGATGTCAAAATCCGCCGCGTGATAGCGCTGGCCGCCCTTGATGCGGAATGTCACGCCCGTGCACTGCGCGAAATCCTGCGTCTCCAGAAACTCCTCCCCTCCCTCCATCTCGCTTTCGATGGAGATGCCGAATTGCCGCAGGACATCCAGGGTGATGAACATATACGGGATGCTTCGCGGATCGTGCACAAAGAGCGTCGTCCGGCCTTCGCAGAGCGGGAGCGCTGCCAGCAAGCCGGAAATCAGCTGCGAACCGTCCCTTCCGCTCACGTCCGCCCGTCCAGGAATCAGCGGCCCGGTTACCGTCAGCGGCACGAAACAGTCGATCTTCCGGGCTTTCGGCCGTGTCACATCGCAGGGCTCCTCGCGGAGCGAAACCCCAAAGGAAGCCATCATATCGTGAGCACCCGCCAGCGGCCGGCGAAGCAGGGTTTTCTCCCCCGTCACGGACACCGGTCCCTGCGAAAGGGCCGCCAGGAGCGGAATCATCAGCCGCGTCAGGAAGCCGGACTCCCCCGTATGGAGACGTTCCAGATGCAATTTTCCGGGCTGCGCGCCGATGCCCTTGATCACCAGCGTCCGGCCATCCACGGAGACGGAAGCGCCGAGCGAACGGGCCACCTCCAGCGCCGCCTCGTTGTCCCCGCAGGGGGAATATCCGCCCAGATGCGACACGCCGTCGGCCAGGGCCGCGGCAATGATGGCCCGCTGGGCGAAACTCTTCGAGGCCGGGATCGGCAGTACATCCGGATCGAAGAAACGGAATCCGCCATATACGGCCTTCACCATTTCCCGATAAGGCACCTGTCCGGGCGCGGCGGCCTCGTCCCAGGCTGCGTAGGTAAAGGGTGCGCCCAGCCGCAGGCATTCCACGCGGGAATTCCGCCCCGCCTCCCCCATCGCAAACGCGACGAGCGGGCCTTCGGCCGAATCATACAACGACAGCACCCTCTCCGCATTCTCGCGGGAGTGGGCCGTAGAAACCATCTTGACGATGTCGGCTCCGAACCGGCGGCAGCGGGCGGCCGTGTCGCGCAGCCGCTCTTCCGACGGCGTGCCGTGGAAGTCGTGCCAGGAGCGGATCAGCAGGGTTCCAGTCTCATTGCAAGCCCTCCGGACGGCTTTTCCGTCCTGCGGAGCGGCCTCAATTTCCAGGTCCGCATACGCCGCTCCGGCTTCAATGGCCTTCAGGAGCGGACGCACATCGCCCCGGGAGGTCGCAATCAGCGGGACATCCGTATTGCCGAAAAGTTCTTCGATCTCCTCATCGGAGAGACGGCAGCGGTCGAGACGGATTTCCGCCATCATCACCCCGCTGTCCAGGATCTCCAGGATCTCCGGCAGGGTCTTGTTCTGTATGGTTACGCAAATCATAGATTCTCAATTACTTCCTTAACGGATAGAGGTACGGTGACAACCTCTCCGATGCGCCTCAAAAGGATGAAATTCACCTTGTCGCCGGCGGCTTTCTTGTCTTTCTGCATCGCATCTTCGAGGGCCTCGGAAGGGAACGGACAATCAACGGGCAGCCCGACCGCACGGAAATCCGTCCGGAGACGGTCTTCCAGCCCGGCTTCCGCCAGCCCCGTCCGTTCCGAGACGCGGGCGGCAAGGATGATGCCCGTTGCGACGGCTTCCCCGTGTGAAATGCGTCCCTCGGAGAGCCGCTCGATGGCGTGAGCGAAGGTGTGGCCCAGATTCAGATGACGGCGGAGGCCCTTTTCGTAGAGGTCCTCGGCGACGATACGCTCTTTGATGCGGGCGGCGGCGGGGATCAGATTCCCGGGACAAGCCCGGGAATGACTGAGGGGATCCTTGGAATGATGAGATAGCATTTCGACGGCTTCCTCGTAATGGCCGTCGGAGTTGTCGATGATAAAGGTCTTGAGGAGTTCCGCCGAGCCGCCGAGCCATTCCCGCGAGGGAAGGGTCTCCAGCAGGGCGGGGCAGATGATGGTGAATTCCGGCTCCCGGATAACGCCGATCATATTCTTGTAGCCATCCAGATTGACGCCGTTCTTGCCGCCGATCGCCGCATCCACCTGCGACAGCAACGTGGTCGGAATGAAGCCGAAACGGATGCCCCGCTTGTAGATGGAGGCAGCAAATCCGCAGAGGTCGGTCGTAATGCCGCCCCCCACCGCAATAAGCAGCGCATTGCGGTCCGCTCCTTCCGAGAGCAGCCACCGGCAGATATCCAATACGGTGTCCATCGTCTTGCCCGCTTCCGACGCCGAAAGAGGCATCCAGGCGCGGCAACGCGCTTTCAATTCCGATGCGAAAGGGACATTCCGGTCATAGACCAGATATCGCTCGCACGCGGATGGGAGATGCGACAGGATCGCTTGCGGAGAGGGTTCAAAGATCATTGTCGGGAAGCGCCTTCTGTTTCTTGTTCTTGAAGCGGAAATGATACACTACGCCGGCCTGGACAGCCCGGTCCTTGAGCGTAAACAGATCCGTCCAGGGCTGCCTGATGTCGGAACGAAGCCCGTGCAGGTAGCTCAGCTGCAGGGAAATCCGGTCGCTGACGGCGTAATCCACACCCACCTGCAACCCGACGGTAAAGTCGTGCGAAACATCCAGATGGTAGAACCGCTCGGCCTTCATCCGGGGATTCTCCTCCGTGGGCGGGGTCTGGGTCAGCACCATATGCGCATAGGGCAGGAGTTTTTCCAGATCTTTGTCGGAATACACGACACCGCCGGGCAGATTGGCCGTCAAGTCGATGTTGTTGAAAAGGACCAGCTGGAGATGAACGCCGGCATTGACGCTCAGGCGCCCGCTGGTATAGCGGAGCAGAACCGGCAGCGTCAGGCCGTACCGGTCCGTGTTCATCGTGAGATCCGAGCCTTTGAGGGTCGTGACGGCCCGCTCGGCATACTCGTGATATGTATCGATCCCTGCAAGGACCTGCTCGGAGGTCACTCCGCCCAGGTCCAGGTCGGGATGCTCTTTCAGATAGTCGAACACCAATTTGTTCCCGTCTTCGACATCGAGGGCGATCTGGTTGAAGTTGACGGCAAGTTTCTCCAGGTCCAGGAACATATGCGAACCGGCCCTGCGGAAGTACAGGCCCGTCCGGAGGGAAAAATTCTTCCCGAGGTTGAAATCCACCTGCGGACCGGCGTAGAAACCGTGATTGACCCCGAGCCAGGTGGTCGTAGAGGAGCCTTTCAAGCGAAGCGCCTCATCATTCATCGAATAGCCTGCGGCCAGGCCGAAATCCACTACTTGCGCCGTCGCCGCTGCGGGAAGCAGGGCCGTCGCAATCAGGAACAATAGGATCTTTCTTGTCATAACTTACAAAGATAAGTATTTTTCGTATCTTTGCATTCAATGAAGAAAGTATCGCTCTGGAATATTTTTCTGGTCTTCGCAAAGATCGGTGCCTTCACCATCGGAGGCGGGTATGCGATGATTCCCATCATCCAGCGGGAAATGTCCTCCCGCGGATGGATTCCCGACGAGGAACTTCCTGACATCGTAGCGCTTTCCCAGAGCGCTCCGGGCGTGATGGCCGTCAATATTTCCATCTTCGCCGGCTACCGTCTGCGGGGCATCAAAGGCAGTATTGCCGCCACCCTCGGCAGCATTACGCCCTCCTTTCTGATCATCCTCGCCATCGCGATGTTTTTCACGGCTTTCCGAGACAATATCTGGGTCGAGAAGGCCTTCAAGGGGATCCGCCCCGTGGTCATCTCCCTGATCGCCGTCCCGATGGTCAATATGGCCCGGAAGGCCTGCACCACCTGGTGGAAATGGCTCCTGGCCGTCGGTACGCTCGCGCTGGTCGCCTTCCTGAACGTATCTCCAATCTATATCCTGCTGGTCGTCCTGGTGCTGGGGTTCAGCATTACGTACTGGAAGGAGAAAAAAGATTCTTCGCTTCGCTCAGAATGACAACCCTGCTGCTCATACTGCAACTTGCCTGGACCTTCCTGCTGGTCGGCACCTTCACCTTCGGCGGAGGCTATGCTATGCTGTCCCTGCTGCAGGCCCAGGTCGTGACGGCGCACGGCTGGATCAGTGAAAGCACCTTCACCGACATCGTGGCCATCTCGCAGATGACCCCGGGGCCGATCGGCATCAACGCCGCCACCTACATCGGCTACGATGTCCTCTTCCAGGCGACGGGCAGCCAAGTTTTGGGTATCACGGGCTCGGCCGTATCCACGCTGGCGCTGATGCTTCCTTCGTTTGTCATTATGCTTGCCATCGTCAAATTCTACACCCACTTCCGCGGAAGCCGCCTCTTCGAGGGAACGATGGGATGGCTGAGGCCGACGGTGGCCGGACTGATCGGCGCCGCCGCCGTCATCCTGATCGTCAAGACCACCTGGAGCGGAATGACGCCTGCTTTCACGCTGGTGGAAGAGAATTTCCCCGACTGGAAAAGCTGGGTGCTGCTCGGCGGCGCTTTCACCGCCTCCTATTGGGGCAAGATCAATCCCATCCTCCTCATCCTCGCCGGCGCCATTCTCGGGCTGATCCTGTATTAGAAGAATCTATTGAGCCCGCCCCTACCCAATGAAGCTATGCCAGCGTGCCGATCCGACGGTACTGCGGTAGGAGAAGGACAACGCAGATGGCGCTATACAGAAGGATCAGGACCGTATTGACGCCGATCTGCGCCCAGTGGATCCCCGGTGAAGGCCAGAGCCGGGCCCCGAGGACGTAGGCGATGCCGTAGAACACGCCCATCAGGACAAAGAAGAACAGAATCCTCCCCCAACGGTAGGGAACGGGGAAATACTTCTGGCCGAGAACCGCGCTGATGACGAACATCACCAGATAACTGGCCAGATGGCCGAAGGCGGCCGCCCAATAGGAGAACCGGGGCATAAAGAGCACATTCACGACGGCCGTCACCACGAGCCCGGCCAGGGTGATCCAGATGGCCATATTGGTCCTCTCGGAGAGCTTATACCACATAGA
>OCVV011279623.1_pt1 | contig 10978 bp, 12 predicted proteins | sample 1539721 | NCBI WGS metagenome assembly OCVV01 (sample SAMN02144230, study PRJEB22623) | gut metagenome | biome: sheep rumen | host: Ovis aries | place: New Zealand
TTGGTGGACAATCTTCGTAAACAACTTGAAAGACTTAACAAATATACATTTACGGATAAAGAATGGGATGTTTTTTATAAGACAAAGATACCGAATCCAAATGAGTCTATAGTTGATAAGTCTCGAAAAATACAGGAGGATTTCGTTCATAATCTGACTCGTGATGATGGTTCAACGATGAATATTACGATTATTGATAAGAAGATTATTCATGAAAATTCACTTCAGGTAATAAATCAGTATGTGGTGGAAGCTGAGAAGGATGGAGCAAAGTACGGTTAAGTGAAGGCTTAGATGGAGATCCAGGATTAATATCTTTAGATAAGCATTAAAAGGAGTGACAATAAAAGCTTGATTTGGTGAGAAATGTATAGACAAAAACTCTTGATTTGCGTCGAAACGGATATTATAATCAAAATATCTGATTTGGTGTTGATATTGATGGTTAAAAAACTTGATTTGGTGAAATGAGATGTTTATGAAGCGTAAGATTGAGGAGAAGATCCTTGACTGGAAAGTAAAGAACAATGGAAAAACAGCTTTACTTATTGATGGTGCCAGACGTGTAGGAAAGAGTTATATAGTTGAGCAATTCGCTAGGCAAAACTATAAGTCATATATCCTGATTGATTTTAACCAGGTGGGGGCTGAAATCACTGATCTCTTTGATATGAATCTTCGAGATCTCGATAGTTTCTTTATGTATCTTTCAGTAGCATTTAATGTGAAGCTTTATAACAGAGAGTCTCTTATTATCTTTGATGAGGTTCAACTATGCCCTAGGGCAAGAGCAGCAGTTAAGTTTCTTGTTGCGGATGGTAGATATGATTATATTGAAACCGGTTCTTTGATGTCGATTAAGAAAAATGTAAAGGATATTGTGATTCCATCGGAAGAACGACATATTAAAATGTATCCTATGGATTTTGAGGAGTTTCTGTGGGCAAAGGGTGAGGAATTAATGATGCCAATGATACGGGATTGCTTCGAGAAAAGAAATCCTTTGGGACAGGCTTTGCATCGTAAAGCTATGACACTTTTCCGAGAATATGTAATAATTGGTGGAATGCCTCAAGTTGTTAAGGAATATATTGAAACTGGAAGCTTTGAAGCAGCAGATCAGATAAAAAGAGATATCCTAACTCTATATAGGGAGGATATACAGAAGCATGCTGAAGGCTACGTAGGAAAAGTCGAGGATATATTTGATGAAATTCCAGCTCAACTGTCAAAACACGAAAAGAAGTTTACGCTTTCCTCTTTGGGAAAAGGTGCTCGTTTTAGAGATTATGAGAGCGCATTTCTTTGGCTTCAGGATTCGATGATAACAAATATGTGTTTCAATTCAACTGAACCTAACATAGGATTAAAGCTTAACCGTGATAATTCTGCTTTCAAGATGTATATGGGAGATACCGGTCTTTTGATTAGTCACGCTTTTGACGAGAATGGGATTGTATCAGAGGAAATATATAAAAAGCTATTGTTTGGCAAGCTGGAAGTTAATGAGGGAATGATCTTTGAAAATATAGTTTCTCAAATGCTTGTATCCAACGGACGAGCCTTATATTTTTATTCTAATTCATCTCGAACAGATAAAGATAGTAGAATGGAAATAGATTTTCTTTTGGCAAAAAGTAAGACAACAAATCGGCACAATATATCTCCACTTGAAGTTAAATCTGGAAAGAATTATACATTGTCATCACTGAATAAATTTAGGAAAAAATATTCGCAGCAACTGAATGAGGCGTTTGTTTTGCATACGGCTGATCTATTTGAGAAGGACGGGATTACATATTTGCCTGTTTATATGATTGGTTGTTTATAGTATAAGGTAACAATAAAATGACAATATAATTCTTAAAAACTGGGTGCAAAACCTATGATTTTATGAAATTAACAAACATAACAGTAATAAAATACAAGGCTTTGCATCACATAACAAGTTAGAGCTCTGGATTACTATAATGTACACAAGCTTAGAAATGGCTAAAACAGGTCGTTTCTGAGCTTTTATGATGTCTTGTGGCACTACTTTTGGTGACCAGTACAAGGTAATTTAAACGGAGGATTTGCGTTTATATATGACTAATTATCAAGATAAAAAATGTCAATCGACGGGCTTCCTTGTATTCAGGTAACTATTGAAAATAAAGATATTGAAAATCTTGAATTAAGTGGCTGGGAATTCTATGATCATTCCACAGACTTTTGAGAATTTTGGACAGTGGGAAAAGGCTTAAGGGCAGGTTATGAAGTAAAATGTACCTCTTATTCGAGATTCATTGAAAATGATTCAGAACTAAAGTATAAAGTGTCCTGAGAGGTGTAAGCATTGAAAATATTTGTTAAGGATAAAGTGAAAATCTCTGAAACAGAAGTTGAAATCAGATGTAGAGAAAAAGACAGTGAGGTTGAAGCTGTTCTTGAATCTATCAAAAGTGTTAGTGACACGCTGATGGGAGAGAAGGAAAATGGAGATAAGGAGCCGGTACGAGTCTCCAAAGTACTTTACTTCGAAGCAGTTGATAGAAATGTATTTGCTTATACAACTGATAACTTCTATCGGGTTAAGAGGACACTTTACGATCTTGAAGATTATCTGACTAAGAAACATTTTGTTCGAATATCTAAGTCCACTATCGTTAATCTGAAGGCTGTGAAGAGTGTAGCTCCAGAGGATGGAAGAAGACTAAAGCTGCTGCTCAGAAACGGTGAGTGGATAGTGGTATCTAGAAACTATGTCAGTGATTTTAAGACTGGTATAGGGATGAAGGAGGCAAAATGATGAGTAGAGAAAGATTTAAGAATATTGTCAAACATTCATTTTCAACAGTTGCAGTATGCTTCTCAATGGGCATCTTATTCATTGGAATAGGTTTTAGTTTTTTTGATATATATATAGAACCTGTGAATATAATCAAGATATGGATGGGCTTCTTTATACTTGGTGTCATTACAATAATCAGAAGTGTATTTGATGCAACTAAATGGGCACGAAGTAAGCCATTCTATGTTAAGAATATACTGTTTATGCCACTATATCTGATAGTTGCACTCGCTATGGTGATGGGTATTGTTAAGGGGCAGGGAGAGATTATGTCTATGCCGCTTATGATACTGTATGCAGTATTATTTCTCATTGTATTTACGATTAGACAGCTTATAGAATATTTTCTGCAAAAAGCTAAGACAAATAAAATGAATGATGCTCTGAAAGAATTTCAAAAGGAGCATTCATGGGATGAAGAAGAATAAGGTTTTAGTTGTAATAAGAATTGTTATAGCACTTATTGTGTGGTTTTTAATCTATAAGAGTTATAGTACATTTGTAGATCCGATGCTGGATGGGAAACTACCGGATGTAATCAGATTGATTATACGGAGTATGATTGTCCCTTATACGGTTGCATTAGGGGCATGCTATCTTATAATTAGAGGAATGGAAGTTTCTTGTGAATATGGTGGAGGGACATCAGGTGTTTTGGAAAATGAAATTCAGAAGATTTCTGTGACTCCCGGATTTATTATAAAAGCATTTCTGATTCAGACAGGACTAAGTATGCCTGTTATTCTGATTTGCAATATAATATTAACAATACTTGGCGTTACTCCTCACGGAATGACAGCAGAGGAAATATTTGGTAAAAACTATTTGTTTTATATTATTCTGCTGCTGGGCTTTGCTCCTGCTATGGAGGAGCTGATTTTTAGAAAGCTGTTCTTAGACAGATTGCTTGTAATCGGTGAGGCAGGTGCAATCATTATATCGGCTGTTTTATTCGGACTGCCACATGCATTTTCCCAAGGTATTCCGCAGATGCTTGGTACATTTATAATAGGTATCGTATGGGCTTATGTAAGAATTAAAACAGGCAGGCTGTGGCCGGGCATTATACTTCATATAATGTTTAATCTTTACGGCAGCTACTTTGCATTATTTATGTCGAAAATTCCCATAACTACAGTTATTTTTATGTTTATGAGTGTGATAATAATTCCAATAATCGCAAGTGTTTTACTGATAACTCATTTCAGTTCAGCAAAATTGAAGCACCAAGCATAGGATGATATAATATAACTTATCGGAAGGAAAACAAAGTCGAGCGAAGCGAAGACCTTGTTTTCACCCGATAAGTTACTGATGAACCGCTAGGTTCAGCAGTTTATGAGAAGCGCCAGCTTCTCATAATATGTAACAATTTATCCTATAAGGAACTGAAAGGGATTAGGTATATGGATACAAGAAAAGAGGCTCTGGAATTTGGACTTTCATTTCCGGAAACTTACCAGGATGCACCATTTCATGATGATAATTGGCAGCTTGTGAGATTTAAGGGGAATAAGAAGGCATTTCTCTGGACATATGAAAGAGATGGATTTATAAATCTAAATGTTAAGGTCGATCCGGATATGGCTTATTTCTGGCGCTCAGCTTATGAGTCAGTCATTCCGGGCTATCATCAGAATAAGGATCATTGGAATACAGTGATCCTTGATGATTCCATTCCGGATGAGGATGTGAAAATGATGATTGAGCAGAGCTATAATCTGGTAAGTGACAGTCCGACCAAGAGAATCTATGAGGCGGTAAAGAGGATTCCATATGGAAAGGTTGCTACATATTCTCAGATTGCCCGCCTTGCCGGAAACAGTAAAATGTCACGAGCCGTAGGAAATGCACTTCATAAGAATCCTGACCCTGATAATATACCTTGCTTCAGGGTTGTAGATTCAAAAGGAACTCTGGCAGGTGGCTTTGCATTTGGTGGAGCTGAGGTTCAGGCAAAGCTTCTGGCAGATGAAGGGGTTGAGGTCAGGGAGAATAAGGTTGATCTTAGCGTATATCAGTGGGACGATTCAAAAGCAGAAAGCCAATTATGCGGTATGGATGTATGAAAAGGTCGGCTTTAAGACAGTTGATGAAAATGCGGAAGAATATATTATGGTGTGTGAGTTATGATACGTCCTGCGCGGAAAACTGTGCATGATTGGATGAATTCCTGACATCTGTTTTAGTTGTAAAACGAGAAGGGTTGCATTTCGTTTTACAATTGAGATAAAGGATTTATGCGAAGATGAAGCCAAGGTATAACAGGTTTTTCAAATGTTATACCGGGGCTTCTTTTTATGTTTTCAGGATAGGTTTCTTTTTTATGCTTATAGGATAGGATTTTTTATGTTTTCAGGATAAGTTCCTTTTTATGTCTTCCAGATTGACAATTAATATAATATGATTTAAAATGACACTATGTCATTTATAAATAAGCGAGGTGCGAAATGCCAAGAGTCAGTGAAGAGTATTATGAAAAGAAAAAACAGGAAATAGTGGATGCGGCTTTCAGGGTTTGTTCAAGGAAGCCTGTAACATCAATAGTTATGAATGATGTTATTGCAGAAACAGGGTTTTCACATGGGGTTGTATATAGATACTATAAAGATCTTGATGATATATTCCGTGATCTTGTAATAAGGATTAATTCCCAGAATCAGATAAGTGAAAGGCTGGATATTATTCTTTCCAAGCCGACAAAAAGCTGGAAGAAAACCATATGTGAAGTCTGCGATATGCTGGCAGATCAGATGACATCCGCAGGCGTGGATATTCTTAAGATATCGCTCTACAGCGACATGCTGGCGCTTAGTGAGCCGGAAAGAACCGGCCGGATTACCAGCCAGTTAAGCGGAGATGGAATAAGTCCACTTATTTATCTTGTTGAAGCCATGAATAAGTATCTGAATGAACTGGAAAAAAAAGAGTCACTGCATCCGGTGAAATCCGTAGATGAGATAATAGAGTTTATGATAGTTACATTTCACGGAATCCAGTCAGGGTATGTAATCTCGGAAAGCTATGAAGCGGCAGGTGCTAAAGGAAAGTATAATCCCGGTAAAATGTTTTCCTGCCTTGCAGAGTCGGTTATCGGGATGTTAGGAGGAAATGGAAAATGATATTTCATACATTTGGAGATGAGAATAATAAGAAGATCATGTTTTTACATGGCGTGCTCACGCCTTGGCAGATATGGGAAGACGCAATAAGTGCATTTGAAAAAGAATATTTTGTTATAGTACCGGAACTGGATGGTCATACAGAGGAGGAAAAAACAGTATTTGAATCAGTGGAAAAGGAAGCTGATCAGATTGAGGAATATATCAGGGAAAAATGTGACGGAGAGCTATATATGTTAGCCGGTCTTTCCATGGGAGGCCGCATTGCATATGTGGTGGTTGGAAGACAGGGCATTAGGATAGAAAACCTTGTGCTGGACGGAGCCCCGCTTATGAAGCTGCCGGCTATACTGATAAAAGTAATGGAGGGAAATTACAAAAGTATAATTAAAAAATCAAAGGCAAGGGACCCTAAGGTGCTAAGGTCGTGTGAGAAGGACTTCCTGCCGAAGAGATTCGTTGAGGATTATCTGAAGATAGCAGATAACATGGAGGAGAGTTCTATAAGCAATATTCTAAATAGTGTATTCACTGGTATTGAGATTAAAGAACTAAAAAATGTGGATAAGATATTATTCCTGCATGGAACAAAAGGGAATGAATCGGTATCCCGAAAAGCTGCGATAAAAATGAAAGAAGTAAATCCCCATACGACAATCAAAGTTTATAAAGGTTATGCACATGCCGAGCTTGCCTGCTTTGAATCAGAAAAATGGGTAGAGGATGTAAGGGGGCTTATATGAAGGATTATTTAAGAGAGAGTCTTAGTTATTTTGGACTTTATAAGAAAATGTTTCAGCAAAAGAAAATAGTAAAGCCGGAGTTTGTATCCTATGGAAAGGATAAGGAACAGTATTTCCTGTACTACGAACCACAGAACCTCGTAAGTGATAAGATAATATTCTGGGTACATGGCGGAGGCTGGAATGCCGGAAGTCCTAAGTTTTTTGATTATGTGGGACAGCGCATGGCGAAGGAGGGGTATCGGACTATCTCAGCCGGATACAGGTTGTCTCCAAAGTATAAATACCCGTGTCAGATAAAGGATGTCTGTGACTGCTATAATGCGGCATTAAAATACTTAAGTGATAAAGGAATTGATACTTCGAAGGTCATAGTTGCTGGCCCTTCAGCCGGAGCACATCTGACCTCGATTATGTGCTATTCAAAGAAAGTTCAGCAGAGGTTTAATGTGGATATATCTAATATAGTCGGTTTTATAGGTTCAGGCGGTCCCTACAGCTTTAGGGCGGATGATACGAAGACTATCAGGATTCTCCTGAATCAACTGTTTAAGAAGAATTATGACAGGCGAAATGGTGAACCGCTTAAACTTATGTCGAAGAACCATATACCTATGCTTTTGATTCAGAGCAAACATGATGGACTGATTCAATATGAGTGTGCTGTTGACTTTAAGAAAAAGGCGGATTTAATTGGTAACAGATGTGAACTTTATACTGTCGTAGATAAAAAGAATACCCATTCCTGGTACACTGCCGGAATGTTTATGGAAGAAAGAAACGAGAATAAAGGACTTGATAAATTCTTCGGCTGGATTGAAAAAAGTTTATAGGATAAATAATATATAATGATGTACATAGAATAAAATAAGTTTTTTGTTGACAGAAAAAGAAATGGAGCGTATCCTAAGAACATCTTTTTTAAACTAAGGAGTTACAGTAAATGCGTAGATTAGTTCCCGCAACTTCACATGTCACACAGCATAGATCATCTCTAGTCAGACTAGTGAATGGTTTTAATTTGATATGTAAAAGTTTGGGAATTAGAGAAGTATAGGATACTACACATTTTGAGTTTAATATATTTGTAGATTCAAACCACTTATCTGATTCGGATAGGTGGTTTTTTATATCATAGAAAGAAGTTTTAGAATGAGTATTGTAAGTTGATTAAAAGGAGAAAAGTATGATATTAAGAGACTATAGAAAAGAAGATTCACCGATAATCGCGACATGGCTTAGAACAGAGGAAGAGCTATATAAATGGTCGGCTGACAGATTTAACAAATATCCTCTGGAAGAAAATGATATAGAATATAACTACGCACCACAAATTTCAGCAGGCAGATTCTTTCCACTTACAGCAGAGGATGAAGAGGGAAATGTTATAGGTCATTTCATTATAAGATATCCAAGAGAGGATGATGACAGTAGCGTTAGATTTGGATTTGTAATACTTGCTCCGGAGCATAGGGGAAAAGGCTTTGGTAAAGAAATGCTTTTTCTGGGAATTAAGTATGTGAAGGAGACTCTAGGTGCAAAGCGTATCGACCTTGGAGTATTTGAAAATAATGAAAGTGCAAAGCACTGCTACGAAGCGGTAGGCTTTAAGGAATATAATAAAAGGGACTGTAAGCTACCGATTGGCGATTGGAAATGTATAGATATGGAGATGTTTATAAATGAATAAAGATTTTGATATAAGACTGATTACTATAGAGGACTATGACGAGATATTTGCTCTTTGGAATGCTGCTGAGCAGAGCCGCAGGGCTCTGAATCCGGTGGATGACTCCCGTGAAGGAATTGATAGATATCTGAAGCGTAATCCTAATACCTGCTTTGCTGCTGTGTCGGACGGGCAGATAATAGGTGTGATTCTTACAGGTCATGACGGCAGGCGTGCCATAGTTCATCACCTATCGGTGCATCCGGATTTTCGCAGGATGGGTATAGCCGAGACGCTTGTTTCTACTGCTGAGAAAGCACTGAAGGAAGAGGGAATACAGAAGATATTCGGACTGGTATTTAAGGATAACGATCCGGCAAATGCATTTTGGGAAAGTCAGGGATATTCCCTTAGGACTAATCTCAATTACCGCAACAAGAGCCTGAATGACGAGATTCCAGTGGGAGACTAAGATGAATATTGTAACGAAAATGATGGAAAGGGATATATAAATGGATAATAAAACAGAAGCTTCGGAAGAATTTTTCATTTTAGATGAATCATATATCGATGAAATGGCAGAGCTTTATAAGAACGCATTTGCCGGAGAACCCTGGAATGATGACTGGAGCGATAGAGTACAATTATATGAATATATAAAGGAGATATCCGGTGCGTATAATTGTCTTAATTATGGACTAAAGGTGGATGGTAAGCTGGTTGCTATGTCTCTGGGGATGATAAGACACTGGTGGGAAGGTACCAATTATAATATTGAGGAATTATGTGTCTCATCTGAACTTCAGGGAAAAGGCATGGGTAGTCGTTTTATGGAAATGATTGAAAGGGATATACAGACAAGAGGTGCAGTTGGAATCTTTCTTCAAACCGATAATGATAAACCAGCATATAAGTTCTATCAAAAGGTAGGTTTTGGTAATCTTGGGACACATGTGAGTCTTTATAAAAGTCTTATTCAAATGAATGGAGGTAAAGAAAAATGATTATTAAAGATATAGATAAAGGTAAGTCTTTTGACTGGGGAAAAACCTCGAAGGATTATGCGAAATACAGGGATATATACCCACAGGAGTTCTATGATTACATACTGAATCTCGGACTTTGCAAGGATGGACAGAAGGTTCTGGATATTGGAACAGGAACGGGCGTCCTTCCGAGAAATATGTATAAATATGGAGCTGAATGGGTTGGAACTGATATAGCCGAAAATCAAATCGAGGAGGCGAAAGCCCTTGCTCACGATGCAGGAATGAACATAGAATTCTTTGCTTCAAAAGCGGAGGATGTATCATTTCCGGACAAGACATTTGATGTAATCACTGCCTGTCAGTGTATCTGGTATTTAAATCATGATGTGACTGCTCCTCAGTTTGCGAAGATGTTAAAACCGGGTGGACACTTCCTGATTCTCTACATGGGCTGGCTCCCTTACGAGGATGAAATCGCAGGTAAGAGTGAGGAAATCATTTTGAAATATAATCCGAACTGGAATGGGTGTGGTGATACTGTTCACCCGGTCTGGGTACCGGATGAATATATGGCTTCCTTTGAGCTTGTATCACAGAATGAGTTCAGAGTAGATGTTCCATTTACGAGAGAAGCCTGGCATGGAAGAATGCGCGCCTGCAGAGGAGTAGGAGCTTCAATGGCTCCCGCAGAGCTTGCGGCATGGGATGAAGAACATATGAAAATGCTGACAGATAATGTATTAACTGAAAGCTTTATGGTGAAGCACTATGTATCCATAGCAGACTTAAGGCTAAAATAATAGTAACTATTCATGTCATATCTGAATGACCTGAGCAGGCTCAAATAATAAAACGCCCATCTCTATGACCTGAGCAGGCGCAAATAAAACTCCTATCTCTATGGGGATTGTTACAGAAACAATACATAGAGACAGGAGTATTTTTAATAGCTGAGGTATTTTTCTTTATATTGATTTAGTATCAGATTACATTAAAATAATGTTTTTTATATTACATATTAGTCCTGCTGAATGTGACTAAACTGTCATCTTGAGAGTCACTGCTGTGTCATAATAATGTGATATATTTATAGCTGTGAAGGGGAGATAACCCGAATAACAATAATTATAAACAGGAATCGCAGATGATTCTGAGATGAAAGGATAAGGTAATGGAAATCTTAAGATGTGAAGGAATATCAAAAATATATGGTTCAGGAGATACAGAGGTAAGAGCTCTGGATAATGTAAGCTTCTCGGTTGAGAAGGGGGAATTTGTATCAATCATCGGACCTTCAGGGAGCGGTAAGTCAACACTGCTGCATATACTTGGCGGAGTTGATAAGCCGACGGAAGGGAAGGTATATATCGATGGTACAGACATTCACAGCCTGAATGAAGACAAACTGGCAATCTTCAGAAGAAGACAGATCGGTCTTGTATATCAGTTCTATAACCTTATGCCGGTTTTGAACATAGATGAGAATATAGCACTTCCGCATCTTTTGGACGGCAGGGCGCTTGATAAGGAGAGGCTTGATAGTGTAGTCGAGCATCTGGGACTTACAGACAGAAGAGGTAATCTTCCGAACCAGCTTTCAGGCGGACAGCAGCAGAGAGTGT
>OCVV011037286.1_pt1 | contig 10977 bp, 9 predicted proteins | sample 1539721 | NCBI WGS metagenome assembly OCVV01 (sample SAMN02144230, study PRJEB22623) | gut metagenome | biome: sheep rumen | host: Ovis aries | place: New Zealand
TTGGAGGTAATGGTACTACTTATAATTCTAGTTATACTGATAAGACTTATGCTAGAATTGATAGTAGTAGTACTCCTGGATATTTTACTAATAAAGCCTAAATTAAAAGTAAATAGTGAAAATAACTATTTACTTTTTTATATATTTTTCTGTCAAGTTAGTGTTTGGTTATTGTTTAGATAATTTAATTGTGCTATATTTTATTTATAAGATACTACTTTGAGTAGTTTTCTTTTTGGAGTTGATACTATGTCTATTAGTGAGAATGAATTTAAAAAAGAAAAATTAATATTAAAAAAAGTTAATAAATTATTAAATGATACAATTGATTCATTAGGAGTTAGAGTAAGTCAAGATGAGTTAAATTTAGTTGAATTTAAAAAGGTTATGTGGGATGACTCAAACACTTTTGATGAAGGAGAAATTGGTCAAGTTAAGTTAGCAACTTCCGATGAAGAAAATAAATTACTACAAAAAAAGAATTATTATAAAAGATTAATGCAAATTAAAGATAAACCATATTTTGCCTCTATTGTTTTTAAAGATGAAGATGGTGATATTTATAATATATATATTTCTCTTACTTATTTAAAAGATAATATGGCTAATAATATTTTATATGATTGGAGAAGCCCTATATGTAGTTTATTTTATGATTATGAAACAGGGCCTTGTATGTATCTTGCTCCTGGAGGAGAGATACATGGTGAATTAAAAAGAAAAAGACAATATAAGATAGAAAATGCTAAATTATTATCTGTCTTTGATAATTCTTTAAATATAGATGATGAAGTATTACAAGAAGTACTCGCAACTGATTCATCTGAGAAGATGAAAAACGTTGTAAATACAATACAAGTAGAGCAGAATAAAGTAATTAGAAACTTAGAAGACAATAATTTAATAGTTCAAGGAATTGCTGGATCTGGTAAAACAACAGTTGCACTTCATAGAATTGCTTTCTTACTTTATAGGCTAAAAAATATAAGTAGTCAGAATATTTTAATATTTTCTCCAAATAATATATTTACAGAATATATTTCAGATGTTTTACCTTCTCTTGGAGAAAATAATACTATGCAGACAACATTTGCTGATTATATGGCCTCTTTTTTAAATGAGTATAAAGATGTAGAAAGTTTTACAGATTTTATATCAAGATATTACTCATATAAAGAAGAATTTCCCGAACTTGTTGAATATAAACAAAGTGATAAAATTATAGATGACTTAGATGCTTTTATTGATAATTTTATTGATAATTGTAAATTTTTAAGCGACTTTAAAGTAGATGAACATGTAGTTTATAAAGATGATATTAATAAAATGTTACATGAAAAATATGTTAAACTTCCTCTTATGGAGAGAGTAGATGAAATAGCTGAAGCAACTTGTTCTAATGCTTATAAAGGTAATTTAAAAAAGCTTAAGACATTTCATAAAAAATTAATAGATAATTCTAATTTTCATAAAAAATATAAAGATATATTAATTGAGTTTTTTGAAAGTGAATACTGTCGTATTAAAGTACCTAGTAATATAATTAAAAAGAGTTTGAATAAAGATATTATAAATTATGAAGATGCTCTTCTTATGACTTATCTTAAAGGAACATTAGAAGGATTTATGTATGAAGCAGGAATTCGTCAGGTAGTAATAGATGAAGCACAAGATTATAATAGGTTACAATATATTATAATTAATCAAATATTTAGAAAAGCAGATTTTACAATACTTGGAGATATTAATCAAAATATTAATCCTTATTATCATTATAATAGTTTAAACGACTTAAGTGATTTATTTAGAGGAAGTACAAAATATTTAGAACTATTAAAGACTTATAGATCTTCTCCTGAAATAATAGATTATACAAATAAAATACTTAATTTACGTCATGTTAATGCGATAAGACGTGATAATCATAAACCTGTGATTATAAGAAAAGGAGTAAAAGATCTTAAAAGTAGAATAGTAGAAGACATTAAATATTTAAAAGAACAGTACCGAAGTTGTGCCATTATTACTAAAGATAATCATGAAGCACAAAAAATATATGACTTAATAAAAAATGATATTGATATTAGTTTAGTAGATGCTGATAGTAAGATTTTTATTAAAGAGTTAATTATAATACCGGCTTATGTATCTAAGGGATTAGAATTTGATTCAGTAATTATTTATAATGATCGTGATAATTCTTATAAGAAAAATGAGAGAAATTTACTCTATGTTGCATGTACTAGATGTCAACATGAATTAATTATTTATAATTAAAAAATAGGATTTAAAGTAGTCCTATTTTTCCTTTGGTATTATGAAGTAGAAGTTACTTCCTTTATCTTTTTTAGTTTTTACTCCATATTCATATTTATGTAGTTCTAAGATATTTTTAACTATAGATAAACCTAGACCTGTACCTACTAAATTTCTTTTATGTTTCTTCTTATTTTTATAATATTTATCCCAAATATATGGGATATCTTCTTCTTTAATACCTTTACCCGTATCTATTATTTCTATTAAGGTTTTTTTAGTATCTGAATTTATATTTATTGTTACTTTATTATCTTCTCCAGTATAGTTTATAGCGTTATTTATTAAATTATAAATTACTTGTCCAATCTTTTTTCGATCAGCTTTTATAACTAGTTTATCTATATTGTGATTAAAAATAAATTTATAGTTTTCTGTTTCTTGATATAATTTATATTTTTTTAGAATATTTTTGGTTAATTCTATTAGGTCAAATTCAGTTAATTCTAAGGTATCTAGATTACTTTGCATAACTGATAGTGTTAAGATATCATTTACTAAAGTTGTTAGTCTATCGGACTCAGATATAATTATATTCATATCTTCTTGTTGCTTTTTGCTATTTCCGGCATGTAAGTCCATACTCATTTCTGCATAGGCTTTTATCATTGTTAGTGGTGTTTTTAAGTCATGTGATACATTGGCCATTAAGTCTCTTCGATATTCATCAGTTTTACTTAATTCATCTTTGGTATAGTTTAATGTCTTTGATAAATCATTTATTTCTGTTATTTTAGTATCATTATCAAAATTAATATTAAAATCTCCTTTAGCTAATTTTTTAGCTTTATTATTAATCTCTTTTATTGGACTTGCGATATGCTTGGAAATAAAATAGGCTAAGACAAAAGCAAAAGCTAAGGAAAGTATTGTCATAACTGCTAATTGTTTAGTAATTAGAGTAGTAATTCCATTAATTGGAGTTACTGATGCATTAACAAACGCATATCTATCATTATCTAATCTTAAAGCATAAACAATAGTTGTCATATCATTATTTCTATTAGTTAGTTGATATTCTTTGGAGTCTTCTTTACTATTCATAAAATCAAATTTAAAGTAATCTGTTTTTTCACTGTTGGAAATACAACCTTTACCAAAATAAGTAGAGTGATATAATGAATCAAAATTATTATCATCTACTTCAATACAAACACTCTTGTCTAAAGCAAGAGTGTTAATTTTTTCATTAAAATTTTCCTCGTTTTGATATTTATTTATTCTAGAGGCTACTGCTTTTACATCATTTACTTTTTGTTCTTTATAAAAGCTTTTAAAGAATAAAGCTTGGAATATCCAAAGAAAAGCAATTATGAAGATAGATAGTATTATAAAATATTTTAAAATTACATAATTTAAGCTATTCTTCTTTTTCCACATATTTGTAACCAACTCCTCTTACAGTAATTATATGATTTTTATATTTTCCAAGGTTATTTCTTAACATTTTTATATGAGTATCTACGGTTCTATCATCTCCATAAAAATCATACCCCCAGACATTAGAAAGCAATTGCTCACGTGAAATAGCAATTTCTTTATTTTTAATTAAATAGGTTAGGATTTCAAATTCTTTCGGGGTAAGATTAATTATTTTATTATCTATTTTTAGTGTGTGTGCAGAATAATTAATCTCTAAAGAGTCGAGTTTATAAATTGTAGGCATTTGTTTGGATGTTCTACTAAGTACAGCTTTAATACGGGCTATTAACTCTTTTGGTGAGAATGGTTTAGTTACATAGTCGTCTATTCCTAAATCGAATCCAGAAAGTTTATCATATTCTTCTCCACGAGCAGATAATACAATAGTAGGTATTCTTTTTTCAACAGGTAACTCTTTTAACATAGTAAAACCATCCATTTCAGGCATCATAATATCTAATACCATTAAATCATAGTCGGTGGTTTTTAATTTTTCTAAAGCATCTTTACCAGATGCAGCTTCATCAGTTTCATATCCATTATTAGTACAATATTCTTTAATAACTGATCTAATTAAATCTTCATCATCAACTATTAATATTTTCATGAAATCCCTCCCTAATTAAGAATATTATACGATAAATATGTAATTTATGTGAAAATTTTAAGTATAAATTATGTTATTTAAGTAATATTTTAATTTTTTATATTGGTAAGTAGTTGTAAATAATATATTTAATGAAATAGAAATAATAAATGAATATATTCCTATTTTAAATTGAGATAATATTATCAAAGAAATTATTCTTGTTGAAATACTTATTAATGAAGCAATAAAGTTTGTTTTACTTTTACCAATAGCCTCTAAGCAGAAAGAAAGAGGTGCTTGCAAGTATTCTAAAATTATTATTGGAGCAAGTATTCTCAAATAATTTACTCCTTCTGTAGTTTTATAAATCAATTTTAAGAAAAATTTGCTTTTAATTATTAAGGGTAGAATTATTATAGTACTAAATATTAATATTAAAATTAAACATAATTTAATTTTATTTTTTACATAAGTTATATTTCCTTTAGCATACTCTTTAGATATTAATGGTAGTAGGGCTTGTGATATAGCTAGTGTAAAAAAAGATGGTAAAAGTATTAGAGGAATTACATAACCAGAAATTACTCCATATTCATGAGTTATAAAAGATAGGGGATAATTTTTTGCTAAAAATTTTAAAATAATAATTGGTTCTAGGAAATATGCTATGCTGCCTATTAGTCCTGATAAAGTATTAGGAATACATATTTTTAGTGTTTCTTTCATATAAGTAGTACTTGGTATTAAATCATCTTTTTTTATTGTTACATTTTTAGGTAGAAAAAAGATTAAAATTATAGTTGATACTATCTCACTAATTATATTAGATAAAATAATATAAGTAATGGTATATTTCATTCCTATTTTCATAATTTTTGAAAGGCCAAAGATTATTAGTAAAAGTCTTGTTATATTTTCTATAATATTACTTGTTACATGTGGAATCATTTTTTCTTTACCAAAGAAATAACTTCTTACAATGGAAGAAATTGTTGTGAATGGAATAACTAAGGACATTGCTAGAATACTGGGTATTAAGTCTTTATTTTTTAAAAGATTTATACTTATATATTTAGATGTTAGAATAATAATTATTATTAGTATGATATTTATCATAAATAGAATTGGTATTGTTGAGGCAATTAGTTTTTTATTATTTCTTTTATCTTCTGATATAAGTTTAGATAGAGAAATAGGAGCAGAAAAAGAGGCAAGATTAATAAAGAGCATAAATGTTGGTAATATTAGCATATACATACTTATACCTTTTGTACCTATTATTCTTGACATAACTATTTTAATTATTAAACTTAAAATTTTAGTAATTAAACTACCTATTAACAATATAAGAGTTGATTTAACAAATTTATTTTTCATAATAAATTTTATGAATTTTTATAAAAAAATATATCATATTTAGAATAGTTATGATATATTTATTTAGTAAGGTATTTGTCGAGAATTGTAAATCGAACAAAAGTAAATATTTGTAAATAAATTAGTAAAGTTAGTTAATTAATTTTAATTTGTTATTTATAGATAAAAATGACTATGTTAAAATTGATATTGTAGAGGTGGACATTAATGAATGATTTAGTAGAGTTTTTAACTTCACAGGAGATTATGGTTGTTTATTTGATTGCTGGAGTTTTATGTTTAATTTGTTTTTTAAATTATATTTTTAAATGTAATAGTAAAAAATATCGAATGAAGAATAATACAAGGGAGTTAAATAAATTGGTTGAGGAGGTAAAGGAACAAATCCCCGTTGCTTCTTTAGAAGTAGTGCAAAATAAGCCTGTTATTGTTAACTCAATTCAAGATGATAAGGTAGGTATGCAGGCAAGTTCAGTTATTGAAATGTTAGATGATACTGCACAGCTACAAAAAGTAGAACCTATTAAGGTTGATACTGAATTTAAGTTGGAACGACCAGTTGAAAAAAGTATTGAAGAATTAGAAGATGAAATTGATAGTAAACCTATTATGGTTTCTAATAGTGAAGAAAAAACCGAGGAACTTCAATATACAAATGTTGAGCCAAGTAAAGATGATGCTAAAAAAGAACTTGCTAAGATTAAGGAAGAGTTAAAAGAACAGGAAGAAAGCAAAGTTGCTTTGGAAAACATTGCTTTGAATAATTATGAGGAAGAACAAGAAGCAAGTGCTATTATTAGTTTAGATGAGCTTGTTAAAAAGAGTAAGGATATGTATGAAGCCAATGAAGAAAGTCAATACAATGAAGAAAATGCACCAATTAGTCTTCAAGATTTAGAAAGAAGTGTTGGTGATAAAGCAACCACTTATGATGAACCATTTATTATTAGTAATGTTGTACCTGAAGAAATGCTAAAAGAAGAAGCAAGTGCTAATGTAAATGTGGTTAATGAAGAAAATACAATAGTTAGTGCTGAAAATAAAGTTAATGTAAATAATACTATAATTTCTCAAGATAAGAAATTTAAAAGTAGTCCAATTATTTCACCAGTTTATGGTATTGAAAAAAAGGAAGAAGATTTATCTCCAACAGAGTTAGAACTTGAAAATACTGCAAATTATGAAAAACTTGATGAGGAAATTAAGAAAACTAATGAATTTTTAATGACTCTTAGAGAATTACAAAAGAAACTTGATTGACGTTTCTTTTTTTATTATAATTATCTGGGTGGTAATATGGATTATAAATACTATTTGGCTGTGTTTAATGAATATGTGTCAACTTTTGATATGAAAGATTTAATGATAAAAAGTAAGTATGAACATACTTTTAGAGTTGTTAGATATGCTTCTGAAATTGCTAGAAGTATTAATTTAAGTGTTGAGGATATAGAACTTGCTAAAATTTGTGCCTTATTCCATGATATAGGTAGATTTCAACAAGCAAGTATTTATCATAGTTTTATTGATTCTGAAACAATTGATCATGGAGATCTTGGTAGCGATATAATAAAAAACGAACTAAAAATAGATAATAATATTTTATATATTAGTACTAAATATCATAATAAATATAGTATTCCAAGTAATTTAGATGAGAGAGAAAAACTTTTTTCTAAAATTACAAGGGATGCTGATAAATTAGATATTATGTTTACACAGAACTTAGATGATAATGATACTTCTTATGTTATTCCTAATAAAACATTTGAATGTTTAAAGAATCACAAAGAGGTTACAAAATCTAGTGGCAATAAGACAGATTCTAATATTATATTGGTTCATATTGGATTTATTTATGATTTAAGTTTTATTTATTGTTTTAAAAAAATTAAAGATCATAATTTAGTTAATAAAAAAATTGATTTAATTTATAATAAATTTCATAAACCTGAATTACTTACTATCAGAGATGAAATTAATAAATATATTGATAATAAATTAGAAGGGAAGTAATAGAATGATTACAATTAAAAGTGAAAGAGAGATTGATTTGATGAGAAAAGCTGGAATGTTAGTATCTAGAATGCATCAATTTATAAAGCCTTATATAAAGGAGGGTATTACTACTAAAGAGTTGGATAGTTTATGTGAAAATTTTATTAGGAGTCATGATGCTATTCCGACTGAGAAAGGTTATGAAGGTTTTCCAGCTAGTATTTGTGCTTCAGTTAATGAAGAAGTTGTTCATGGAATTCCAGGTAAGAGAAAATTAAAAAATGGTGATATCATAACAATAGATGTGGTTATAGGTTATAAAGGTTATCAAGGAGATGCTGCTTGGACTTATGCAGTAGGTGAAGTGAATGAAGATAAAAAATATTTATTGGAGCACACAGAAAAAGCTCTTAATGAAGGAGTGAAGATGGTTAAACCAGGCAATAGAATTGGTGATATTTCTTATGCTGTACAAAAATATGCTGAAGCACATCATTTAGGTGTAGTTAGAGAACTTTGTGGTCATGGAATAGGTAAAGAAATGCATGAAGACCCAGAAGTACCTAATTTTGGTATTCCACATACTGGTCCAAAACTAAAACCTGGTATGGTTATATGTATTGAACCAATGCTTACATTTGGACATCGGGATATATATATTACTGATGATGATTGGACAGTAATTACTCAAGACAGTTCCCCAGCAGCTCACTATGAACATACAATTTTAGTTACAAAAGATGGCTATGAAATACTTACTCCAAGATTAGATAATTAACGTAAACTTAATCATTTTTTAATAATTTTGTATAAAAAATGATTAAATTGATGTATCCTATTATTAGGATGTGATTATTTTGAAAAAGAGTATTATATTTTTAATAAATGGTCTTGGCATTGAAAAAAAAGGAAGTTATAGTATTTCACTTGATCAAGAAATGCCTAATTTAGCAAAGACTCGTGAAACTTCTTATTTTACAACAGCTTTTACAAATAGTTTAGAGTATCGTAGTGCCTATCAGCAATTTTTTATTGGTGATACTTATAACATGGAATTACAATATATAAATGATAATATTTTTAATAATCTTCAAAATAATACTATTTATAATAATTTTTTAAATACTATTAAAATTTCTAATTCTAAACTTCATATTTTTTTGGAGCCAAATACTAATCAAATTGTTGAACAAATTAATAGCTTTGTAAACAATTTAAATTTAGAAGTAAACAAACCTGTATATTTACATTTAATTCTTTCACAATTAACTTTAGATGATTATAAGAAATTAATAGATACAGTAAATTATATTAAGTATCATATTAATGAACATATTAACTTAGGATTTATTATTGGTAAAGAATATTTAAGTGATAATATAAATTCTGAAGTAATGCGCGAAATGGAGAAAATGTTGTTTTTCTGTTCATGTGAAAGATGGACAAGAATTGATGAAAAATTTGAAGAACTTAAATCCAAAAATATTATTCCTTGTAAAGCTAAAGGATTTTGTGCTACTAATGACTGTTTTATAAAAAATAATGATACTATACTTTTTTTTAATACCAGACGTTCTGATTATGATAAATTAATAAGATGTATCTATGAAAAAGCTCCAGAGGTAATACGGAATGAACAAGTAAACATTCCTATATTTTCTTTAATTCAATTATATAGTAAATATAATATTAGCTATTTTGCTAACAATATCGTATATCCAACTAGTTTAAATAATTTATTAGCAAAATATAAAAAGAAAGCTTTAATTCTAACAAGTAAAGAACATGTAAGTTTAGTAAACTTTTATGCTAATGGTCTTAATCAAGTAAATAATCCTGATATTGGATTTATGATTCTTGATGATAGTCTAATGAATTATAATACAATTGTTAATTTAATTGATAATTCTTCTTATGATTTAATTATATTTGATTATTATATGGATGTATCTTCTACTATTAATATTTTAAAAGCTGGTTTGAATAAAATAGATAAAGTACTTGGTAATGTTGTTAATGTATCGGAAAATAAACATTCTTTATTTATTAGTAGTTTATTTGGTTTAAAAAAAGAGTTACCCATAGCAGATTATAATACTGAAAAAGTAACAATTGATTATGAAATGCAAATACCAATATTTTTCTATGATTATACATATCCTGCTAGTAAATATAAATTATTTCCAGGAGATACTAATATGCTCTTAAGTAGTGCTTTATGGTGTATTACTAATGATAATCACTTAGATTCTTTAATTAGAGAGAAAGGATTATTAAAAAATTTGTTTAGTATTTTTAAATAGAAATTAACTTATTAAAGTTAGTTTTTGCTTTATTAAATTTAGGAGTGAGTATGAAAAAAATAGTTTTAGCAAGTAATAATAAATATAAGATTAGAGAAATAAAAGATATTTTAAATGAGTATGAAGTATTATCTTTAGATGATATTGGTTTTAGGGGAAAAATAGTTGAGTCAGGTAAAACATTTAAAGAGAATGCACTTATTAAGGCTCAAGCTGTAAAACATTATTTAAAAGATGATATGCTAGTTTTAGCAGATGATTCTGGATTGTGTTGCATTGGTCTTGATGGTAAGCCAGGTGTTTTTAGTGCAAGATATGCAATGGATCACAATGATAAAATGAATAGAGATAAATTAATAAAAGAGTTAATTGGCAAAAATAAAAAAGCATATTTTGAATGCGTAATTGTCTTATTAGAAAATGATAATTTATACCAAATATTTGAAGGCAAAACCTTTGGAAAAATAATTGCTGAAGAAAGGGGCAATACTGAATTTGGATATGATCCTATATTTTTATCAGATGATTTAGGAAAGACATTTGGAGAAGCTACAAATGAAGAAAAAAATAGTTGCTCTCATCGGGGAAGAGCCCTTAAAAAACTAAGAAAATATTTGGAAGAGAAAAATGAATAATAAATTTAAAATGATTTTATCAATACTTTTATCTATTACATTATTTATTTTAACTATTATTAATATTTTTTTCAGTAATAGCTTAGGTATTATATTTAAATTAATATTTGGATCTTTAGGTATAACTTATTATATTTTACTTAGTATTTATTTTGGTAAAAATAAAAAATCAAATACTTTAAAAAGACTAAGTACCTGTTTTCAATATGCTTTTATGGATTTATTCATCATATATTTAATATTACTTTTAAAAAGTAGTCTTAAATGGATTCTACTTGGCATTATTATAACTATTAGTATAATAACTATTATTTTTCAAGCAATTAATAAATTTAAA
>OCVV011293406.1_pt1 | contig 10976 bp, 14 predicted proteins | sample 1539721 | NCBI WGS metagenome assembly OCVV01 (sample SAMN02144230, study PRJEB22623) | gut metagenome | biome: sheep rumen | host: Ovis aries | place: New Zealand
GCCGCAATTCTTTCAAAAAGTCCTTTATATATTAAAAAATTACCAGACTTTTCACTTCAAGATATTGAAAATACAATTAAATTTGGTATTCGTCAATATGATGTAAGATATGTTTTTATGGATTATATTCATTCAAGTATGAAAATCCTTAGTGAAATTAGTTCAAAAGCTGGAGTAAAAGGATTGCGAGAAGATAATATTCTTTTTATGATTAGTGTAAGAATTAAAGATTTATGTAATCAGTATGGCGTATTTGTTATGTCTGCAACTCAGTTAAATGCAGATTATGTATCAGCTCAACAATATGACCAAAATCTACTCCGCGGGGCAAAAGCTATTGCAGATAAAATTGACTGTGGTATGATTATGCTTCAAGTCAGTCAAGATGATAGAGAATCATTAAAAAATATTGTTAATTCTATGGGTATTGAAATGCCTGATATAAAAATTTCTGTTTATAAAAATAGACGAGGAAGATATAAAGATATTCTTCTTTGGTGTAAATCTAATAGAGGAATATGTCGTATTGATCCCATATTTGTAACTAATTATAATTATGAATTAATAGATATTGAAGATTTAAAAATTAAAGTTACACCTAAAATTGAAAGTAGTGCTTTTTAAGGAGAATTAATATGATTGAAGTTGTAACAACTTGTCAAGGCAATCCTAAAGAAAAATATAAAGGATATAATTTATTTAAAGCGATATATGTTTGGATTAAAGAATGGCAAACTTATCATAAATATCATACAATGAATTTTTGTTTAAAATTCAGAATAAGATAAAAAGAAGGAAAAGGAAGAATAAGATGAGTCTTGGTAGAGAATGGATTTCAGATCATATATATGAATTAGAACAATCACAAAAAATTTTTGAATTAATTCAAGTAAGAGCAGAAATCGAATCTTCAAAAAACATTTGGACAACAAAAGATGGTAAAAAAATAAATATTAATAAAATGGATGAATCTCATATTCTAAATTGTATTAATATGTTAAAAAGAAATCATTCTCCTTTTGCTAACTTATATATTCCTATGTTTCAAAAAGAATTAAAAAAGAGATATGAAAGTGCTTTTTAATATAAGGAGAAAAAATGATTATTTGTGGTTTTCCTGGGGTTGGAAAATCTACCTTAGCAAAATTTTCTAATTGGGTAGATCTAGAAAGCACCCCATTTGAGAAAGATTGGATTCGTTATGCAAAAGTAGCAAAACATATGAGTGATAATGGATATAATGTTATGGTATCTACTCATCCTCAACTGTTAGAACAATTTGAACAAATGGAAGTAAGATACACTGTTGTTATCCCTCCATTCACTGATGAATCTAATTATATAAAAAGATATATTAAAAGAAATAATGATAATAATTTTATTAAAAACATTGAAAATAATTGGATAAATTGGCTTAAAGATATTGTTTTTTATTCTTCTGTAAATAGAACTGTTGTAATACTTCCTAAAAATGGTTGTTTACAAGCCTATATTGAAAAATATGAATAAAAAAATTTTAAAATATAGACAAAATCATCCAAAATGTAAATATTGTAAATATTGTCATGCGGATGGCGCACCTTGGCTTGGAATATTTTATAATCATTGTAAAGCTAAAGATGTCATTATTTATAATATAGACATTCCAAGATTATTTTGTCCCTGTTATGAGGTTGAAGAAGATGAGTTTTAAATATGATAAAAATACTCTCAAAGAGAATCTTTCAATAGAAGAAGTATTTGACCTTGTAAGTGAGTTGGGCGGAGAACCAATTATGGGAAATGAAATGTTCACCGCCCGCACTATCTGTCATGGTGGAGATAGTCATAAACTTTATTATTATCCTAATACACATCTTTTTCATTGTTATACAGGATGTGGTGATGCTTCATTTGATATATATGATTTAGTATTAAGAGTTAATAAGACTGCGGGTATTCAAAATTTTTCTTTGTCTCGTGCTATTACTTTTGTTGCTAGATACTTTGGATATACAGCAGAGACTTTTGATTTTGAAGATAATCAAGAAGCGAGTAAAGATTGGCAAATTATTAATAATTTTAAAAGGAATAAAGAAAAAAATCAACCACAAATTGTAGAATTAAAAACTTATGATAATAAAATATTAAGATATTTACCTCATCCACACATCACTCCATGGGAAAAGGAAGATATAACTTTTAATGTTATGGAATCGAGGGGAATTTGTTATGATCCTATTAATGAAGGAATTGTCATTCCTCATTATGATATAAATGGGAATCTTATTGGAATTAGAGAAAGAACTTTAATTAAAGAAAATGAAGTATATGGTAAATATCGTCCCGCGGTAATTAATGGTAAAATGTATAATCATCCACTCGGTTTTTCACTTTATAACCTTAACAATAGTAAAAAAGCAATTTCTACATTTCAAAAAGCCATTGTTTTTGAAGGAGAAAAAAGTTGTCTTAAATACGCATCATATTTTGGACAAAAATCAGATATAAGTGTGGCATGTTGTGGGAGTAATTTAATTAATTATCAAGTTAAATTACTTTTGTCTCTTGGAGTAAAAGAAATTATTATTGCACTTGATAAACAGTTTCAAGAAATTGGAGATAAAGAATGGCAGAAATGGGTTATTAAATTAAAAACTTTATATAATAAGTATGGTAATTATGTAAATATTAGTTATATGTTTGATAAAGACAACTTACTTGGATATAAAGATTCACCAATAGATTGCGGAAAAGATAAATTTATTCAATTATTTAAAAATAGAATAACCATAGAATAAGAAAGAATTGACTTGACAATTCTTTCTTTTTTTGATATAATAAATATAAATATTAAAATAAAAAGGAAGTAATTAAATGAAATATCAATTAATAAATAAACCAAATAAAAATTTTTCAGCAATTCAACAAATTTTATATAATAGAGGAATTGCGGAAAATGAAATTCTACATTATGTAAATTTATCTGATTAGGATATTAATTCTCCACTATTATTAGGTGAATAGAATTTAAAGCAAGGATTAATGTTAATTTTAAATGCTATAAAACAAGATGCTAATGCAGTTATTATTGTTGACTGCGATTGTGATGGATATACATCTGCCGCCCTTTTAATTAATTATTTATATAAATTATTTCCAACATGGGTAACTGGTAATTTAGATTGGATTATGCATGACAGTAAACAGCATGGATTATCAGATTGTTATGAAGCTATTATTGAAGGGAATTTAATAACTAATAAACAGTATTCTTTAGTAATATGCCCAGATTCAAGCAGTAATGATTATAAATATCATAATGAATTATATTATAATAACATCGGAGTGCTAGTATTAGATCACCACTTAGCTCCAAAAATTAGTGATTATGCTGTAGTCATTAATAATCAACTTTCTAATTATCCTAATAAAGAATTATCTGGTGTTGGCGTAGTTTGGCAATTTTGTCGATATATAGATTCAATATTAGAAGTTAATTATGCAAATGATTTTCTTGATTTAGTAGCACTTGGAAATTGCGGTGATATGATGTCTTTACGTTCTTTTGAAACACGTTATCTTATTACAAAAGGATTCAAAAAAGAAAATATTAAAAATCCTTTTATTGATTATATGCTTGATAAAAATTCATTTCCACTATCAAAAGCGGATTATGTATCTTCTAATTCATAGATGGCATGTACTTCTATGGGTGCCGCCTTTTTTATTGTTCCTTTTATTAATGCTATTACACGAAGTGGAACCCAACAAGAGAAAGAATTACTTTTTAATTCCATGCTAAATTATAAGGCATTTGAAGAAGTTTTATCTACAAAACGAGGACATAAATTAGGAGAAAAAGAAAAATTAATTTTACAAGCAGTCAGAACAGTTACAAATGTTAAAAATAGACAAACAAGAGCAGAAGATACAGGTTTAGCTATGTTAGAAAAAATGATTGAAACTAATCATATGCTTAACCATAAAATTCTTTTATTTTTACTAGAACCAGGTCAAATTGATTCTGAAATTCGCGGTTTAATTGCAAATAAATTCATGGCAAAATATCAAAGACCATGCTGTTTATTAACACGAACAAATAAAAATGGAAAAGAAATTTATGAAGGTTCAATGCGGGGATACACAAAAACTGGCATTGATAGTTTTAAAGAAGTGCTTGAACAATGTCCTGGGGTTACTTATGTAGAAGGCCATGATAATGCGGCGGGCGTCGGTATCGAAGCAAACCATATCGAAGATTTTCTTTATCACATTGATTAGCTTCTAAAGAACGTTTCTGTTGAGCCTATTTATAGAGTGGATTATGATTTTAAAGAAATTGATAATAATAATCAACGCATTTTAGAAATTGCAGGTATGAATGATTACTGGGGTCAAGATATTGATAGAGCATATGTAAATATTAATTTTAAAATTACAAGTTCTAATTTTCAAATTATGAAAAGTAATACTTTAAAATTTAATCTTCCTAACGGATTGTCTATTATAAGATTTAATGGAACTGAAGAAGAGATTAATCAATTTACTACTACAGGTTATCTTGAAGTAAATGCTATTTGTAAATGTAATAAAAATGAATGGAATGGACAAGTTTATCCGCAACTTATTATGTAGGATTTTGAAATTATAGATTCTTCTAAATATTTCTTTTAACGGCTCGGAACGTAGACAGTCATCCACAGGAAACGAGAAATGCGTTTGGACTTTTTTCAATCGCATTTTTCTTTCTTGATTTTTTTCTTAAAATTTGATATAATATATATATAAATAAATAAGGAGAAAAAATGGCAGAATTTATTAATTCTAAAATAAAGAAAATTGCTATTGGGGATTCAATTTTTAAAATAAAAACAGAAGATGATGAGAAAAAGTTAAAAGGTTATCAATATGATTCTTTAATATATAGATATATTCGAGCTAGAGAGCAAATGGCAGAATATGAATTTTTAAGAGATAAACAGAGTAATATCTCTAATCATACTGAATGGACCGTATATCGGCAAAGAGCAAATAGTGATATAATGCGTTTTATGCAAATTTTAGAAGAAGTAATTGGAGAGCATGAATAATGATATTAACTAAAAGACAAGAGGAAGGATTAAAGATAGCTGTAGCACGGCATCGAGCTGGAGAAAAATATACAGTGATTGCTGGCTATGCTGGAACTGGTAAAAGTACGCTTGTAAGATATATTATTGATGCTCTTAATGTCGAAGAGGATAGAGTGTGTCATTGTGCTTTTACAGGTAAAGCTGCAGAAGTATTGAAAAAAAAAGGAAATAAAAATGTAGCAACTCTTCATCGGTTGTTGTATGAGCATATACCGCGGCCGGCGGGCGGATTTTTTAGAAAACCAAAACCATTTATTGACTATGATGTAATTGTAGTTGATGAGGTTTCTATGGCTCCTAAATCTTTGATGGAATTACTGTTTAAACATCGAGTATATGTTATTTGTTTGGGAGACCCCTTCCAGTTACCGCCCATTGATAAAGATGAAGATAATCATTTATTAGATAATCCTCACATTTTTCTTGATGAAATTATGAGACAGGAAGAAGATTCTGAAATTATTCAGCTTACCATGAAAATCAGAAATCAAGAGTCGATTGATTATTTTAATGGTAATGAAGTAAAAATTATTCCTTACTCAGATTTAAATACTGGAGTATTACAATGGGGAGATCAAATCCTAACCGCAACAAATGCAAAACGTCAAGCTATTAATAATCAAATGCGCGTATTGCAAGGCAGGACTGGTGAGCCTGTTGATGGAGATAAAATTATATGTCTCCGCAATTATTGGGAAGATTTAAGTTTAAATGGCGATGCTTTAATTAATGGAACTATTGGTATTCTTCAAAATAGTTTTCAAACTTGGAGAGAAATTCCCAGATTTGTACAAAGTGATATAAGAAAATTTGATGTTTTAGTTGGCGATCTAATTATACCAGAAACCAATGATGTTTATCAAATGACAGAGATGGATCGTCAAATGATTATCACTGGAGAAAAGTGTTGTGATTGGCGGTTATCCTATAAATTAGGTAAGTTGCGCCCTAGATATGGAGAAATTGTTCCTAAAGAGTTTACATATGCCTATGCTATTACAACTCATAAAAGTCAAGGTAGTGAGTGGCCGAAAGTCGTTGTATTAGAAGAAAAATTTCCTTTTGATAAAATAGAACATGCTCGATGGTTATATACTGCGTGTACTCGTTCAAGTGAAAAATTAGTATTAGTGAGGTAAAACATATGGCAAGATCTTATTATGAAACAGTAATAGATTTAGATTTTGATGAGTTTTTAGAAGAAAATAGTTTTGAAGATAATACTGGAACATATAATTGTAAATTAATAAAAGTAGATGATATAAAAAGTTTTTGGGAACATTATAAAAACTGTATTGGATCGAGTATTTCTGATATATATGATTGTCTTTCAGCGATAACAAGAAATATCGAAGATATTGAGGATATGATATAATATAATGAAAAATAAAAACTTTTTTGTATATAAATATTTAAATGCTTAGAATGAAATTATTTATATTGGACAAACTATGGATATAAGAACAAGAGTTTGGGATCATAATGTTTAGACAGATAAAATAAAGAATGAAGAAATTAGCAAAATTTATTATCATAGATGTCAACACAAAACAGAAATGGATGCATATGAATATTTTTTAATTAGAAAATATCATCCTAAATATAATAGTATTTTTATAAATGAAAAGTTTTGTGATATAGAAGACCCTGAATGGATTTTATATAAACCAGAAGATTTTCAAAAATCAAAATTTTTAAGAAAAAAACACCCAAGCAAATTGATTCTATGTGTGGAAACTGGTATAATATATAATAATGCTAGAGATATAGAGAAAAAATTAGGCATTCCTCATTCAAATATATATCAAGTGTGTGCTGGGAAAAGACAAGCTGCTCATAATATGCATTGGAGATATATTGATGAAAATTAGAACGAGTTATTTTTATCAAATTCGTAATTTTAAACCATAGATGTTGCCCATTTCAATATGTTTATCAGATCCTAAGTGGTATCGCCCACCGACAGGAAAAGAATATTATATAGATAAAAGAGGAATAATATGCGGACTTCGTTATGAACCTCTTATAGTCCAATCTCAGGGAACGCATTATTGCCCCTGCGAAGAAAAAGAAATATTAATGGGTAATTGTCCTACAATGCAGGAATATAGACAATTACTTGAAACTATTGATTTTGACAAAATGATAAAAGCATTTGAATTTTGTTTAAATAAATTTAATAAAAATATTATAGTTTTAATGGTATATGAAGCTCCCAATAATTTATGTAGTGAACGAAAGTATCTACAAGAATACTTTTGTTCACATGGTATAAATTGTAAAGAATTGAATTATCCAATTTAAATAAAATTTGACAAATAAAAAAATTTTTTGTATAATATAATTATAAGAAATAAATATTATGAAAGAGAGGTACGGTCCAATGTACAGGTAATTTGCAGTAATTTAATATTTTTGTAACTAATACCTTAATACTTTATAGGAGGTACACTCCAATGGACAACGTAAATTAATATTTATTTTTGATTCGAGTCAAGCGGGGCAACTCGCTTGACTTTTTTATTAATTTATATTATAATATAAATATAATATAATGAAAGAGGTAGTAGAGTAATGGTAAAACGCTTTGAACCGCACTCTCATTCAGAGTTTTCAAATATAAGATTGTTGGATTGTATCAATAAAATTCCAGCGCTTATTGACAGAGCAATTGAAATTGGACTTAGTGGAATTGCCTTAACAGACCATGAATGTCTTTCCGGGGCGCCGCAAGCAAATTTTTATGCTCAAGATATTTTAAAAAATCATCCAGATTTTAAAGTTGCAATAGGAAATGAAATATATTTAACCCTTGATCGTCATATGGGTCAAAAATATTATCATTTTATTTTAATTGCAAAAAATAAAACTGGCTTTAGAGCATTAAGAGAATTATCTTCAAGAGCATGGATGAATAGTTATTGGGATAGAGGTCTTGAAAGAGTTCCAACAACTTATGATGACCTTGAAGAGATTGTTAATAAATATCCAAATAGTTTAATTGCTACAACAGCTTGTCTTGGGGGAGAATTATCTTCACAGGTTTTAAATCTTATTAAAGCTGAGAAACACAATGATACAAATGATATTACTGAAATTCATAATGATATTGTAAGTTTTGTTTTATGGTGTAAAAAACTTTTTGGTGAAGATTTTTATATTGAATGTGCGCCAGGTCAGTCAAATGAACAGATTGCAGTTAATAAACGTCTTAAATCTGTAGCCACCGCATTTAAATGTAAGATGGTTCTTGGTTCAGATGCACATTATCTTAAAAAAGAAGATAGATATATTCATAAAGCTTATCTTAATTCAAAAGGCGGAGAACGTGAGGTTGATGCATTTTATGAATATGCTTATCTTCAAGATGAAAATGATATAAAAGAAAACATTGCTCCATCTGAATTAGATTATGATGAATTAGTAAATAATTCATATGAAATTTATAATAAAATTGAAAATTATAATATTAGACATAAACAAACAATTCCAAAAGTAAAAGTTAAAGATTATCCTAAAAAAATATGGACAACCAGCGAAGCTGAAAAATATCCAATTCTCAATGACATGATTAAGTCTGATGATATTTATAAAAGATATTGGGCCAACCAATGTATAGATAAAATTTTAGATATATGTGATAAATCTGATAATTATGATTTTATGTTTGATGATGAAAAATATCAAACATATATGTCCAGACTTGAAGAAGAAGCGGATATTAAGAAAACAATTAGTGAAAAACTTGAAACTAATATGTTTAGTTATCCAATAACTCTTCAACATTATGTCGATCTTTTTTGGGAATGTGGTAGTACAGTTGGTGCGGGTAGAGGCTCATCTTGTTCTGGTTTAAATCATTATTTACTTGGTATTACTCAGCTTGATCCAATTAAATGGGATCTTCCATTCTGGAGATATTTAAATAAAGAACGAGTTGAATTAGGTGATATAGACCTCGATTTATGTCCAAGTAAAAGACCATTAATTCTTCAAAAGATAAAAGAAGAAAGAGGACAAAATTTTAATGATGACATTGATGATTTAAGTAGAAAAAATCTTGGTTGTACATTAATTGCAACTTTTGGTACAGAAGGAACTAAATCAGCAGTATTAACAGCTTGCCGCGGTTATCGCTCAGAAGATTTTCCAGATGGAATTGATGTTGATACAGGTCAGTATTTATCTTCATTAATACCTAGTGAAAGAGGATTCCTTTGGCCACTTAAAGACGTTGTTTATGGAAATAAGGATAAAGATAGAAAACCAATTGCCCCTTTTATTACAGAAATAAACCAGTATCCCGGTCTTTTGGATATTGCAATGGCAATTGAAGGATTAATTAATAAAAGGTCTAGTCATGCAAGTGGAGTTATTCTTTTTGATGAAGATCCATATGAATTTGGATGTTTTATGAAAACTCCAAAAGGTGAAATTATTACTCAATGGGATCTTCATAAATGTGAGGCATGTGGCATGACAAAATATGATTTTCTTGTAACAGAAGTACAAGATAAGATTGCGGAAACTATTAGACTTCTTCAAAAATATAATAAAATTGATAGTAATTTGACGTTAAGAGAAGTATATAATAAATATCTTCATCCAGAAGTTTTACCATTAGATAAAAAAGAAATATGGAAGGCTCTACAGGAAGGTAGCGTATTAAATATATTTCAGTTTGATTCAGATGTCGGCTCTCAGGCGGCAAAGAAGATTAAACCGACAAATATTCTTGAAATGAGCGATGCCAATGGATTAATGCGTCTTATGACCGCAGAAAAAGGACAACAAACGCCAATGGAAAAATATATTGAATTTAAAAACAATATTGACCTTTGGTATCTTGAAATGTGTCGAGCAGGTTTAACTGTTAAAGAACAAAAAACTCTTGAGCCATATTTTAAACAATCTTATGGAGTGCCGCCATCTCAGGAACAATTAATGCGAATGTTGATGGATGAAAATATCTGTGGTTTTACACTCAAAGAAGCAAATGCCGCACGCAAAATTGTTGGTAAAAAACAAATGGCAAAGATTCCAGAATTACATCAACAAGTGCTAGACAGAGCAACAAGTCCTGCTTTGGGAAAATATGTTTGGGAATGTGGGATCGGTCCTCAGATGGGATATTCATTTTCAGTTATCCATGCTTTAGCCTATTCTTTTATTGGAGTTCAAACCATATATCTTGCAACAAATTGGAATCCAATTTATTGGAATACTGCATGTCTTATTATTAATAGTGCATCTCTTGAAGATGAAGAAGATGATGACGATGATGGTAATACAAAAGATAAATCTACTGATTATTCAAAATTAGCAAAAGCTATTGGCGATATAACATCAAGAGGAATTAAAGTATCTTTAATTGATATTAATAAATCTGGTTTTAGTTTTGAGCCAGATGAATTAAATAATGAAATTTTGTTTGGATTAAAAGGTGTTAATAAAATTGGCGGGCCGGTAATTGATCAGATTATTAACGGCCGTCCATATACAGGGATTATTGATTTTATAAATAGATGTCCATTAAATAAAACTCAAATGGTATCTTTGATTAAATCAGGGGCTTTTGATAAAATTGATAATAAATGGGCATCAGAAATTTGTAAAGAAAATCCGAGATATGCAATTATGGCCTATTATGTGTCATTAGTTTGTGATCCAAAAAAGCGATTAACTTTACAAAATTTTAACGGATTGTTAAAAAGTGGATTGATTCCAGAAGAATTGAATAAACAAAAACAAGTGTTTGTATTCAATAAATTTCTTAAAGATAATAAAAAAGTTGGTAAATATTATGTATTTGACGAAGGTTCATTAAATTTTTATTCACAATATTATGATTTAAATGAACTT
>OCVV012838271.1_pt1 | contig 10973 bp, 6 predicted proteins | sample 1539721 | NCBI WGS metagenome assembly OCVV01 (sample SAMN02144230, study PRJEB22623) | gut metagenome | biome: sheep rumen | host: Ovis aries | place: New Zealand
TAATTGGTTCTGATTAATTGATGGGGAGGAGGTATGCCAAAGTGCATATCTCTTCCCTTTGTTATGAATTAGGCTCAAATAAATGAGAAAAATGTAATGAAGTTCCTTAAGGGACATCCTTCTCTCATTTTTGAAAATATAGGGTCGAATTGCCTTGTAGTCCAACTTTTCAATAACTAAGGCAGACTTGTGACTGTTTTTGCCAACCACAAACAATGGTTGGCAGGAATAAATTAGCAAAACCTATTTAGTAATATTATTTTTCAATTCTTTTCTCTGAACTTCCATCTGAGTAGAGGACAATATTTATTCCTTTCTGTGGAATCGTAAGTTTAGTACCATTAAGATCGTATCTAGCCACTTCGGTTCTAGAAGCAGAAGTCTTTTCTGATCTTAACATTGATATGGCGTTTGTCTTAGTATTGTATTCATATATGAAATGATGGTAAAACCCCGACTCAATTTCTTTGGATGAAAGAGTATATTCAGTTTTGGCATATAAGTCACAATCCTTTTTAATATCTTTAGGATATATGTTATATGCCGTTACAATTATATAACATTTGCTCTTAACATCTAAGATTTGACAACTCCCCGATCTCATATAATATGGCAAGGTTATTTTGCAAATAATATTCCCGTCCCAATCAACAATATTATAATTTGTAGTAAGGGCTACATATGAATTAGATACATAACTTAATTCTCCTGCTATACCAATAAGATTTTCATTATACTTAGAAATAGAATGTGAATCAAGAAAAACATCCTGAACACCTTGAAGATAATATAAAGTTTTTATCTCTCCATTGTAAAATTTCATATAGTTATCTTGCAAAATACTATATGTGTACTTTTGAGTGGTATAAGAGTATTTGGTTTCTACCCATTGTGTTGTGGAATATTTGCCAGTACTAGTATTATATTCAAAACTTCTTGAGGCATAATTAGTTCCATATTGAATGTTATTTTGACCAGCATTGTGAGTTTCTATCACCTTCCAATTTTCATCATAGATATTAGTAATATTACTGCCATATGCCAAAATTTTACTTTGATTATCTATAGAAATAAAGTTGAAAAGTGTATTTTGTTGCGGTTTAATAGTTTTAAAAACCTGATTAATCGTAGTTTGAGCACTAGCATTGATATAGCTAAACGCAAAACAAATAAGAAAAATTAAAATTGTTTTCATGTTATTATTATTTATTATTTGATTAATATTTTGAAAACCTAAATTCTGCAGCACTAAGTTATATATTTCTGTTAGTTCCCGAGCTATATATCATGTCAGATTATTCACTTCCCAAAGTGCTGCATAACAAAAGAAGTAAAAATCCTCATGACATGGCAAATATAGACAAAAAATCTAAGAAAGCCACTCTTTTTCGGAGAAATATTATCATCCACCTCAATCCTCCATCATTTTCTATCCCCCCAAGCCCCATATCCCAACAGCGAATCAATCTCGCTGAGCTTAGCTACCTGGAATTGGATTCGTTGCAAAGATTATATAGGTTTCATCTATTCTGACCATGATAATTTGGTGAGTCCGAAAGTTTTTTGTTAATTTGCAGTGTCCTTTTCGGCGGCCCCGAAAACAAAGGTGTGATATAACAATCTGCCTGTAGCATAGTGGGCATTTTGAAGCCACGAGCTACAACCGGGATGGAATTTGTTATATAGAAGAATCAATGATTAACTAAATAATCAAGAATATGAAACAACTTTATCTCAAATGTCTATTCTTAGGCATCCTTTCATTCCTTGGCATCAAAGCTGAAGCATACGATTGCAAAGTAGATGGTATTTATTATAATTTGGATGAAACTGATTTAACTGCCAGTGTAACGGCTGAACAATATAGTGGTAATAATTACGCTGGTACTGTATCAATCCCTTCAACTATTACCTATGATGGTATAATTTATAGTGTGACCACCATCGGCAACAGAGCTTTCTATGGTTGTACAGGTCTGACCTCTATCACCATTCCCTCCAGTGTGACCAACATCGGACAGTCTGCTTTCATTTTCTGTGAAAGTCTGACCTCTGTCACCATTCCCAACAGTGTAACCACCATCGGAAAGTCTGCTTTCCGGGATTGTACAGGTCTGACCTCCGTCACCATTCCCAACAGTGTTACCACCATAGGACAGGATGCTTTCTCTGGCTGTTCTCGTCTGACCTCTGTTGAAATTCCCAACAGTGTGACCAACATCGGAATCAGTGCTTTCCAAGGCTGTTCAGGTCTGATCTCTGTCACCATCGGCAACGGCGTGACCACCATCGGTCAGAATGCTTTCCAGAACTGTTCAGGTCTGACCTCTGTCACTATCGGCAACAGCGTGACCAGAATCGTACAGGGTGCATTCGATGGTTGTAAGGGCTTGACTAAAGTAATAGTAAAGGATATAGCTGCTTGGTGCAACATTAGTTTTGGTAATGTTTATGCAAATCCTTTATATTATGCACACCATCTTTACAGCGATGTGAATACAGAAACCACAACATTAAACATTCCCTCCAGCGTGACGAGCATCGGGAATAATGCGTTCTCTGGTTGTCGTGGTTTGACCTCCATCGATATTCCTTCCAGCGTGACCAGCATTGGAGGTGGTGCGTTCAGAGGCTGTAGTGGTTTAACCTCCATTGAAATTCCCAACAGCGTGACCAGCATTGGAGGTGGTGCGTTCAGAGGCTGTACTGGCTTGACGTCTGTGACAATACCGAATAGTGTTACCACCATAGGACAGGATGCTTTCTCTGGCTGTTCTCGTTTGACCTCCATCGATATTCCTTCCAGCGTGACCAGCATTGGAGGTGGTGCTTTTGATGGAACAGCATGGTACAATAACCAACCTAATGGACTAGTATATGCAGGGAAAGTGGCATATAAATATAAAGGAACAATGTCTTCCAATACAAAAATCACATTAATCGAAGGTACAAAAAGCATAACAGGTGGTGCGTTCAGAGGCTGTACTGGCTTGACGTCTGTGACAATACCGAATAGTGTGACCTACATCGGGGATTATGCGTTTTATGAATGTACTGGCTTGACTTCCATCGATATTCCTTCCAGCGTGACCAGCATCGGGAATTATGTGTTTTATGAATGTACTGGCTTGACTTCCATCGATATTCCTTCCAGCGTGACCAGCATCGGAGAATTTGCGTTCTGGGGTTGTAGTGGCTTGACTTCTATTGAAATTCCTTCCAGCGTGACCAACGTAGGGACAGGGGCATTTTATGAAACAGCTTGGTATAATAACCAACCAAACGGACTTGTGTATGCAGGGAAAGTGGCATATAAATATAAAGGAACCATGCCCGATAATACAGAAATAACATTAATCGAAGGTACAAAAAGCATCGGGAATTATGCGTTCAAGAACTGTTGTGGTCTGACCTCCATAACGATACCTAACAGTGTAACCAGCATAGGGGAGAGTGCGTTCTTAAATTGTAGTAGTTTGTTCTCTGTGACCATTGGCGATAATGTAACCAGCATCGGGTATAGTGCGTTCGATGGTTGTTCTCATTTGGATAATTTTATAGTAAACAAGGGAACAAAAAGTCTGCTAACTATTTGGAATAATGACTTGATGAGGACTTACGAAACTTACGAAAAAAATACGGGGGATTATCTCCCACGTTCATCTATATCTTTTGTATCTGCTACTCAGACTTCGATAACGGTGACAATAGCTGACTATTATGAAGGATATACTTATACCATCAATGGTGAAATAGTTAAAAAGGGAGAGAACAAAACGTATAGTGGTATGCAACCAGGCGAATATAAGTCTCTTACACTTCGACTTACCTTGGACGATGTCTCTTATTGTACTGGTGGGAATTTTTATTCAAACGGAATTGATTTAAAATTTAATACGAGCACAACATCTTCTTCGATTAGCGTTGTGGGCAGTTATACCCATGGTGATGCAGTGGTGACAAAGGAAGAAATCTATGTGGATGGTAAAAAAGTGTCGGATGGCAATAAGTACTATATTTCTGGACTAGATCCGAACACAGAACACACAATAAGATATTCCACAAACTTTGAATCTATTACAGAAAAAGTGAGTACTGTCTCTCTTACCCTTATTACTTCCCAACCAAGAGTGATTTCTGCAGGCAATGCGATAGTCGCAGCAGAGTCGAACTTGGATGATGAGGAAACGAATGTAGGGTTTGAATGGAGACGCATAGACTGGACAGATGATTTTGCTTCGAACAAAGGAAATGCCTATCTTTATAATGGCACAATGGAAGGATATATTCGTAATCTCTATACCGAGAAGCTTTGGAAATATCGTCCTTACTATACGTCGAATGCTGGCAATACGTACTATGGTGAATGGGTGGGCATTGACCCTACAAACACATCATACTTCGAGCCAACGGTACATACCTATGCCAATATTACTGTGAATGGCAATTCAGCTGAAGTGAAGGGTTATGTACAAAGAGGTACTGACAATGTGGTGTCGAAAGGATTTGCCTATTGGGAACAGCCTCAGGGCGTGAAGTCAAGAGAAGCGATGTCGGCTCCTTCAATGATATCAAGTCTGCCAAGCAATGCAAAGACTGTTGAAGTCAGTGGCAGTCAGCAAGTGATGACGGCTTCTCTTTCTAACCTTGAATATGAGACAGCTTATTGCTATGTGGCATTCGTTAGAACTTCTGAGGGCGATACCTTCTATGGTGAAGAGATGACCTTTACTTCTGGTGAGAGTCCATATACACTGGGCGATGTAAACGGCGACAAGAAGATTGACATTTCTGATGTGGTTGCAATGGTGAACCATATTCTTGGTAATACACCTTCCACATCATTCAAACCTCAGGCTGCTGACATCAACAAAGATGGCAACATTGACATTTCCGACGTGGTGGCCCTTGTCAATATGATTCTTAATTAGAAAAACAAGATAATCCCAAGTGGCTTTCACTTGGGATTTTTCTTATATACAGCAGCCCACCAATCAAAAATCCAATCCCTTATTCTTGTTCACGGCTGGAATTGTGACGGAGAGTGGGAAGAGAGGGGGTGGGTTAATGGTTCCTGTTTATATTATGATTTTAAATGAATATGTTGTATGTATCATGAAAATTGTCTATATTTGCGGTTAGAATGGGATTGAGATTGGAGTTTGGTTTAGCGATAGCTTATTTCCAACTTATTTTCATATTTCTATTATTTTAGATGATTAATTATCAATTAATATATTCTTTCCTTCCATCAAAGGGTGGGATTCTTTAGTAACAGTTATTATATATGAAGAAGTCTTTAATAGTTTTAGTGTTATCATTGGTATCAAATTTTATGTATGCTTATGATTTCGAATCAGCTGGTATTTACTACGACATTAAGAGCACAAATGAATGCTCTGTTACATTTAGAGCAGAAAATGTGCAATCCTATTCAGGTCGTATTACTATTCCTTCCACGGTTAACTACAACGATAATGAGTATAAAGTAACAGGAATAGAATCCAAAGCTTTTACAGGAAATGAAGGCCTTATTTCGGTAACCATTCCTAATACGGTCATTAAATATCCTGGCAGTCTATTTATGGACTGTGTCAACTTGGAATCTGTAACCTTACCAAGTAATTTGGAAAAGTTACCTACTTCCATTTTTTTCAACTGTCCCAATCTTAGATCTGTATCAATACCCTCGACTGTGAAAGTAATTGAATTGGGTGCATTTTACAAGTGTACTAGCTTAAAAGAGATTGTTTTACCTAGTGGTCTTACAGCGATAGAAGGTGGAGCCTTTCAATCATGCAAAGCACTAAGAAAAATAATTTTACCATCAAGCGTTCAAAGTTTAGGGGAAAACGCCTTTATGGATTGTACTTCTCTGGAGAGTGTTCGGTTGAATGAGGGACTAAAGGCTATAGAGTATGCAACATTCTACAATTGTAGCAGTTTGAAATCGATAACTTTGCCTTCTACCTTGACTGATATTAATAGGGGTACTGCAGGTTGTGGGGTTTTTGAAGGTTGTAAGAATTTGGAGCGATTTGAAGTTGCAAATGGTAATGATTGTTTTTCAGTGAGCAATGGCGTTCTTATGGACTTTGATAGAACTCTAATTCACATATGCCCAGAGGGTTTTTCAGGCAGTTTTATTTGTCCCAACACAGTTACCCGTTTGGCAGCATACGCATTCAATAATTGTCGCAAACTTACAGGAATCCAATTAAGTACCAAGATAACGGCAATTCCTGCCAATGCGTTCAAGAGCTGTGAAAGTTTAAAAACCATCGATCTACATGATGGAATAACAACACTCAATTCCCAGGCTTTCGCATTTTGTTCTTCTCTTTCTGATGTGAGTATTCCAGCTACAGTAAACACCATAAATTCACAAGCTTTTGCTTTTTGCAATAATTTGAAAGCAGTAACATGCAAAGCAAAGAATGCTCCTATATGCAATGCTGATGTTTTCGACTGGCTTACTGTAGATGATTGTGTATTATTCGTACCAAGAGGAAGTGCTTCAATTTATAAAAATTCTACGGGCTGGAACAAATTCCAATATATTTCAGATGGGACGACACCCGTTTATATTGGTTCTATCGAAATACAAAATACACTAAATCGTTTTCTTAATGTTGGTGAAACATTTCAGTTAAGTTATACTTTTAAGCCGGAACGTGCTACGGAAATTGCTGTTAAATGGACATCTATTAACGAATCGGTCGCAACCGTTAGCGAAAAAGGATTAGTAACAGGCAAGGCACCTGGTACCGCAGAAATCCGATGCTATCCACAAAAAGGAGATGGAGATGGGGGTAAGACATACATAGCAGTATATGGCAATCCAATAACTTCATTATCTGTTTCTCCAACTACTCTATATTTAAATGCGGGTTCAACTGGACAAGTAGATATCACCATATTGCCTAACGATGCTTCGAACAAGAGTCTGCATATCACAAGTAGTGATGAAACTGTTGCCTACGCAAAAAGTAATGTTATATATGCCTTAAAGGAAGGTGCAGCAATTATTACGTTTGAAACAACTGATGGCAGTAATCTATCTGCTCAAATAATAGTTGTTGTTAGTAATTCATCTAGCATCAATGATGCCAAACAAAATAAAGATGATGATTCAAAAGTAAGAAAGGAAATCATAGGAAATCAGTTGTTTGTACGAAAAGGTAAACTACTTTATAATATTAACGGCCTTCTTGTTTTACCAGCTCATTAGTCCAAATAGTTTTCGAAGATACCCTTTGGCTACTCTGAGACCTATTATTGTAGAATTCCTTGAAATGATTTGGTCAGATATCCTTGAAAAATCCGAACACATTTGACCCCCTGTGACGAAATAAAAATGACCCCCTGAAAGAATTCATTTTTAGAAACGAATAAACCGGCTGGCTTTAGGCATGAGCTTAAAATCAGTCGGCTTTTATTTTGTTTTTGTCAGTCTTGATGAGATAATTATATTTCTTATTCAACTCTTATGAATTGTATTGCTGAATTCGTCGAGGGTATAGAACATATTATTATTTCCATCAAAAAATCAATAGACCGAGTTGTTTCTTTCAGATTATTTTTTTATCTTTGCTGAGTCATGAAGAGTTTTTGCCTCTCTTATTTTTGCAGCACTATGGGAAGTGAAATTCTGATTGGCTAAACCACGAACTACTTTTTATTGCTTAGAAACTTATAAAATGTTTAACTAAAGTGCTGCGGAATTTGGAGAATATGAAAATATCCTTTAGCCAATTAAATTTATGTGCTTTATTTTTAGCACTATCTTTTTTCTTTCCGAACTTAATTGCACATGCTCAAAGTGAATCGGATGGGACTGTAATCATAGAGTTTAGTTCTGTCAATCCCGATGATGACTATAAATATAGTATTATATCTAACAATGACCACATATTGGACAACAAGGAAAGTACACAAAAACTTCAAAACATTATAAATGATGGGAGGTATATAGTTTCTGTCATACAAACTAATCCGTCTAATATTTTAGTGGTTCATAAACGCAACGCGAACTCCATAAAACAACTTTGCGAAAAAGTATATCCGCATGAATTTAAAAAAACACTGGCTAAGAGATTTAAAGAGGGGCTTCCTTTTAAAGCTTGTGTTGGCGATCCCGATGAAATAATAATTTTCGAAGAAAATCCAAAGATAGCCAAACAAGAGATTGAAAATTATTCATTCAATATGCAGAAGAAAATAAAAAAAATGAATGCTAGTGGTAAACGCGTAATTTTAATTGGTAAAGGTGAAGGAACTGTTGTACAAAGCGGATTTGACGGTGTTAATCAAGACTATAAATCTTTTCATTCAATCGTTTCATTGTCAGAGTTACTTGAGACCGTCAGTAAGAGAGCATCAGAGGGATGGACAATAGGAAGCATTGATTCATATCTTTCTTATTCAACATATTATAATACTTTTAAGCCAAAATACAATGTAATTTTTGAAAAACAGGGCAATGAACAAAACAAACTTGATTATAATATTGTTGTTGTTGCTACAGAGAAAGGGTTTGCGGATGCTATTACAAATAGTGCAACAAAAGGTTATTATATTACCAATATTTGGGGACGATGGGAGGATAAAGATCAGGTTAGAGCTAAAACAGAAGAGATAATGAACGAGAAGACGGATTGGCTTGGATTATTAGGTGAGCTTGTCACTACAACAACAAGTCTTATTAGCGGCAATTTAAACGGCAGTTCTGTAAGTACTTCACAAGGAAATACATCTTATGATTTGCAAACCAGCAAAGGATCATCATCGAAAGGAACCATCTCCAGCAAATCTTCTAAGGCGAGCTATGCCAACTGGAACAGCCTTGAAAAAGCATATAGCGATTACGAATCTCAACTTATTAGGTTAAGTAATTCTTCTAATATAAACAAACAAGAAGTTCAACAGATTCAAAGAAAAATGAAAGAAATAAGAGAAAAGATAAAGAAGCAAAGTGGAGGACACGAACGTGCTATTTCCCAATGGGAAACATGGGTTCCATAATTGCTATGACGAAACAAAAATGTCCCCTGAACAATTAACCCACTGCCCTTTGCTTGAGAACAGTGGGTTTTATTTTTCTTTGTCAATCTTGATGAGATGAAAACTTACAAATCATACCTTACAACCGCCACCTGTAATCCCTTTCTCCTGGCTATCTCTATCATTGATTTTGTGCCACGGCTCTTTCCATCCCAAAAGGCAATTAGGGCATCTGAAACCTCTGCCATTTTCTCATTCCTGATGGGGCCGGCTGCTCTGCCATGTCTTTCCCAATCAGCTGGATGAAGTTCACATTGTAGATTATGGTCAGCAGCAAACTTTTCACCGAGAGAGTCAGCACCTGAAGCATGACCAGATACTATGATGACATTGTGAGTCTTCATCTTGTTCTGAAGATAGTATTCACATCGTTCCTTCAGGGTGACATAATTGTAGAAATCCCTACAGCCTGCTATGATAACTCGGTAGTCGGTCATGTATTTAAGTTTAGGGAATAGCTTGCTGGGGTTGCAATTGATTATAGATTTTGGTTTCTTCTTCTGTAATTCTTTTTGCAAATTCATCGAAATCTGAACAACCATTAGGTATCCTTAATCCAAGTTTGGTAATACAGCCACCATTTACACCTTCTATTTCAGTTATGATTTCTTCTTTGATTGCTGACACTTCTTTATCAGGATGAGGATATAGCAGAAAGGCTTCTTTTGAGCAAAACCTATACATATAGGCTATGGTTTTATAGTAAATGGCAGTAGCTCTCTCACTATCTTCCTGATAATATTTCTGTTCATTCAATGGTATATACTTGGCATCAGCTACAATTTTCTTGTCTATGGAAAGGTAATCAGGAATGATTTGCTGCTTTGCAGGCTTAAATAAAAAATACTTTGGACGTTTATCTTTCAAACAATGATTAAACTGTCCTTCCAATAATGTTGCCAAGTATTCTTCCCATAACCAAGCTGCATCAATCAGGACACCATATACTTCATCTTCTTCCTGACCATATTTTAATTCTTCGTGTCTTAGAATCTGCAAGCATAGCCTTTGAAGTGGTGCATACTCACTATAATAAGGATGTGCTATAGGGGTAAGATTCTTGTTAATAACGGATTGTAATTCATTAACCAAATAACTAGGGGTAGCACCAATAATTTGTGCTACAGCCTGCTTAGTGTCTTCATCTATGTTTAGAATAACATCACCACCATTTTTTGATATGAATTCAATGGTATGCCTGATTAATTGGGTAATATGGTTGTCATAACTATATTCCCTTGTGGTATAGGCAACAGAACCATTAAAAGGTTCATTGTATTTGATGTGTCTGCTGACATCAATAACACCCCTAACATTGGCATCATTATATTCATGTGTTATGTACTGCCTATATACACCTTGACTTATTGCATTTTTTAGGTACAAAGGGAATAGGTAAAGAAGGAAATCAAATACACTATCTTCATCCATTGTATGCTGAAGATTGAACAAATTAATTTTGGCAACCTTCTGTAGCATATAATGCAAGAAGAAATCTTCATCATTATTGGCAAACCTAGAATGGATGGATAGGTGGGTATTGTTTCTTCCTATAAACCCAACTATACTATTTGTATGTAGTGTTTTCCCTTCATCTTTTATTTCACATATAACTTTCTTTCCGAAATCCCTGTCATAGCTACTGAAGGAATCTGGAAATACCAGCAGATTAGGGTAATCATCCAACGTAATATTGGAGATTTCCACATCAGCAATAGCCCTTAAATCATCAAATTCATCAGGACTTATTTCAATGCCTTTATTATAGTCACTAGTTTTCAATGTTTGGTTGTATCTTTATAGGCAACATGTAATCTATCTATTTTCTCATCAATATTGGTTTTGCCCCTTAGGTATTCATACAACAGACCTTCAAGGTGATTAGTCCACAATTCATCAAAGTCATTGTA
>OCVV011280379.1_pt1 | contig 10972 bp, 6 predicted proteins | sample 1539721 | NCBI WGS metagenome assembly OCVV01 (sample SAMN02144230, study PRJEB22623) | gut metagenome | biome: sheep rumen | host: Ovis aries | place: New Zealand
CCCCCCCCCCGCCATGCCCGCCAGTTGCTGGGCCACGTTCTCGCGCGTCAGGTGCTCGCTGTTGACGAAGTGCGTCACCACCTTTTTCCCATTGTAAGTGCCGGCATGAGCAAGACTTTCCAGAATGCTCTTGTAGGCATCCTGCAGGTCGTACTTGCCCACCAGCGCCACATCGACCACCTCCTTAGCCTTTTTCCTCATTTCCAGAAACTCCATCCATGCTGTCATGCCAGAAGGAGTCTTCCCTGCGGCCTCCGTGATAGCGGGTGTCAGGGCTTCCATTTTCCTGAGCACGATGCCGTCCAGCCCCTGCCGCTGCATATCGACGGGCACCTCGTAGATGCTGGGCAGATCCTTACTCTGTACGACAGCCTCTACGTCCACATTGCAGAAGTGAGCCACCTTCGCCCGCAGTTCGTCGCTGAGTTCGTGCTCAGTGCGTAGTACCAGCACGTCGGGCTGAATGCCCAGTCCCTGCAGCTGCTTCACGCTCGTCTGCGTAGGCTTCGTCTTCAGTTCGCCTGCCGCAGCCAGATAAGGCACGTACGTCAGATGCACGTTCAGCGCCCTGCGCGGTCCCAGTTCCCAACGGAGTTGCCGGATGGCCTCCAGGAAAGGCTGGCTCTCTATGTCGCCAATGGTACCTCCGATTTCCGTGATCACGAAGTCCAGTTCCTGTTTCGAGGCGTTCAGCAGGATGCGGCGCTTAATCTCGTCGGTGATGTGCGGCACCACCTGAATGGTCTTCCCCAGATAGTCGCCGCGCCGCTCGCGCTCGATCACGCTCAGGTAGATGCGCCCCGTGGTGACGCTGTTGTTGCGCGTGGTCCTGATGCCCGTGAAGCGCTCGTAGTGGCCCAAGTCAAGGTCGGTTTCCATGCCGTCGGCCGTCACGTAGCACTCGCCGTGCTCATAGGGATTCAGCGTGCCGGGATCGATGTTAATATAGGGGTCGAACTTCTGGATGGTAATCCTGTAGCCACGTGCCTGCAACAGTTTGCCCAGCGATGCCGAGATGATGCCCTTGCCCAGCGACGACGTCACTCCGCCCGTGATGAAGATGTATTTCGTTTCTGTTTCCATACGTTTGTGAAGTTGAGTGATGATTCTTTCGTCTGCAAAATTATCACAAATCGCCTTGAAAACAACGCCCCTCGCTTTCTTTATCAAAAACAAAAATGAGGAAAATAACAAATCGAAAGCATTTTACTTTGGTTTTATTTTAATTCAAAAGCAAATTCGGTACAAAAGATTCCAAAACGAAACAACCCGTCCAAAATAATATTAAATTTGAATGGGAAACGTCGGATTTTTGAAAGACTGTTTGTAACTTTGCACTCAAAACTAAACGCAAAGATAACGCCTATGGCGAAAATACATTTCACAAAGATGCACGGGTGCGGCAACGACTACATCTACGTAGACACCCTGCACACCGACCTCCCCCACCCTTCCGAAGCGGCCATCCTCATGAGCGACCGCCATCAGGGCATCGGCAGCGACGGACTGGTGCTCATCGGCAGGCCCACAGTACCTGAAGCCGATTTCAGCATGCGCATCTTCAATGCCGACGGCTCGGAAGCCATGATGTGCGGCAATGCCAGTCGCTGCATCGGTAAATACGTCTACGAGCGCGGCCTGACCAGCAAGACCATGGTCCGCCTGCAAACGCTTTCAGGCATCAAAATGCTGATGCTGAACGTCAATGACTCCACCGACAGCAGAAGGGTGGAGAGCGTCACCGTCGACATGGGCGAGCCACAGACAACCCTCAAGCCCACCCCCAACCCCTCCCAAATGGAGGGTAGTTTAGTATCCTTTTCTGCTGATAGTGCAATTTCCAATACTAATCACGCCCCCCTCCCCTCGGGAGGGGCTGGGGGTGGGTATTTCCTCTCTATGGGCAACCCCCACTACGTGGTCTTCGTCGACGACGTAGAGTCGGTCGACGTGGCCGCTGAGGGTGCCCGCCTCGAATGCCACCCGCAGCTGCCCGAGCGCAGCAACGTGGAATTTGCCCAACTGCGCCCCGACGGCATCCGTATGCGCGTCTGGGAGCGTGGCAGCGGCATCACGATGGCCTGCGGCACGGGCGCCTGCGCCACCGCCGTTGCCGCCTGCCTCACGGGCCGCGCCGGTCGGACGTCGCGAATCATCATGGACGGCGGCACGCTCAGCATTGAGTGGTGCGCCGAAGACCGCTCCGCCAACGGCCGCTGCTTCCTGCAGAACCACGTCTACATGACTGGCCCCGCCGCCTTCGTCTTCGATGGAGAAATGGATATTGCGCGGCAAAGCCGCAAGTAAAGAACTCTCAACCGCCCGAAGGGCCTCTCAACGCTCTCAACCGCCCGAAGGGCTTCTCAACCCTCTCAACCGCGCCAAAGGCGCTTCTCAACCCTCTCAACCGCGCCAAAGGCGCCTCTCAACCCCCTCAACACTATGGCTCTCGTAAACGAACACTTCCTGAAACTGCCGAACAACTACCTGTTCGCCGACATCGCCAAGAAGGTGAATGCCTTCAAGGCCGTCCATCCCAAAGCCGACGTCATCTCGCTGGGCATCGGCGACGTCACCCAGCCCCTCTGCCCCGCCGTCGTCGAGGCCATGCACAAGGCCACCGACGAGATGGCCAACCAGCAGAGTTTCCGCGGCTACGGGCCCGAGCAGGGTTACGACTTCCTGCGCGATGCCATCCTGAAAAACGACTTCCTCGTCCGAGGCATCCGCCTGGACCGCGACGAAATATTCATCAGCGATGGCGCAAAGACCGACACCGGCAACTTCCAGGAACTCCTCCGCTGGGACAACAGCATCGCCGTCACCGACCCCATCTATCCCGTCTACATCGACTCCAACGCCATGATAGGCCGCGCCGGCGTGAAGGGACCCGACGGCCGCTGGAGCAACGTCATCTATCTGCCCTGCACGGCAGAGAACGGCTTCACGCCCGCCCTGCCCCGGCAGCGCGTCGACGTCGTCTATCTCTGCTACCCCAACAACCCCACGGGCACCGCCCTCACGCGCAGCGAACTGCGCCGATGGGTGCGCTATGCTCTGGAGAACGACGCCCTCATCCTCTTCGATGCCGCCTACGAAGCCTTCATCCAGCACGACGACGTGCCCCACAGCATCTACGAAATCAAGGGCGCCCGCCGCGTGGCCATAGAGTTCCACAGCTACTCCAAGTCGGCAGGCTTCACCGGCTTGCGCTGCGGCTACACCGTCGTGCCCAAAGAGGTCAGCGTGAGCACCCTCACGGGCGAGCGGCTGCCCCTGAACCCGCTGTGGAACCGACGCCAGTGCACGAAGTTCAACGGAGCCAGCTACGTCAGCCAGCGCGCCGCCGAAGCCACCTACTCGCCGGAAGGCCGCCAGCAAACACGTCAGACCATCGACTACTACATGCAGAACGCCGCCCTCATCAGGCAGGCGCTCACTGCCATCGGCCTCAGCGTCGTCGGAGGCATCGATGCCCCCTACCTATGGGTGCAGACGCCCCGCGGCACCACCTCCTGGCGCTTCTTCGAGCAGCTGCTCTACCGCGCCCACGTGGTCAGCACCCCAGGCGTAGGCTTCGGACCCTCCGGCGAGGGCTACGTGCGCCTCACCGCCTTCAACTCCCGCGAGCGCACCGAGGAAGCCCTCGAGCGCATTCGCCAGTTCTATTGATGAAGCGCTCAGCCCGTGGCAGCACTTCATCGCAGTAGTTTCTTCACTTTACTACGGTGAAGTGATGACTTTACTATAGTGAATTTATCTTTTTACTATAGTGAATTTATCTTTTTACTATAGTGAAATGATCTTTTTACTATAGTGAAAACACTCTAAAAGCAATGCCTTTGACCCGCAACAACATTTCTTTCGTCCCGCAACATCACTGTTCTTGTTCCGCAAAACGTCAGGGGGCATCCCCCCATCCCGTCCCTCTTTTTGAGGAACGGCAGGCTTTTTTGCCCTCCAAAGAGGGGACACAATGATGGCAGGAGGTCAAGGGGAAAGCATGCCGTAGGTACGCAATAGGGATTCATTAGTTGACGACTCTCTTCCTGCCGTTCACGATGTAGACGCCCTTCTTCAGGGGTGTGGGGCTGCAGGAGGGAGAGGGTGCAGGCAACAGCTTCCGCCCCGTGAGGTCGTAGACGCCCTCCCTGCCCTTCAGGGAAAGCCTACCCCCAACCCCTCCCTGAAGGGAAGGGAGGACCTCGATGCCAGAGGTGCCCACGGTGAGCGTCTGGTGGGCACGCAGCTGCAGGTCGTCGCGCAGCACGGCGACGGCGGTGGTGCGGCCTTCGACGAGGGCATCGAAATAGACGTCGTAGGTGCCCTCCTGGGGAAGGCAGACGCTGAACGTCACCTCGACCTCCTCAGTGGAGCCGATTCTGACGGCCGGGGACTCAGCCTTCAGGTAGTGGCCCGTAGCAGTGTTGACGAACGTGGCGCTGATGGTGCCGGCGAAGGTGTTGCCACCGCGGTTACGGACGTGAAGGGAGAGCGTCTCTCCGGCAGTCGCCGAGGGGGCCTCGTCGTTCCGTAAGGCATGCGCGTCAGCCCCTGGAAGAAAGCTATGGGCAGACGAAGCGGCAGAGGAGGGAGCCGAAAGGGGCGACTGCTGTGGGGCGAGTTGGGAGGTGGCTTCAAGGATGACGTCGTTCTCGCCGATGCCGGTCTGACGCCATACGAAGATGCGCTCGCCCCGAGCATTTGGGTTGAGGAGGCTGCGCTCGCCGTCGGGAGTGAGGTAGCGGTAGTTGAACTGGTAAGCTCCCATGAGCGGATAGAGTCTGACGGGCATGGTGTACTTGGCATTGATCTCGCTGTTGGCGTTCACCTCGACATCGGGAATGGAGCAGACGAACGTCTCCTCGTCGTCGCCTTCACGCGTGGCATAGATGTTCACGACAACTTTTCCGCCGACATTGTTGGCACTATAGGCTCTATATGGGAAGAAGACGGGAGTATCATAGTCGTAGTACACACTTCTCTGCAGCACTTTCATGGATTCCACGTTGACGTCGAGCAAGGGGTAGTCGGGCTTCGGCGCGATGGTGAGGAGGTGCTCGTGGTCGGTGGCGTTGGCCCAGCGCACATTGGGCTCGCCGAAGAGGAAGCGATAGGTGCCGGCAGGCATGGTGAAGCCGTTGTCGGGGTTGACGGGCTTCAGCCTGCAGACGGTCTGATACCTGACACCGGGATAGTAGCAGGGATCGTAGAAGCTGACTTCATTGGCATACTTCACACCGGTCTCTACGTTCTGAAAAGAAATCGGGGGCAGAGAGGTGGCATAGATTTTGTTACCACGCACGAGCTTGGAGGACTCTATGTCGAGCATGACATAGAAATAGCTGCCGTTGCAGGCATCGCTGACGGGCTCGATGGCGTGCAGGAGCGTGGAGTCGTTGCCGTTGTCGTCGCCGACAATCTTGCCATCCTTCAGTTCGACGGAGGTCATGAACTCCTCAGGCCAGCGGGCCATCGTAAACGAGGCATCGTCGCCCTTGTCGGCATAGAGCAGGCAGTACTTGTAGGTGCCGTCTGAGAGCGGAAAGGTGTAGCTGCCATTGCGCACGACAGCGCCGTTGCTGCCCTTGAGTTGGATGCCGGGATAGGCCAGATTGGTGAGATCGCTGCCGCCGGTGTAGGCCAGTATGTTGGCCTCGTCGGCAGTTGCACCGTCGGCAATGAGGCCGCTCTTGACTTGATAGTCGCGCTTGTCATAGCTGTTGGTGGTGACGGCAGAGTAATACTGGCCCAGCACTGCGCCGGCCTGCACGAGGCGCGGCTCGTAGTGCTCGCCGGCAGTGCGCGGGCGGATGTCGGTAATCATGCTCTGCTGCGAAACGAAGCCGCGGTCGGCCGAGGGCGGATTGCAGAAGGCTATGTTGTAGTAGCCGTCGTCGAGGCCTGCCCATCCCCAGTTGACATGGCAGAAGCCAGAGGCATCGATGCCATCGACGACGAAACCGTGGCCACTGACGTTGACCGAGCCTACACCGCCGCTGCCGCCGCTATAGATGACGGGACGTCCGTCAAGAAGGTTCTGCTGGATGACATTCATCCACATCTCGGTGGAGACGAAGGGACGGTAGTAGTAGTTGCACTCGAAGTCGTAATGGTGCTGCAGGGCCACAAAGGGCGCACTGCCCGACGTGGCATACTGTCCGTACTGGCAGTGGCAGGCCACACCGGCCTCGAACATCAGCCGGGCTACGGCATCGGCCTGCTGCTCAGTGTAGGAACCCTCGTCGTAAGCAGGCAGCATGTTGTCCCAATCGTAGCGGCCGCGGGAGTAGTCGACGGTGATCTCGGTGCCGGTGGCTTTGTTGACATACTGCTCGACGACGTCTGAGGTGTTGGCCGCCTGATAATAGTATAGCACCTGTGCAAGCGACACGGCGGAGCAGCCTGTCGGGGTGGGCACGTCGTCGTAGGTGGGGCACTGGGCGTTGAAGGGCTCGCGCTGTCCCCACTGAGTGCGCAGCAAGGGCGCCACGGGGGTGAAGTCGTAGTGGAAGGGAGCCTGAGCGGCGTGTGACGGCTGTTGGGTGGCGACGTCCTGAATCCACTGGCGCAGGGGGTCGGGCATTCCTTCCTCAGAGAACGAGCCGCGGTCGGAATAGCCGATGAGGGCGGGCTCGTCGCTTCCGTAATGCAGGAGCGCAAAGCCTCCGCCATCGAGGTTGAAGGCCTTCAGGGGGGCGTCGGCAGCGGGCAGCGGAAGCTGGACTTCCGTGAGTTCCGAGACGTCGAGACTGCGCCCGAAGTGCTTTTCCAGAAGGGGCTGGGCTTTCTGCTTAGCCATGCCGGGATGCTGCGCCCACAGGGGCATTGCCGCCGATGCCGCAAACAAAAGGATGGATGCGAGATATTTCTTCATGTTCATGGTTTCCTGTCAATTGGTTTTGTGGATATGGACGGTGCAGATGTTGCCATCGGTGTCTTCGTCGAAGGTCATGTTTTGGTAGGAGACGATGGTGCCGTAGTCGGTCTCGTCGGTCTGTACGCCCGACGTGTATTTGATTTTGTTCATCGGAGTGCCGCAAGTGTAGTAGCTCTGACCTACGCGGAAGTAGACCTTGTCAGTGGTGAGGCTGATGTTGTCGATGGTCTTCTGGTCGTAGCTGACGGCGCTCATCACCTCCTGCCCCTCCAGCGTGAAGGTGACGATGGTGATGACGTCGCCTTCATCATCCTCCGTGCTGACGGTGTAGCGGTCGTAGAGCAGGGGGAAGGACTTCGGCAGCTGGGCGATGCTCTGCCCCAGGAGCACCTGCTGCTGGCCATAGATGCCCTTGGCGTTGATGACGGGCAGTATCCGTATCGGCGCATCGTTGATGCGAAAACCGTACTCATGCCACTGGCCTTGTTCGCCGATATGTGATATCAGACCGAACAGCACCATCTGCATCTCTTGGACGCTGGCGGGCACGTCGACATAGCTGAAGGTGTACAAGGACTTGGTTCCGGGCTCAATGCTGTAGGCCCCTGGGCGTCGGTTTCCTGCCATGACAGCCTCATCCCAATACTCACGGCCTTGGGTGTCGAGGGCGTAGTTCTTTTTGGAGCCGTCGAAGCTGATGCCCGCCTTCAGCTCTCCCTTGTTGACGAGCTGGAAGTAGGCCGTGACGACGGTGCTGCCATAGATGCGATAGAGTCCTTGCCAGTTGATGTCCACTCCGGGATTGTCGCCTATTTTCGTCAGGGTGCTCTGCCCTATCTTCACGGGCTGTCCTATCACTTTCGCGGCATCGGCAGTCTGCTGGTTTTTGTTGGTACTGGTGTTCTGCGTCTGCTGGGGCACGCCTCCAGCTACCTTTTCGAGGGCGTCGGCGGCCTTGTCGAGTTTTTCAAGGCCCTTGTCGATGGCCTTACCGAGTTTCTTGAGCAGTTGGGCGTCGGCCTGTATCTGCACAGCGCCGAGCATGAGGATAAAAATAAGAAGCCTTTTCATAATAATCTGTTTTATAGTTTCTGGTTTGTTGCCTTGATGTATCCTTTGGCAATGCCCTCGCGCACGAGCTGGGCCATGTTGGTGGCGCGCAGCTTGCGCATGATGCGCTTGCGATGGAACTCGATGGTGTTGGCCGACACGAACAGATGCTCGGCAATGTCCTTCGTGGCGAGGCCTTCGGCAATGAGGCGCAGGATTTCAATCTCGCGGTCGGAGAGCGTCTGGTGGAGTTCCATTTCCTCGCAACACTCGCGGAAGTGGCTGCTGAAGTAGTTGTTGCCTTCCAGCACTTGGGTGATGGCGGTCTCGAGTTCCTGCACGTCGTCGCTTTTCATGACGATGCCATTGGCCCCACTATTGACCATCTGGCGCAGCGTCCAGAGCTCGTCGTGGATGGTGTGGAAGATGAAGGCACTGTCGGGCGAGAGCAGTTTCAGGTTCTTGATGAGCTCGATGCCGTTCATGTCGGGTAGCTCCACATCGATGACGTAGAGGTCGTAGGGGTTTTGCACGGTGAGCTGAATGGCTTCCTTGGCGGTGCTGACACACTGTATGGATTGCAAGGCGGGATGGGAACCGATGAGTGTTTTCAGTCCGAGTGCCACGATTTCATGGTCTTCAATGATGAGGAGAGAGGCTTTTTCTGTAGCGTCCATTCTTGGTTTTTGGGGGTATGTAATTGAGTTATTTTAAACTGATTGTTGGGCAAAGATAACAAAAAACGGCAAAGGAACCTATGCCTTTGCCGTAAAAATGCGGTTGTGGGGTGAAAAACTACGGCGTGCCGTAGTCGACGCGCAACGTGAAAACATCGGCATCGGTGTGGGTGGAGAACTGGGCACCGATGCTGCTGGCGCGGTCGCGCAGGGACTGCAGTCCGATGCCGGTGCCGTCGCCGGGAAGGGCGCTGCCCCGGGAGGTGATGAGGAGTTGCAGATGCGGCAGCTGACAACGAGCCGACACCTGCACCTGCGGCTCTGCCTGATGCACGATGATGTTGCCGATGGCTTCCTGGGCGATGCGGTAGTACTGATAGGCCACGTTGGCGGGCAGCTGTTCCCAGCCCGTGCCCTCGGCCTGGAAACTCAGGCCGGGAAGTTCCAGATGCGAGAGGTAGTGGCACAGGGCCTCATGGAGGAGCACGCCATCAGAGAACTGCGGCGGCATGAGCTCATGGGAGAGGTTGCGCAGCTGTGTGCGCAGCGTGGATACCTGTCGGCCTACCTGCGACACGTCGGGCTGCGGTTGGCGGAGCTGCATGCCGATGGCCAGCAGCTCGTTGCAGGCGCCGTCGTGCAGTTCGCGGGCAAAGCGGGCGCGCTCCTGCTCCATGCCATCGACGTAGCGGCGCGTCTCGCGCATCTGGGCTTGCTGGCGGCGCTGGCGCAGGAACAGCAGCAGCAGAGCCAGCAGCAGCAAGGCGAGCACGAGCAGCGCAAGGAGAACGGCATTCTTCTGCTGGCTGGCAGCTTGCTGCTCGCGGAGGTGGCTGAGCTCGAGTTCCTTCTCCATGACCCGATAGCTGGTGGTGAGGGCATCGAGCTTGCGGCTGGCCTCGCGGCTCTTCGCGGAGTCGCTCTCCACGGACGACTGTCGCTGCAGCTGGTAGGCTTCAGGATAGCGGCCGAGTGCTGCAAGGCAGCGCGCCTTGCAGGCCAAGAGCTTATGGCGGGGGATGACCTGTTGTTGCTGCATGAGCTGTTCGAGCCGCTGGATGGTGAGCAGAGCTTCGGTATAACGGCCTTGCTCGGTGAGCACGATCATCTTCGCTTCGAGGATGCCTGCCGCAGCCGTACCCGCCTGCGGCAGCTGAGCAGCCAACGCCTCGCCCTGCTGGAGATAGACGGTGGCAGCATCCCACTGGTGCTGCTCCATGAGCGCCTTCAGGAGGTAGTTGAGCGTCTTGAGCTTCAGCGGCGTACTGCTGGTGGAGTCGGCCTGTGCGGCGGTGAACTTCAGGAGGCTCACGGCGTCGTCGGTCTGGCCGTTGAGCAGCAGTGCCACGCCTTTGTTGGCCTGGGCAGAGAGTCGCTCGACGTCGTCGCCGGCCTGACGGGCAGCCTCGGCGGCCTTATCGGCATAGGCGATGCTCTCGTCGTAGCGCCCCATGTCGGCATAGAGCACGGAGAGATTATTTGAGAGGTAAGCCTGGCTCTCGGCATCGGCGGCCTGCATGGCCACCTGGAGCCCTTGCTGATAGAGAATGGCGGCGGAATCGTTCTGCCCGAGGCGCCGATAGGAGATGCCCATGTTGCCACAAGTGATGGCCACATCCTCCTCTGAGCCATACTGCCGCATAAGCGGTAAGGCCAGCAGACCGTAGCTGACCGACTGGCGCATGTCGCCCTTGATGTTGTAGGTGGCCGAGAGCTCACCATAGTATTGGGCCAGCAGGGAGTCGTGGGCTTCGGGACAGGCGGCGAGTCCGCGCTTCAGCGAAGCGATGGCTGAGTCGGGACGGTCCATCATGTTGTGGTGGCGGGCCATAGCCAGACACGTCTCGGCCAGAGCGCTGCCGTCGTGATGCCGACTTGCCTCATCGTAGGCATGCTCGAGCAGGGCCCAGGCCGAATCGACGTTCTCCTGCTCAAGCATCTGCTCAGAGGCCGCAATCAGGGCCGTCACGTGCCGGCGGTCATCGCCAGGGCGGCCACAGCCCGAAAACACGATGGCAGCCGCCGCCATCCAGGCAGCGGCTCGCCAGTAGCTGTACAAGGTTTGCATGGTGCTACTTCTTTCGCAACTCCGACTTGTCGATGACGACGAAGATGGTGTCGACGACGTGGCCCTGCCGACCGCCGGCCATGTTCTTCAGCGGGTTGGCGAAGTCGCGGTCGAGAACAATGACATCGTCAACGAAATAATCGGAGCGGCCACGGTTCTCAAACCAGTTCTTGCCCATCACGCGGTGGTACTTCACTTTGATTTTCCAGCCCTCTATCTGCGCCTGATAGAGCAACTGCACGAGCGAGTCCTGATCGGTGCGGTCGTTGTCGAGCGAGAACATGAACGGCTCGCCGG
>OCVV011333818.1_pt1 | contig 10972 bp, 12 predicted proteins | sample 1539721 | NCBI WGS metagenome assembly OCVV01 (sample SAMN02144230, study PRJEB22623) | gut metagenome | biome: sheep rumen | host: Ovis aries | place: New Zealand
AACATGGAGTGAAAGCTGCTTGGCTGCAGCTACCACCTTTGAAGGTGTTGCAGAGTTGTCACTGCTAAGGAATAGACGGACATACTGGCCTTTGGTGTAGGAACCCAGTGCAATCACTTCAGTTGAAGGTGTTGTGGAAACAGTAGAAAGCGGTCCAGAGCCTGTAAATTGCAGACTTTTTGTCGAATTTTCCCTGTCATTCCATGCCAGTGTCACATCGGAAAGATATGCCTGGCCAGTCCTTGCAAAACCTTCACCCTCTGCTGTCTGGTTGTCGGTGGTGTCAGTTTCATCCCACATCAGCGTGAATGGGGTGAGACTCTTGATGGCAGTCAGGATAGTTCCAGCATCGGCAACATTGAGTGACTCAACTGAAACGCTCCAACTCTTGGAGATGACAACAGGCTTTGCAGCCATGTTCACATCATCCTTCGTGTTGGAATCTTCAGTATTGCCGTTCAAAGTTATAGTGCACCCTGTAGCCATGCCCACTACCTTATACTTCGAGGCAGTAGAGTCATAGATCAATACACGAAAATTTTGTCCTTTTAGTATCATTGTATGTCTTGATTTAAGATTTCATCCTCAGTACCATTGTCTGCGATTACAGTACACTGGTAAGTGAGCTTAGTGAAATAACATGGCTTCATCCAGTCCCAGGCTATGCCATCAGATGTCAGGGCATTGAGGTCAGGGATGCTGTCACCGCCAATATACATGGTCTCGATATGGCTCTCGACAGCCCTTCTCACCATCCTGACAAGACTGTTCACCTCTCCAGGACTGGCAGCTGCAATGTCAACACCTACCTGAACCATGTCCTCCATTGCCTCCCATACATTGTCCTTGGTGGTCTGCTGGTTCTGAAAACCCTCATCCGTGATGATGATGTTGGGAACGGGGGTATTGTCCTCCTCGGTAGGAGGTATCTCAAAACAGGTTGACACAACCCTTCCACCTATGGCTTCCATGAGTGTGTCATCTGCCTTGATTGCATCATAGATTATTTCATCGAGGTGTTTCATTGCTGCTATCCAGTTGGTAGCTTCAGACCAGTGGGTGCCCAGGCTGTGACCTCTGAGTCCTCACCCACTGGGGAACTATGAAAGTTACCAGAAGCTACATCAAGATTTAGAGATCTGAGCTGCTGTCAGCTGCAATCTTGTACAGTGCGAATGCCTGAGTTGGGTAGGTGTAGCCACCATCACCATCAGACTGAGGATCTCCACCGTTGATATAGATTGACAGGTCAGTAAATGACCATGCTGAGTTCAAGATCACACGGGTGATATTCTTGTCAGCTTGTGTAAGAGGATCTACCACAAGTCTAACCTGACCATGCTGCTGCATTGCAAACCACTCGAAGTAGCCAATGCCAATGAACTTGTCATCAGTAGGCTCAAGTGCAGTACCGCCTGCATTCAGCTTGGTGTTCAGGTAGTGGGTAGTGATGTATGGGTAACCAGCACACAGGCCGTTCTCAACCACAAATCCAGCAGCTGCACCAGCCAACTTAGGAGTTGCCTTCAGTTCAGCTTCAGTCTCACGATCCATGATCAGGGTAACATTGCCCTCGAAGAAGCCCTTGTCTGAGAATGCAGCAACAGCCTTCAGGATGTTCTTGTAAGCATCGTTGCCAAGGTCAATGGTGCCAGCAGGAGTCAGGTTAGAGAATGGGCCGTGGTTGCCAGTGAATGCAGCCTGAGAGTACAGTTTTTCAGCCAGGTACTTACGCAATGCGATGGTAACCTTGGTCTGAACGTAAGCCATCAGGTCAAAGTAAGCATTGTCAATGGCTGTATTGGATACAGGCACCTTCAAGCCAATTCTATGCTGAACAGGCTGGATATTCTTGAAGTCCAGTGTCTGGTTGCTCAGTGCAACAACTTCACCAACTTCCTCCATCTCAACATCGTTAACAGATACAGGCCACAGTTCGTTGCCAGTCACACCAGTGACAATTCTCAGAGAAGATGGCAAGCCAAGTCCTTCGTGCAGGGTTGGGATCATCTCATGGATGGTCAGCTCGATAGCACCAGAGTTGCTGATGTAACCTGAAGGAGAGGTAGCACCTGAGTTTGAAGCTGGAGCCAGCAAAAGCTCACGCTTCTGACCAGTCTTGTAAGCATCCATAATCAGTTCACGGAACTGACGGTTCTTCATAACCATGGCATTCTCACGGTTGATGGCTGCATTGTCAGCATCCAGCTTCAGACCTCTCATGCCATTTTCACACATCTCGATCTCACGGTTGAGATTAGTAACACTCATCTGCTCTTCAGCAGTCAGTTCACGATTAGCAGCTTTCATGTAGATGTCGCCAAGTTTCTCATTGGCTGACAAACGCTGCTCACGCAGTTGTTCAAAAGTCTTTTTTTCCATTCTCAAAAACGGTTTTTAAAAGTGGTTAATATTGATAGTCTATTTTGTCATCAAATGCAGACAGGCTTTTCAGGTGTTCTGCCCTTCTCCGCATCTCACGATCCATCATGCCCTTCTTCTCCTGGATTTCCCTTGATTCCTGCTCACGCTTGGCCTGCTCTGCAGCTGCAGCAGCCTCACGGGCAGCCTTGTCCTCCTCAGTCTCGACTGGCTTGGAAAGCTCCCTGGCATTGACTGAAGTCTGCCTGTATGCAGGATCCAAACCGATGGTAAGTGCTGATATGAACTCGAATGATCTGTGGGTGATCTTCACCTCATCCCCATTGCGGTCCACATCGTAGTCCTTGGGATAGAACTCAAAGGAGCATCCAGAGTAGTCACCTCTCCTGACCATTTCCAGGCATCTCTCGCCTATGTCGCATTTGGGTGCCTCAAACTCAAAATTGACTCCCTTCTCATCTACCCACAGCCTCATGGAACCCTTACCCTTGTTGCATCTTGCAATCGTCAGCTCTCTCTCATGCAGCAGGTTCATCTTTATGTCCTGAGTGTTCAGGAACTCCATAGTGCAAGCCTCTGGCTTTATTACTTCTCGGAATCTTTCTCCCCAGTCATCAAGCACTTCGGATTCAGAATTGAATACGATGGCTGTGCCTGAGATGGTGCGAGAGATGCCCTTCTGACCTTCTTGCGTTTCTCTAACGGCCAGCTGGCAGTCAACAGTCCTAACTTCTCGTTTTCTTGCATCCATTATCGTTATTAATTAGTTATCATTACTCGGTTCCAATTCCTCGCTGGGTTTACTTTCCTGTGGTGCAGACTGACCACCAGCAGATCTTAGCTTCTCAGAGCCCACTTCAGCCAGATTGGTGCTGACATAGTGCTTGTCACCGTCTGGGATGTTTGGAAGGTCATACTGGTTTCTGAGCTCATTGACTGACCATCCAGTCTCAAGGTGCAGCTTGTCAATCTCAGCCTGTCCCTTGGCATCCAGTCTTCTCAATGCCAGCTCACATACATGGATTCTTCGCTTGCCAAAGTCTTCAGGTCTCAGCAGCTTTGAATTCAATTCATCCTCATGTTTGCGTATTCTTGGCTGAATGGTTCTCAGCAGAAACTCCTGCGTTGCATGCTCAGGCATCTTGTAGTTGCCTCCATCCTCCATCATCATTATGCGGGGAATACCAAGGATTCGTGCAATTTCAGCCACTTCAAAGCCTCTTGATTCCAAGAGCTGTAACTGCTGACTTGTCTGACTGACTACCTGAATCTTGTCAAGGCCACGGATAGACACCACATCATTTGTGTAGAGCTTTTCCTGGATCTCCCTTGCATAGCTGTTCATCCTTTCCTTGTCGAAGAGTCCATTGGCAATGGGTGGGAGTGAGCCGTTCTTCTGTTCACCCAGGATGAGCTTCATCTTTCCACCCTTGGCCATATCCTGCAAACTCTGCTCATTGCCTGTTGCAGCTATGGAAAGAGCATTCATTGCAACCCATATCATCGGGATACCCATGTACATATCTTCTGTCAGAAATACATTCTTGAAGTGAAGCACATTACGGCTGGGAACTGATACTTTTATTTGAGGACCTTTCAGCCCATTGTAGGTAAGGCTGTATGTGTCTGTAACAGGATCGTAGCCACCACCTGTGCAGAGCCACATGGCTGAAGGCTCATCATAGTCATCCCTCTCAATGTACACGAAGGCATTGCCCCAGTATATCTTTCGGTATTCAATCTGCTCTTGCATCTCAGAGGCAGTCATCAGCGGATTGGGCCTTACCTGCAGCAGGTAGTTGATTTTACGGCCAAATCCATATCTGTCCTCAATGTAGTTGCCACCCTCGCCATTCATCCGCTGCCATTGTACCTGCATCTGGCCCATTGTCTGCATGATCAGGGAGACACCCCTGCACCATGCTGGTACAAGGAGGCTTCTTCTGCCCATAGGAGCCACCACATTTGCTTCCCAGTTGCCTGCAGTTGCTGCTGGCTCTGCTGGAACAACAGTGGAAGAGGGAACACCTATCTCCCTCTTCTTTGAGCCCCAAAATCTGAAAAATCCATCCATATTAAATAGCGTTTTCTTTACTTACATTTTAGTTTTCAGGGTTTACCCTTGATGATGGCCTCTTTCTCTGGAGTCCTATTGTTTACACGGAAAAAGTAGTCTTCCTGCTTGGTCATGAACTTCTCTATGTAGGTCCTTCCTGACGAGAATCCCCTTGCCAGCTTGTTCGTCATCCACTCCTCTGCAGTCTTGGTCCAGTAGTGGTCAATCCTCATCACCTTGTGTGTATAGGGAGAGACGAATGCACTGTTGGGAACAGGCTTGCCTTCAGAGTTGACACATTTCAGCCTGTCAGACGGAGAATGTGGGTTCACCCCGAAGTGGATGTCAGGAAGCCCACCACGCACAAAGCATTTCACATGGTTGTTCTCAGGAAAGTCATACTTTACCTTGGTGTCAAGTGGCATTATCTCAGTAAACCTTTCCTTCAATGGTCTCGGATCATAGTGGACCAGTCCATTGTCTGTCATCAGCCTCCAGTTGACGAGAACACAGTCACAGTCCTTGAATTTGGCAAACATCTTCTCGGTCTTTATCCTGGAATACCTCGCATTGTATCTCAGGTACTCATCGAAATCAAGGAAGCCTATCCATGCATATTCGTTCTTGTGCTTATGGTAGCAGTCTTCATAGCATTTGCACTGGGCATCCTTCATGTTTGGAACTGGAGTAATCTCAACGAACCCTTCATCCACATAGTCCTTCAGCGTATCTGCCAATGGAGTCTCATTTCCAAACCAGTTGTCATAGATGAACAGCTTTGACACACCAATCTTCTTGTAGTGTTCCACCCACTCAACAGCATAAGGATTCTCGTTCCTTCCAATGGCACAGATGGCCACCTTTGTGATGCCCCTGAGTTGTGTAGTGGGAGCCCACAAGTCCCAGTACTGCTGCAGCCACTTCTTGTGGTTGCCGTTATTCCTGCTCCATGAGCCTTTCTTGAAGTGTTCCATCAGCGGTCTTATATCTATTCTCTTACCCCTTGCACCATTCTTGTGTGCATGGATGTCCTCAAAGAATGAAGCACCAGTGTCATACCAGTTGTTCCTGTCACTCATGCTGGGTGAATGGATCATCCATGCCCTCTCAGGATCGAAGTATGTCAGTCCACACTCTTTGCAGAGAGGCACATTGATGTAGCAGACCATAGGCACCAGTCTTGGGATGTTGAAACGGTTTCCAGGCTGCGGGTTCTGAAGGTGCCCGACTGCACACTGGTCTTCCTGGAACATGAAATCCACATCAGCCTTGATGAGCACATCTGAATCAAGCAGGAGGAAACCGTCTGGCAATATGTCCCACAGCTTCTGGATGGACATCATGTGCCTGTCGCTTCCCCATCTGTTGATGACTGCAGATTCCTGCTTGTGAGGATACTTTGCCAGCTCTGCATCAAAGTCAATGATCTGCCCCTTGGTGTTGTCAATGACATCCACATTTTCCATCTTGGCAGTGAATGGAAGCCTGTCTGAATTGTCAAAGATGGTCACATGGTAGTCCTGTCCTCCATGCTTCCTCAATGACCACACACAGGCCTCGGTGAGCTCAGGTGTGTTGAAATGCACGATAGCAACTTCTCTCTTCATAGTTTGAATGTTTTTAATCACTTACTGAATTATCAATTATGTTCACCTGCTGGTTGACCATCTCAATCGCAGTGATCTGAATCTGGTTCTGGTTGTAGTTGGAGTTGAATGACTGAATCTGATACCACTTGTCATGGTACTTTATAAGGCACCATCTGTCAATGTCAGGGTTGTATCTCAGCCTAAACATGACGGTATCATAGGCATCGAAGGCACCCTCCCTGAGTGACTTCACACCCTTGTTGAACTCCTCGTTCCCCCAGAATGTGCCAAGTATCTCATACTTGGGTGCACCACTCTTGCCGAAGTTGTCTGTTGATTCGGCAACCCTCTTTGCAAATGTCAGTCTCATTGGCATGAATCCGCTTGAATATCCCATATCTTTAATCTTAAAAACCCGACAGTCTTCTCAGACTATCGGGCCGAATGAGTAAAAAGGTTTACTATTGATTGACATTGAACATTATAGAATCATATATGGCTTGACCAGAAGGTCAAAGGTATATGGCACCGTGTATATGCTGGTAGGACTGACAGGGCTCCTGTACTGGTAGCTCACATCCACAAGCATCAGGCCAGCCTGCAGGATCGCAGCTGGCACCTCTCCATACTCCTCAGTCAGGCTCTCCACCAGTTCATCAACTGTCTTTCCTCTGCCAAGATGCTGGGCAAGGACATTCTCTGCAGCATTGCCATATAGTTCGAGCAGCTCATCCTCTATGTCGTAGTCAATACGGGAGTGCTGCTTGATGTAGTTTAGCGTTAAGAATTTCATATTGTCACATTTTCGTCATATACAATACCTGTGGATGTGGCGTGCAGGTTTACCCTTGGTCACACAGCAGTCTCATGATCTCCGCTGCCTGTTCTGTTGTGAAGTCATTGGAGTCGATGAAGCATCCATACTCAGTGGTGGTTAGCTTGTCGAACTTCACATCCACCTCCTTCTCTGCCTCCTCGTTCAGTGCAGCAGCAACAGACTTGTTGTACTCTATGACAACCTGGATGAAGTCCTTGTACTCCTCCTCGGTCATCTTGGGTTTCTCCAAAGTGTTGTCCTTCATCCATGCCTCATATTTCTGTGCTTCCTGGAGCTTGTCCTGGAAGCCCTCATGCTCTGACATCAGCTTCTCGCTGATGGTGTCACGGTAGCTTTCAAAGTCCTTCACTACTGGAGAGAGCTTGGCGAACATCTGCACATACTTCACCTTAGCATCCCCACTCAGTTTCCCAAACTTGGCACCCTTGATGGTTGCCCAAATGCTTAACAGTTCATTTTTCTTCATAATTCCTTTGTTTTTATTGATTAATTAATATGTTCCAGAAATCTCGATTCCCTGCCCGTTGTTGTCGAACACTGTCTGCACATAAGGCCTCATTGTGCTGCCATCGTACAGTCCTACACCAATGCGCATATATGCCTTGGAAGTGCCATGCTCTGCCTTGTACTGGTTCACATAAGAGATGGCATCGCAGCCTATTACCAGGGAAGCAGTGCCAGTGTTCCCTATCAGGGTGTTCTGATTGTATGACACTGTTGCCTGATCTGCCAGACTCAACGGGAACTCACTGCCACTTGCATAGCCATATCCATCCTCATAGCTGATGATGTGGTAGGTCAGTATCTTGGAATCTTCACTGTACTCGCCTGAGGTGTCCCTGTCTGCATCCAGCAGGTAGATGTATGGTGTCACATACTCGCTGAACTGCCCATACCCAGTGATGGTATATGTGAAATTGATTGCAAGGGAGTTGATGTTGTTGTATGAGCAGCTTGCACCAGTGATGACACCGCTGATGGATGATGTCTTGATGTCCATGGTGAGAGGTGTGACAGGGCATGGGATGACACCATTTGTTCCAAATGTTGCATCCTCGCCACTCTGATACACCCTTGCACTGTTGTATGTCATTACAGACAGGAATGGGTATATGGAAATAGGCACATTGTTGTTGTATGTAGGACATTGTGACTGAGGTATAGTGACTACACGGCTCCACTTGCCACTGCTCTGGCTGGAGCTGCCTCCCTGTGGATCCTTACCTATTGCATCGGGATTGGTTGCCCATGCCTTGTTGGAGTTGGCATACACGCTGTTTCCATAGGAGATCAGCACACCACAGTATATTTCCTGCGTAGCCGTGTAAGGCCATACACCGCCACCGCCATAGTTGAGCAAGTCTGGTATGGTTAGCTGCTCTTTCTTACCACTGTAGAACTGGAAGTTGACAACAAGGTCGTTGCCAGTGTAGTAGATGGCATTAGCGTACACCTGTACAGGAACAGGTGCGGTGTGCAGATAATAGTTGAAGTCAGGCAGTCTGTACCATTCACTTGGAGTCGCCTCTTTCCCTCTTGGTGTCTGATACACCCAGTTGGTACTCCAGTCAGTCACAAGTGTTGTCCCTGTCGTTGCAGGTACCAGGACAAAACCACACTTCCCGTCATTGGCTTTCCACCATGGCTTCCTTATGCCTCCAACTGTATAGTTGTCGTTCCATGTCTTGTCGGCATTGAACTGTGGGGTAGTGTCCTTCTCGCTGTATCTTACTGGCTTATACTTGGCGAACTTGTTGATGAGTGTCGCCTTAGAGCATACAATACCAATATCTCCGCTACTGGCACCGATTACCCTGCTCACCTCCCAGGGATTCACAGGATCTATTATAAGTCCGTTGTTTACTGCCATATCTATTTTATGTTAAAGTTACTGTTACGCTTGCTGAAGCAGATGAACTCGATGCACCATTGACAGTCAGTGTTATCAATGTGCTACCTCTTGCAACAAATGTCAGCTTGCCTGTAGAATCAACTGTTGCCACGCCAGTTGACCTTGAAAGCCAAGAAGCTGTTGTAGGAGTGGCATTGCTTGGGGTATCTCTTCTATGAAGCTGATGAGTGCCAGTTGTGAAAGGAATACTGATAGTCTGCCCATTTAGATTGCCATTGTAGTCATCATAGATAGTTACTGACTCAATCGGTATCTGAGGTGTAGGAGAACCTTGCTCTCTTACATATACTCTGTCATAGAACACATTGGGAACACTGTAATAGTTTCCACTTGAATCCGCAAGAAATGGATATACCTTGTACCACTGTGCAGTCCACGGATTAGTCAGACAACGAAAAGTGCCGCCTCCACTTGCTGATACTGCCGTTGAGTTCTGTGACCTGTGTGTTTCTGAGTTGGATTCCCCAACACAATATACACCGAAGTAGCATGTCTTGCCAACAAGTGTTGTGAGGCTATGTACATCTGCGGTATTTGTGATAGTCAATACGGCAGTGAAATATTGCCCCGAAGCATTTGTAGGAGTACCTTGAACCTCAAAGGCAGTACAAGGAACGCCTCTATGTCTGTAACCATTCCAATCAAGCAGCTTGTATGGTGCAGTAGGTGTTTTCCTTACCCATCCATTAGCACCGCCATTGCTATAATTTGGCAAATCGGTTAGACTGACTTTCTTAGGTGTGACACCTGTAGTAGTTCCATCAGTAGGCTTATGCACAGCCCATAGGTTGACATTGCTTCTCTTAGCCAAGCCACTCATGGTAACACTTGCACTTGTATCACCTCCATATAGAACCCACTGTACATCAGCTTTCATTCTGACAGGAGCAGTTATGTAGCCTATATCTGTATGTGCCATCCTATCCTATGTTTATGTAGTTGTTAGTCGTATTAATTTCAATATTCAGCCCCTTCATCTGCGAAAGGCTGATAATGCCAGCAATCTCTATCAAGGTTTCCCTATGGATAGACTTTACGAGGTTGCTAATGTCAGCCACCAAGAATTGATACATCAACTTGTCGCCAAGAACCAATGGTGTTTCACAGAGGTAGGCATTGAACTTACCCCCCGCACCTTCCATGCTGAATTTCTTGTTTTTGTTTACTTTCAGTCCAAAATCCTTGACTGCTGACTTATCCATGATGCCTGCAACAGCCCCTGTATCTACCAACATATATGCCTTCTTGCCGTTGATAGTGCCTTGTACTATGATACGTCTATCTGATTCAGATTGCAATTTCATGTAAGCCCCTTTCCTTTAATTGAATGTTAATCCTTTCAATAGCCTCTTTTTTACCCAATCTACTTACTAAATCATACATATAAGTCTTTCTTTTACCTATTGCTTTACTAATTTCGTGGGTAGTTAGAGAGGCATCTCCAACTTGATAATGAGGTCTTGCTTTCCTTGCATTTTCTCCTTTTGTCAATATTTGACAGTTTTCTGGACAATAATCTCCATCATTATCTATCCTATCTATTGTTAAACCTTTTTTATAGCCATTTGCCAAAGCCCAATCAATAAACGCATTGGGATTTGTTCGCCATTCTTCACACATCTTTATGCCACGACCACCATAGCGTAAATAATTTCTATTATTGGTGGTATAACACCTCTTTTTTATCCCACACCAAACTGAGTAAATATTGTCTTTATATTGTTCATTAATTTTTCTTCTTCTTTCCCATTCTTCATCGTATAAGCAACCACAACTCTTAGTGTGTCCAGCAAGAAGATTTCTTCCCATCACTTCACGATACCCACCACATTCGCATTTGCACAGCCACATAGCTTTTCTGTCTTTTGTGTTATATGGCATCCTTTTTATTACGGTTAGCCTTCCAAATGTTTGACCTGTTAAATCTCTAACATGACCAACCATTTTTCTATTAGGGTCAATAGATTTTGAATCCATCCTTTTATCACTTTCTGATTTCAGTATCATTATGCCCTCCTTTCTTCTAATTCAGCCACCCTCTCACGCAGCTTCATTACTTCTTTCTTTAACCTTGTTATTTCGTCTTCGTGCTTTACAACTTCTCTTGCAATGGTTATAGCTGAACACAATGCCAATGCACCGTAATTGATTGAATACCATCCATCATTGTCTTGTGATAAGAAGCTATCTGCCTT
>OCVV011356001.1_pt1 | contig 10972 bp, 11 predicted proteins | sample 1539721 | NCBI WGS metagenome assembly OCVV01 (sample SAMN02144230, study PRJEB22623) | gut metagenome | biome: sheep rumen | host: Ovis aries | place: New Zealand
GACGTTCTATCTTAGCAATATCAGCCCGCAGTTGAAGGACTTCAATGAACATGGCATATGGTGGAACCTGGAGAGTTTCCTTCGCGACACTTACGACCAATCCACTTTCCGCGATACGCTTTATGTGGTGAAGGGCGGCACGATTACTCCCGGCATGTATAATATGGTCGACCAACTGGCTTGCCCTCAATACTACTATATGGCCATCCTCGCTTATAAGAAGTCTTACGCCAATACAAATGGCGGCTTTTGGGCAATTGCTTTCTGGATGGAGCATAAAAACAATTGGGATGAAGTTAGTTCGAAATACGCCATCTCCATCGACGAACTTGAACGTCGGACGGGAATCGACTTCTTCTGCAATTTGCCGGACGACATCGAGGATGCTGTCGAGAATAACTTTTATCCACCTGATTGGAAACTTAGGTGAGCATTACATTGTTTGAAAGTATATGGCATCATGATTCTCTCCAACAAACAAATCCCCGCTCAGGTTCTTCTGGCGGGGATTAAATTTCTAATTGCTTTCCTAGAGTTTCCTAGGACTTAGTTTCACAGCGCGTTCTTCAGTTGCATCATGTGGACTGCAACCAAAGCTGCTGTTTCTGTGCGGAGGCGGCTGCGGCCAAGGGTGACACTCTTGTAACCGTGCTCCATTGCAAGCCTGACTTCCTCTATGCTAAAGTCCCCTTCTGGACCTATCAGAACTGTGCTTGGCACGCCAGGATGAAGGACATCAAAGAGGAGGGGCATCGTTTCTCCATCCACATCCGTAATGGAGGGGAGGCTCTCCCCCTCATGGGGGAGCGGGGAGAGGGTCTGGCAGTGGCAGATGAACTTGTCTCCCTCACGCTCCTGCATGATGAAGTCCTTGAAGCGGGTCAAGCCATTCAGTTGGGGTCGCCATGCTTTATGGCTCTGCTTGACTGCTGAGATGAGGATTTTGTCTATGCGTTCCTCCTTAACCACCTTTCGCTCAGAGAATTGCGTATCCAGGAAGGTCAACTCATCAAAGCCTATCTCTGTGGCTTTCTCTGCAAACCACTCCACGCGGTCCATCAGTTTTGTTGGCGCCATTGCCAAGTGCAGATGCCCTTGCCAAGCAGGTTGCTGAGGCTCTGCTTCATCAATCTGATAGAGCAAGCGGTGACCAGTGGCAGTAGTGATGGTGGCACGATAGAAGGTGCCTTTGCCATCCATCAGCCTTATCTCGTCCCCCACCCCAAGGCGCAAGACACGAAGAGCATGATTGGCCTCAGACCCCTCTAAATCTCCCCGTGAAGGGGAGACTTCCTGCTCTGCCAGTTCTGGAGCGTAAAAGAAGCGTTCCTCTTTCATTCCTTCATTCTTTCATTCTTTCATTTTTTCATTCTTCACTCCTCACGTGCTTGTATCTGAAAAGTATTGCAAACAAGATTGCAACCACGAGTGAATATGCTGCAAAGATGTACCAACAGGTCTGCCAGCCCGTCAGGACATCGCTGCCCTGGGGAAGGTCGAAGACATAATGATTGACCACCAGCTGAGCGCAAAGCATGCCTATCGTAGCACCAAAGCCATTTGTCATCATCATGAAGAGGCCTTGTGCCGAGTTGCGGACACTGAGGTCTGTTTCCTTATCTACAAAGAGGCTGCCGCTGATGTTGAAGAAGTCGAAGGCTACACCATAGACTATCATCGAAAGTATGATGAAAGTGAAGCCTGGACCAGGATTGCCAATGGCAAAGAAGCCAAAGCGCAATGTCCAAGCAAGCATGGCCATGAGCATCACTTTCTTAATGCCAAAACGGCTTAGGCAGAAAGGAATGAGCAGGATGCAGAGCGTTTCACTCATCTGTGAGATGGAGGTGACTATGACGCTATACTTCACCATCAGACTGTCTGCATATTGTGGCAAAGCTCCCCAAGCCTCAAGATAGCTGGTGGCATAGCCGTTTGTTATCTGCAGGCAAGAACCGAGCAGCATGGAGAAGATGAAGAAGAGTGCCATGCGATAGTCCTTGAAGAGGGCAAAGGCACGAAGGCCAAGGGCATCAACAAGCGACTTCTTCTCTCCGCTCTGGTTAGTGGGACATGCTGGCATTGTCAGCGAATAGATGGCCATGAGCAAGCTCAAACCGCCTGAAAGGGCAAACTGATAAGGCGTGGACTTGAAGCCAAGCAGATTGACTGCCCACATTGAGCAGATGAAGCCTACTGTACCCCAAACTCGGATGGGTGGGAAAGCCTTCACGGTGTCCATGCCTTCTTTCTCTAAAGCATTGTAAGCCACAGAGTTGGTGAGTGCGATGGTTGGCATGAAGAAGGCAACACTCATGGTGTAGAGTGTAAAGAGAGTACCGAATTCCACATGTCCAGCAGCCTGCAAGCCATAGAAACAGCAGGCAATCATGAAGAGGCCAGCAAGGAGATGACAAAGGGCAAGCAGTCGCTGTGCCTGAATCCATTTGTCGGCAACTATGCCCATCAATGCAGGCATACAAAGACTGACAAAACCTTGAACGGAATAGAACCAGCCGATATTGGAGCCAAGCCCTTCACTGCCAAGATAAAGTCCCATGCTGATGAGGTAGGCTCCCCAAACAGCGAACTCAAGAAAGTTGAGTAAAGTAAGACGGAATTTGATGTTCGACATGATATTTACTATTTGACGATTTACAATTTATCTCATTCTTTCATTTTTCATCTACTCCACATACAGCACCAAGCCTTTCAGGTACTCACCTTCGGGGTGATAGATATTGATGGGATGGTCGGCTGGCTGGTGCAGCTGATGCAGGATGCGAACCTTCCTCTTTGCCATGGCTGCAGCAGTGAAGACTGCCATGCGGAACTGGTCCTTGTTGACTGCCTGTGAGCAACTGAAGGTGAAGAGGATGCCGCCTGGCTGTATCATCTCGAATGCCTTGCAGTTGAGCTTTGTATAGCCTCTCAAGGCATTGCGGAGGGCATCCTTGTGCTTGGCAAAAGCAGGTGGGTCAAGAATGATGAGGTCATAGACCCTCTCTAACTCCCCCTTAAAGGGGGAGGACTCCCTCCCTTTAAGGGAGGGCAGGGGTAGGTCTTGTTCCATGAACTTGAAGGCATCTTCCGCAAATGCTTTATGACGAGTGTCGCCTGGGAAGTTCAGTTCCATATTGGCATCAACGAGCTCCACTGCCTTTGCACTGCTATCCACGCTGTGAACCAGCTCTGCCCCACCCCTCATGGCATAAACAGAGAAGCCGCCAGTGTAACAGAACATGTTGAGCACCCTGCGTCCTTTGGCATAATGCTCCACCAGAGCACGGTTGTCTCTCTGGTCCACGAAGAAGCCCGTCTTCTGACCTTTCAGCCAGTCAATGTGGAACTTAAGTCCATTCTCGCGAGCCACATCATCATTGCTTTCGCCAAAAAGGAAACCATTTTCCTGACCAAGCTGAGCCTTGAAGGGAAGTGTTGTCTCGCTCTTATAATAGATGGCTTTGAGACTCTCGCCCATGACTGCTTTGAGGGCTTCTGCCAACTCATGGCGGCAGACATGCATGCCAACACTATGTGCCTGCATGACAGCTGTCCCGCCATAGATGTCTATCACCAAACCAGGCAGGTTGTCTCCCTCACCATGAACCAGTCGGAAAATATCATTATCTGCTCTGCCAACCACTCCAATGGTCTTTCGCACATCAAGTGCTGCAGCAAGACGTTTCTGCCAGAAGGCCTGATTGATGGGCTGACGTTTGAAGGTCAAGACACGCACTGCTATGCTACCTATCTGCCAATGTCCAATGGCAAGGAAACGCCCATCAGAAGCCAGCACCTCAACAATGTCACCTTCCTCAAGCTTGTCGCCTTCAGTGTGATGAATGGCACCCGAGAATATCCAGGGGTGGAAGCGCCCAAGGCTTTCCTCCTTACCTTTTCTTAGTATGATTGTCTTCATTTCTTCATTCTTTCATTTCTTCATTCTTCACTAGTTCGTACCCCTCTTCTTGCATTCGCATCATCTCCTGGTAGAGCTCAATGCATGCCCAGGCATCGGTGGCTGCATATTGCATCTGGGCTTCTGAGAGGTTGTCTGCTTCCCAGTTCGAGAGTTGCTGACCTTTGCTTATCTTACCGCCCAAGATGTTGGCATAGAGCTTCTGGAGGCTCATGTCTTGAATGCCCATCTGTGCTGCGATGTCTTGCAGGTCGATGAAGGTGCCTGGTTGGAATTGCTTACGTGCCATCAGGCCATGAAGGTCATCGTGCCAGGAGAGGCCTATCTTCTTTATACGTCTGTCGCTGAGCAACTTGATGAGACAATCTGGCAGGTCTATCCTATTGAGCCTGAAGAGGAAGCACACATCGCCACCACACACTTGCAGGAGCGACACTTTGTACAGCAATCCCTTTTTGAACGAAGGCCGTGTCTCTGTGTCAAAGCCCAGCAGAGGTTGCTTCATGAGGAACTTCACAGCCCTCTCAGCAGCACTTTCGCTGACTATCACCTCTATCCTGCCTGGGAAGACCACCCTAGGCAAGTCAGCAATCTGTTCCTTATCGTATTTGCTGGCTATTGTCTTCATCCTTCATTTTATAGCGAATCCTATGCAGCTGCCTTAATGTGTCGAGCAGAGTCTGCCCCCAGTAAAGCTCGAAGTTGTCTTTGAGTTGCCAAATGGCGTCCAGCATGCAAGGTTCCAATCTCTGCTGATAGACAGCCACAAAGTTCCTGAGTGCCTGATAGATATCGGCCAAACCTTCACTCACTGAGCACCAGCGACTCTCCTCCGTCTGCATGTCCTCATCCCAGACAAGCAGTTCGTATTCATCATGCTCATGCAAAAGGCGATAGACATTGTCGCGGACAAAGTTATAGTCCTCCTCTGTCACCTGGTCATCAGGCACAAAAGCGCCTTCCGTGTCAACCTCTGGAAGAAGTTGAACTTTCATATAAAGTAGCGGCAAGAGCTTGAGCAAAGTGCCCACCAAAGCCTCAGTTGTCTGTTGTCCGTCGTCTGTAGTCCTTTCCAGAAGGGCACAATATTCGGCAGCCACCTGGACAAACTCCAGCGTATCGTGAGCGTATATAGGGTTCTCCATTGATTCACATTTTGCCTGCAAAGTTACGGATAATAATTCAAAATTCAAAACAATTAAACTCAAAATAAAGAAATAAGCCATCATAAAAAAATAAGGAAAACAGAAGCTTTTCCTCTAATTGTCAAACTAAAGTATACCTAAGGCACAACATAAATGTACAAGCAGGACACGAATCCTGATTTGACGAAATGTCAGGATTCCATGGCAAACGCTTTCTTTTTGCCAAATAGTTTTGAGAACAAAACCGAAGCAAAATAGCGTAAATTTCAGTTCGGAATGTTGAATCTCCAGACTTCACACGTGAAGTTTGAAAAGTTCACACGTGAAGTTTTATAAATCGACACGTCGATTTTACCAACTTCACACGTCGAATTGGTCCACTCGACATGCTTTAGGAAGCAAAACTCCGTGTTGTTTTTGTCGCTTTTACTGGTCTAAATGTCGCTTTTGACACAAGGCTCAATTTCCGCAAAAACATAGTTTCCTCACTATCAGGCTGTTACAAGAAGCTGTATTTCTCCAGAAATCCTGTGGTGGGGTACGGGGCGTGAATCTTGAGGGCACAGAAATCGCATCCCAGAAATACAATGTGTCAGCAAAAAGGTTATTCTAGTAACATTTGTCAATCAGCAAGCAATGCTCTTGCTGCCTCAATCATGGAGTCTTTGCCATCTGCTGCAAGGGCTTCGTCCAAAGAGGCTTCAACATCAGGCTTTATGCCAAACTCAATGTGCTGCATGCGGGCATCAAAGCTGGGACTGGCGCTAAAACGAACACTCCAACCTATAGGCAACTCGCTGCTGAACGGCATACCAGAGCCGCCACCAGTCTGGTCGCCCATGATGGTGACAAGAGGCATCTCCTTCATGTTGCGAACAAAGGTATTGGCAGCACTGTAACAACTCCTATTGACAAGCACTACAACAGGCTTTTGCCAACGGATAGACTGACTCGGCTCAATGTATTCAGCCCTTGGCTCCGAGAAGTCATCATGCCCTTTGCCAGTCTTGTGACGCATGTAGCCCACCAGAACCTTCTCGTTGGTGAAGCGACGGGACAGTTTCTCTGCATTGGTCACCTCACCGCCACCATTGCCTCGGATGTCAAGTATCATGCCATTGCACAACCTCAGATGAGCAATCATGTCACTCAGGTTACCATCGCCTATGGCATTCGAGAAGCTTTCATAAACGACGTATGCAATATTATCGGGCAGGATGGTGTACTTCAAGCCGCTGCCGATGTGATAGTCAGTGCCAAGGTACTTTTGGCGAAGCTCAGTGTTGAGGTTCTCAGGATAGTCCTCCTTCCACGACCAGTTCCTGCCCAAGTCCAGACTTGTGGAGATGTTCACATGGCCGTCCTTCAACTCTGAAATCATCTGGCAAAGCACTTCAAAGAGCTGCACACGCGACATCTTGGGATTGAGCTTGCTGCTGTACTTCGCATGAATCTCTGCCCAGCTGATGCCCAGTTCCTTCTCCTTGTAAGTGAGGAAGCAATAGCGCTGGTCGATGAGCTGCCACAAAGCATCCAAGTTGCCCTGCGGCGTTGCATCGTACTCAAAGTCACTCTTCTGGCAAGAGGTCAGCAGAGCAAACAAAGCCGTTATGATGAACAGAAAGCGTCTCAATTCTTTCTTTTAACTTTTAATTTTTAATCTTTAATTCCTTGAAGTATCTGACAATGCCAAACATGAAGCTGTGGCTGTAGTCGTGATATTTGATGCTGCGGGCATTGCTTTGCCTGATGTCGCAGAGATAACCAGCCCTCAAGGTAATACGCCTAAGGCAAAAGTCAACCATCAGCATCTGCCTGAGGCTGAGCGCATTACCTGGATGAGCACAAATGATGTCGTGCCCTACCCCTTGCTGCGAAATCTCATAATAGCTCTCGCCAAACTCAGGACAGAACATCATGCCCAACATCGGCAGGTCTGCCTGGTAACTGGCTCTCATAGGAAGTTTGCCAAGCCTGAACTGATAAGCCGCACCAGCAGAAAGCGAGAGGTCGATGCTGAAATGGGCTTGTGCTGGATTGTTGCCGTTCCTATCGTTATAGAGGAAACCCAGGTCGGTACCAATCAAAGCACCACCCTTCAAATCAAGGTTCTTCAAAGGCGAATAGTGGTAATGCCAACCTGCATCATAAGCCAGGCGAGCACCCAAGTAGCTGGCTGTCTCAGCAGGATTGTCGGAAGAAGTGAAAGCTCCATGAAAGGTGCTCTGAAAGGAGATGTGGCGCTTTGCAAGCTTAGTCATCCGCACACTTTGGACCAGGAAACTTATCTGCATGCCCTTGTAATCCATGGGCGAGAGATAAGTATCGAGCTGGTTTGTCCGCCCAAAGCCCAAGAGGAAAGCCCTTGATGTAGGTGCTCTGTCAGGCACTGGCTCAAGGGTAACTTCTTCCGCCATTACAGAAGCGGAAAGAAGCATAAGCAAGAGTAGTGCCACGTACCTCATGACGGTGTCTGTTAGAAGTCAAAGCTCAGCTGACCATTCATCTCGTCAGCCACCTCCTGCTGACTCTTCTCATCAGAGTTATCGGAGGTTTCGGAGTCATCAGAGTTATCAGAGCCCTCAGAGTTCTCAGGATTCTCAGGAGTCTCGTCTTCGTGAGCTGGTTCTGGGAAGCGCAGTGGCTCAAGCTCTTCCACCTTATCAATGTGGAGCGTCGTGATGCGCTTGCCTATTGCCTTGTAGCCTTTCACAAGGGCAAACTCCTCGACATCAATCTCAAGAGGTTCGCGGAAGCTGTCTGTGCCTCCCATCGTGACAAGCACACGAGGATAGACTGTATCTGTGACAAGTACCATGTTTTCGGCTGGCATCTCGTTCATGAAGCTCTGCATGCGAACAGTAGCTTCAAGCTGGAAGCGCTTGATATAGAGATAATTGTTCTGTGCCTCGTTGAAGTAGATGCAGGTCCAAACCTTATTCTCATCGTACTTCTCGATGCGGAAGATGTTGTCCTCGTAGTGATTGTTCAGGTCAATATTGGTCAGGTAGTAACGGCCATCCTTAAGCATTACCAGTATCTGGTCATCGCCATCAAACTCGCCAAGATACTTGCCCTGCCCATCATAGTTAAGTCGCTTAATATCAGTGTCGAACCAAACCTTGCGACCACCCAAAGTGCTACTGCCATGACTCTTTAGCGTCACTTTGCTCACCTCAATCTTCGTCAGGATATTGCCTCGACTGCCCCTACCCTTGATGGCAATCTCGCTGAAATCTTGGTCGAAGAAGACTTTCTTCAGCTTAGGATTGGGCTTGAGTGCAACCTTCACCACTTCAGCCTCGCCATTTGGATTGGCAGTGAGGTAAAGCACACGAGAGCCCTTATTGCCTTGTGTAAGGTCATACTCTCGTTCGCGAATCACAGAAGGCACATTGAAGCGCTTGATGTAGCTGATGCCTGTCTTGCCATCACGATAGACCGCATTGTAGATAGTGCGCTCATCATTCTTGCGGAAGACGGCAATGTGAATGACTTCAGCCTTCTTCTTCTCCTTGTTGCTACGTTCCGTCTCACCAATGAAGAGCTTCTCTGCAATGTGAACTATCTTATAGGTGCCGTCGCGGTAGAAGATGATAACATCGTCAATATCAGAGCAGTTCGAGACAAACTCATCCTTCTTCAGCGAGGTACCAATGAAGCCATCCTCTCTGTTGATGTAGAGCTTCTCGTTGGCTTCCACAACCTTAGCTGCAGCAATGGTGTCGAAGTTGCGTATCTCTGTCAAGCGCGGATGGTCCTTGCCATACTTCTCCTTGATGAAGCGGAACCAGTCGCAAGTTACCTCCACCATGTTCTTCAGCTCATGGTCTATCTGCTTTATCTCTTTCTTAATGGCAGCAATGTTCTGCTCGGCCTTGTCCTTGTTGAACTTCAGGATGCGGGCCATCTTGATGTCCATCAGCTTCAGGATGTCATCCTTAGTCACCTCGCGCACCATCTTGGGGTAGTAAGGCGTCAGTCGCTCATCAATCCATTCGCAGGCTGCATCCATCGTCTTTGCCTGCTCGAACTCTTTATCCTTATAGATTCTTTCTTCTATGAAGATTTGCTCAAGAGTGGCAAAGTGCAGGCTCTCCATCAGCTCACCACGACGGATGAGCCTTTCCTGTCTCAACAAAGCCAGCGTGTTGTCAACACTTGCACGCAGCACATCACTTACGGAAAGGAACTGCGGCTTTCTGTCCTGAATGACACAACAGTTTGGTGAGATGCTTATCTCACAATCCGTACAAGCATAAAGGGCATCAATGGTCTTGTCACTTGAAGCTCCAGGTGTCAAGTGAATCAGTATTTCAGCACTTGCTGCAGTTAGGTCTTCAACATTACGAATCTTAATCTTGCCACGCTCATTAGCTTTCAGAATACTGTCAATAAAGGTGCTTGGCTTAGAAGCAGTGCCCGTTGTCTTGCCGTAAGGTATCTCTGTAATAGCCAGAGTCTTATTATCACGCTTCTCAATCTTTGCACGAACACGTACAGAACCTCCTCTCTGGCCATCATTATACTTCGAGACATCTATGCTTCCACCTGTTGGGAAGTCAGGATAGAGATGGAACTCCTCACCATGAAGGTAGCTGACGGCTGCATCACAAATCTCAACAAGGTTGTGGGGAAGTATCTTACAATTCAAGCCTACAGCAATACCTTCTGCGCCTTGAGCGAGCAGCAGAGGGAACTTAACTGGCAGCGCAACCGGCTCCTTGTTCCTGCCATCATAGCTCCACTTCCATTCTGTCGTCTTGGGGTTAAAGACAACATCCAACGCAAACTTAGACAGGCGAGCCTCAATGTATCGGCCAGCAGCAGCATCATCACCAGTAATGATGTTACCCCAGTTACCTTGACAGTCAACAAGCAAGTCTTTCTGACCAAGCTGAACCAGCGCATCCTTGATGCTCGCATCACCATGAGGATGGAACTGCATCGTATGGCCAACGATATTAGCCACCTTGTTGTACTTGCCATCATCCATGCGCTTCATGGAGTGCATGATACGGCGCTGAACCGGCTTGAAGCCATCGGCAATATGTGGCACAGCACGCTCCAAGATTACATAGGAAGCATAATCCAGGAACCAATTCTGATACATCTGGTTCAAGTGATGCGTGATGCCATCACCTGTCCATTGCACGCGTTCAGGAGCCTGTTGCCTTTCATCAGTAGCTTGCACTTCTTCAGTCGTCTGTTGTTCGTCGTCAGTTGTCAGTTGTCCGTCGTCAGTAATCTGCTGTTCGTCGTCTATCATCAGTTGTATGCTTATTTGTCATTTAATTCGACAAAGATAGTGATTTTCCTAAAGATACGCAAATCAAAGGCGACAAACTTTCCAAAGAGAGGGCAAAATCGCACATCATACATCACCTGTAGAACTTAGGACGAGGTCTAAAAGCATCTTCATAATGGTCTATCCGGCTTTCTTCATCTTTATAGATGATACCTATCACATCAAAACGATAGTTCAAGTCTATGCGATTGGCCTTGAGATAAGAGTCTGCAGCGAGAATGATACGGTGCTGTTTGCGGTCATCCACAGCAGAAATAGGTGTCGTAACAGAACCTACTTTACGCGTCTTAACCTCCACAAACACAATAATATCGTCCTTTGTTGCAATGATATCAAGCTCCTTACGGCCTTTGTTCATCCAGTTCCGTTCCAAGATAAAATAGCCCTGCTCCTGCAAATACTTTGCAGCCATATCCTCACCCTTGTGCCCTAAATCATTATGTGCAGCCATAGCTCTCTACTTTAACGTTGCAAATATACAGATTTTCCACAACATCACAAAAAGAAGCAAGCAAAAATATCTCACAAGGTATGCCTCGTCACCCCCAAAGAAATACTTCCTTACCCGAAGAATACTACCATACAAAGAAAGCCCCC
>OCVV011352275.1_pt1 | contig 10971 bp, 10 predicted proteins | sample 1539721 | NCBI WGS metagenome assembly OCVV01 (sample SAMN02144230, study PRJEB22623) | gut metagenome | biome: sheep rumen | host: Ovis aries | place: New Zealand
GGGGGTGGGTGTCTGGGGGGTGGGTGTCAGGGGTGTGGGAGAGAGGCTTTCCACCAGTTTTGCCAGACTCTCTTCGCGCCTCTGCCTGGAGAACGACAGATGGTTTTTTCTTGCAAACTGCTTGATGCGCTTCTTCTGTTCAGGGAAGATTCTGACGACGTCCGACAACCCTTTCACCAGATGACTTTTCCCATCGGGAGTCTGGAGCGTGTAGTGCTCGTTGACATCAAATGTTTTCTGCAGTTGTTTTCCCTGCTGAAGTTTCTCACCACCATAAACCTTCCACACACAATGGTAGAGGCGAACGCCATTCTTCTGGCCGTCGCAAAGCAGATGGGCAAACCGAGAGGGGTCGTAAGGGTCGTGGGCGAAGGTGCGGCCATCCATCTGAAACCAGTCAATGTGTTGCCGGTCAGGCAGACAGTAGTAATTGCTCACCGGCGAGAGCACAACGAGGTGCTGGCGATATTGGTCGAAACGCATGGGCACGTTGTCATAGGTCACCCCGTAGTAGCTGACGCGCCCTTGAAAGAGGTTGGTGCTGTCGTTGTAATAGGGGGAGTTGAGCCACATATATCGTGAATACTGTGGTTCGATAGCCCCCACATATAGGCGCGCAAAGTCAGTAGTAGGGAGGGGCAGGGGGGTGGGTCTCTGTGGAAAGAGAATTTCTTGAGCTACCACGTTCTGCCAGGTCGCTATCAAACAGGCAATTGCCAACAAATGCTTTTTCATGTTATTTTTTCTTTTTGTTTGACGCCGCTTTCTAATGGCATCCCACCTTAATATACTATATATAACCCTGAAAGTAGTATTATCTTGCATAAAGTACAGACTATTTAATAAAAATTAAGACCAGCTCACCCGCTTTCTCGCTCACTTATTCGTAACTTTGGCTCTGCCGAAGTTACTTTCGTTCGGAAATGAAACTAAAAACTTTGGTTTTTACTTTGCATTTCGCTCACTTATTCGTAACTTTGTCCCCCCAAAAGGAGAAAGACTATGATTGAAATGACGATTAATGAGCTTCAAGATGAGGTGATCGAGGAGTTTGAGGGCTTCGACGACTGGATGGACAAATACCAGATGCTCATCGACCTGGGCAACGACCTGGAGCCGCTGCCGGAACAATATAAAACGGAGCAGAACCTCATTGACGGCTGCCAGAGCCGCGTATGGGTGCAATGCGACATGCAGGATGGTCTGATGCACCTGCAGGCCGACAGCGACGCCCTCATCGTGAAGGGCATCGTGGCGCTGCTGCTGCGCGTGCTGAGCGACCATACGCCGCAGGAGATTCTCTCTGCCGACCTCTACTTCATCGAGCGCATCGGACTGCGCGAGCACCTTTCGCCGACGCGTTCCAACGGCCTGCTGGCGATGGTTAGGCGAATCAGGGAGTATGCCAGCGAGTATAGTAATGAATAATGAGTAGAGAGTGGTGAAATGCGCAAACTCAGGACGATAGAAATGAAACGGCTGTCGGTGGAGCAGTTTCGCGAGGCTGAGAAGATGCCGCTCGTGGTGGTGCTCGACGATGTGCGGTCGCTCTACAACGTGGGGTCGGTGTTCCGCACGTGCGACGCCTTCCGCGTGGAGGCCGTCTATCTCTGTGGCATCACCGCCACACCGCCGCACGTGGAAATCCATAAGACCGCGCTCGGTGCCGAGGAGTCTGTCAGCTGGCGCTACTTCCCCACTGCCGACGAGGCCGTCGAGGAGCTGAAGGGGCGCGGCTACTACACCTACGCCGTCGAGCAGGCCGAAGGGAGCACGAAGCTGGAAAACTTAGAGCCCCACCTCCAGACACCCACCCCTAGCCCCTCCCGAGGGGAGGGGAATCTGAAATCTCTTTCTGCTGATAATGCTACCTTGAAAGCTAATCAAGCCCCCCTCCCCTCGGGAGGGGCTGGGGGTGGGTGTCTGGGGGTGGGCCTCTTTTCTGGCGTTGCCATCGTCCTCGGCAACGAGGTGAAGGGTGTCCACCAGAGTGTTGTTGATGCCTGCGACGACTGCCTGGAGATTACCCAGTTCGGCACGAAGCATTCCATGAATGTTTCTGTCACCGCTGGCATCGTCATCTGGGAGTTTGCCCGACGTCTGCTGTTTGGAAGAAATGAAAGCAAGTGACATCACAGATGTCGCCAAGCACGCTCTCTTTTTCGGAAAATATACTATTTTCCTTGGATAACGCGACGGTGTATCGTCTCTAACTCGCGCGTATTACCATAAAAACAGCGAGGCAACCCTACTCGGAATGAGAAAGGTTGCCTCGCTGTTGTCTTAGTAGTCTTGAAGCTCTGCCGATGCTTACTCAAACGCTGCGCGAATCTTCGCTGCAATCTCTTCAAACTCCTCGGGCTGCAGCTGCAGCTTCTCGCGGCGGAAGTCGGCGTCGGCCTCCGTCTGCATCGGGATGAGGTGGATGTGAGCATGCGGAACCTCCAGGCCCAGCACTACCTGTGCCAACTTCTTGCAGGGGAATGCCTTCTTGATGGCTACGGCCACGCGCTTGGCGAACAACTGATACTCGGCCAGCGTCTCGTCGTCGAGGTCGAAGAAATAGTCGGTGCACTCGCGGGGAATGACCAGCGTGTGGCCCTTCACCAGCGGATTGATGTCCAGAAAAGCGTAGAACTTCTCGCTCTCGGCGCACTTGTAGCTGGGAATCTCACCAGCGGCAATCTTACTGAAAATACTCATATCTTTATTTGCGATTTACGGATATACGATTTACAATTGGAGGTTGCAGCTGAAAGGGTAAGCGTTACTTTACGCCCCTTCAGGTCCTTTCCTCTAAATGCTGATGCTCTCGATGCGCAGTTTGATCACTCCGCGTGGCACCTTGATCTCGGCCACGTCACCTACCTTCTTGTTGAGCAAACCTTGGGCAATCGGCGTCGTAATCGAAATTTTACCCTCGCGCAGGTTAGCCTCCTGCTCGCTCACGATGGTGTAGTACATTTTCTGGTTCGTGGCCAGGTTGGTCAGTTCCACCTTCGACAGTATCTGCACTGCGTCGGAACTCAGGCGCGACGTGTCCACAATCTTTGCACTGGCAATCGTACGCTTCAGCTGGTTGATCTTATCCTCCAGGTGAGCCTGTGCCTCCTTGGCGGCTTCATATTCCGAGTTTTCACTCAGGTCACCCTTGTCGCGAGCCTCGGCAATGGCAGCCGAAGCCTTCGGACGCTCCACGGCCTCCAGCCGATGGAGTTCGGCCACGAGGTTTTCGTAGCCTTCTTTTGACATGTATGCCATAATGTTATTTCTTTTTTTAATGAATACTCATTTACAGTTAGTGTATCCGCATGCTGCGACACCATCGCAGCCCCTCGCGGCAGACAGCAAAAAAGAAAAATCCCGACATTTCCTCAGTGTCGGAATCTTATTACCTCTATTTGTTGTCACTTATCCTAAAAAACTTAGGTCTTCACTCGTTTTCGCCGACAAAGGTAGGCAATAATTTTCAAATGGCCAAGTTTTTCGCGTGAAAAAGATTAAAAAATCATAACTCATGCATGATACTTCACAAATTAAAAAAAAATTAGTAACTTTGCACTCGCATTTAAAATAGAACTCTTTTATAATCATTTCAGACATTATGAAAATCGAAAAAATTCATGCAAGAGAAATCCTCGATTCAAGAGGTAATCCTACCGTAGAGGTGGAAGTGACATTGGAAAATGGTGTGATGGGTCGCGCAGCAGTGCCCTCTGGCGCATCGACAGGTGAGAACGAAGCTCTCGAGCTTCGCGACGGCGACAAGGGTCGCTACCTCGGCAAGGGCGTCCTGAAGGCTGTTGAGAACGTCAACACCGTCATCGCTCCCGCCCTGAAGGGTGACTGCGTGTTCGGTCAGCGCGCTCTCGACCACAAGATGCTTGCCCTCGACGGCACACCTACGAAGTCGAAGCTCGGTGCTAACGCCATCCTCGGCGTGTCGCTGGCTTGCGCTCAGGCTGCTGCCAAGGCCCTGAACATTCCTCTGTATCGCTACATCGGTGGCTGCAACGCTTACACGCTGCCCGTTCCCATGATGAACATCGTGAACGGTGGTGCTCACTCTGCAGCCCCCATCGCCTTCCAGGAGTTCATGATTCGTCCGGTTGGCGCTTGCTGCGAGAAGGAAGCTATCCGCATGGGTGCTGAGGTGTTCCACAACCTCGCCAAGCTGCTGAAGGCCCGCGGCCTCTCTACCGCTGTAGGCGACGAGGGTGGCTACGCTCCCAACTTCGACGGCATCGAGGACGCTCTCGACACCATCGTTGAGGCCATCAAGAAGGCTGGCTACGAGCCGGGTAAGGACGTGAAGATCGCCATGGACTGCGCAGCTTCTGAGTTCGCAGTGCAGGAGAACGGCGAGTGGTTCTACGACTACCGTCAGCTGAAGAACGGCGCACAGAAGGATCCCAACGGCAAGAAGCTCTCTGCTGAGGAGCAGATCGCTTACCTCGAGGAACTCATCACGAAGTATCCTATCGACTCTATCGAGGACGGTCTCGACGAGAACGACTGGGAGAACTGGGTGAAGCTGACCGCTCGCATCGGCGACCGCTGCCAGCTCGTCGGCGACGACCTCTTCGTCACCAACACCAAGTTCCTGGAGAAGGGCATCAAGATGGGTGCTGCCAACTCTATCCTGATCAAGGTGAACCAGATCGGTTCGCTCACCGAGACCCTCGAGGCTATCGAGATGGCTCATCGTCACGGCTACACCACCGTTACCTCGCACCGTTCGGGTGAGACCGAGGACACCACGATTGCCGACATCGCCGTGGCTACCAACTCGGGTCAGATCAAGACAGGTTCGCTCAGCCGCACCGACCGTATGGCCAAGTACAACCAGCTCATCCGCATCGAGGAAGAGCTCGGTGCCGACGCTGCCTACGGCTACACGAAGCTGAAGTAATCCTACTCCTGCTCAGAAACAATCAGCGGGGTGTGCCAAATGTTTGGCGCACCCCGCTTTCTTTTTGAGAAGTCCTGAAAAAGAGGCGTCAATCAATAGGGAACCAGCGCCGTCAGGCCCTATCCACATGAAGAGTACGATCAGTGGGTAGGCATTGAGAATAGGGGATAAAGCCAACGTTCCGGTTTACCAGTTCGATTACCACTATCTGGTAATACTTGTACCACGGCCTGGTAAAGGTATTACCAGGCCGTGGTACATCGTTTACCAGGCCGTGGTACACGGATTACCACGTCGTGGTACATTCGTGGTACAGTGGCAGTGAAGCAGCCAACAAAAAAACGCGAGTGCAACAGAAACTAATTGCACTCGCGTTAATCGTTTAATAGTCAAACGGTTATAAAAAACTTTTCCGTTGAACTAACATTGTTTTCAGACAATGATAAAGCCGATGTCACAAACCGCCCGGAAAGGGCAACGTCTGCCAGTCCTTACTCCTCCAGCAGACGGGCGGCCATCGCGCGGCCCAGGGCCTCGCACTGCTGGCGGGTCTCTGCCGTCAGGGCTTGCTTCATGTCAACGGGCTCGCCTACGGGCTCGAAGTGCAGGCGCTCGTCGTTCCAGCGCTGAATCTCGCCGACGGCCTTCGAGGCCCAGCCGTGAGAGCCGAACCAGCCCAGCAGGTGGTTGCCCTTGATGTCCTTGCCGGCAATCTCGGCGAGCAGCACCTCCATCTCGTGATAGAGTGCGGTGTTGTAGGTGGGTGCTCCCACGATGAGGCCGCGATAGCGGAAGATGTCGCGCAAGATGTAGGAGTGGTGGGTTTTCGACACGTTGTAGACCACGATGTTCTTCACGCCGGCATCGCTGGCGGCACGGGCAATCTGCTCGGCCATGCGCTCGGTGTTGCCATACATGGTGCCGTAGCAGATGACGAGGCCGGGCTCGGTCTCGTAGCGCGACAGGCGGTCGTAGAGACCTACCACCTTATTGATATATTCGTGCCACACGGGGCCGTGGGTCGAGCAGATGTAGTCGAGATGTACGTCGGCCAGCTTCTTCAGCGCGTTCTGCACGGGCGTGCCGTACTTGCCCACGATGTTCGAATAGTAGCGCACCATCTCCAGCCAGAACGTGTCGCAGTTAATCTGCGCGTCGATGATACCGCCGTTCAGAGCGCCGAAGCAGCCGAAGGCGTCGCCTGAGAAGAGCACCGTGTCGGCACCGTCGGCCTGGCAGAGCGTCATCATCGTCTCAGGCCAGTGCACCATCGGCGTCATGACGAAACTCAGCGTCAGCGCACCCAGCGGCAGCGTGTCGCCGTTTTTCACCTCCACGTCGTCCTCGCGGCCTTCGCCGTAGAAACCCTGCATCATCTGGAATGTCTTCTTGTTGCCGACTACCTTCACCTGCGGGTAGTACTTGCGGATGAGGGCGATGGATCCGCTGTGGTCGGGCTCCATATGGTTCACTACGAGGTAGTCCACCTGGCGGTCGCCGATGACCTCGCGGATGTTTTCCAAGTATTGCGTGAAGAAGTCCACCTCGACGGTATCTACGAGGCACACCTTCTCGTCGGCTATCAGATACGAGTTATAGCTCACTCCGTTGGGCAGCGGCCAGAGTCCTTCGAAAAGTGATTTCTGGCGGTCGTTGACGCCCACATAAAAAATCTTGTCTGTTATTTTCATCATATTGTTTTTGAATATATTCTTCTTCAAGTTGTTGATGACGATTGTTTTTTTAGCAAACGCCTATTAGATAAACCCTGCGCCCTTCTTCAGCCCCACCTCGTTCACGTACTTTCTCACCAGCGCCGACGAGTCCTCCTTCTTGCAGATGAGCAGCACGTTGTCCTTCTCGGCCACGATGTAGCCGTCCAGTCCGTTGATGACGGCCAGCCGGCCCTCGGGCAGCTTGATGACGTTGTTGCGGCAGTCCTCAATCAGCACGTCGCTATCAATCACCACGTTGTCGCCCTCCGACTTCTGCATGGCCTCGTAGATGCTGTGCCATGTGCCCAGGTCGGCCCAGCCGAAGTCGCACTTCATGACGAACACCTGCTCGGAGCGCTCCAGGATACTGTGGTCGATGCTGAGGTTGGGGTAGATGGGGAAGTTTTGTCGCACGAACTCGTCTTCCTCCTCCACAGTGGAGTTCGGGTTGATGGAGTCCAGCCGGCGAAACACCCAGGGCAGCAGCTCCATGAACGTCTTCTGCAGGTAGCGGGCGTTGGAGAGGAAGAGCCCCGTATTCCAATAGAACTCGCCACTGGCGATGAACATGCGGGCGAAGTCGCGGTCGGGCTTCTCAGTGAACGACTTCACGCGGTAGAGGTGGTCGCTCACCTGTTCGCCTATCTGCACGTAGCCGTAGCCCGGTTCAGGGCGCGTGGGCTTCACGCCCATCGTCAGCAACCCGTCGTTATTGCTCACGAAGTCGAGTCCCTCGCGAATGTTCTCCTGGAAAGCCTCCTCGTTGTGCACGTCCATGTCGGAAGGCGACACGATGAGGTTGGCATCGCTGCACTCGCGCAGCACGCGGTGGCAGGCCCACGCCACGCTGGGAGCCGTGTTGCGGTGGATGGGTTCCGCCATCAGGTGGTCGGGAGCCAGTTCCGGCAATTGCTCGCGCACCAGATGGGCGTAGTCCTGATTGGTGTTGATGTATATGTTCTCGCGCGGAATGATGCGGGCAAAGCGGTCGTAGGTCTGCTGAAGCTGCGTGCGACCCGTGCCGAAAAAGTCGATGAACTGCTTCGGATATTCCTCACGGCTGCAAGGCCACAGCCTGCGGCCTTTTCCACCGGCCAGAATCACGCAAAAGTCTTTACTAGTTGTTGTCATGTCTATAGTTAAGGTCAGTATTTTCGGTGCTAAGTTACATAATAAAAACGGAACCGCAAAATCTTTATTATATTTTTATCGAAATAATTTGCTATGTAAAGAAAAAGTCTTACCTTTGCACCCGTTTTTGTATATGCATCCTTTCTATAATAATAAAGTTTATAAACTTCATGGAAAAATTTTTTACTTTTAAGCAAGAGTTGTTGAAACTTTTCGTCTTAGTCGCCCTACTCGTAGGGGGAGGTTCGTCTGCTATGGCAGAAGAGGTTGGTATTGATGTCTCTTTCGGGGATACTTTTAGTCTGAATGGTTGGGAGTATAATAATGGCGATGGATGGGCTACGTATCCAAACTCTAGTGCAAAAGGAGGTTACATGGCTTATTCTCCCAATTATTGGCAGGAGAATGACACCGATGTATCAACATGGATTTCTCCTATTGTAGCATCCGCTGAAAATGACAAACTAACTATTAGTTGTTACAAATGGCAATATGCCTCATCTAATAGCTATATCATCTTGAATGTATATTACTCAAAGGACAAAGCCGAATGGACTCTCGCAAAAGCATTTAATCCTTCAGAGATAGAAACTTCTCTGACTGAGCTAAATATTAATATACCTGTCGGTAACTATTACATAAAGATTGAAAGCAACAACATTGCTTTCGATTATATCTATGGCCTTTCGGTCTCCCAAAGTCCAGAGATGACAGTCTATTCAGACAATTCCGGCACCAAGGCAACCAGTGGTTTGACCACCGATTTCGGTCTGGTTACCACGGCTCCTTCCTACACCTACTATGTAAAGAATACCAATTATGGTACACTCTATGTTGAAGCAGAGGCTAACGGTGGCTATTCAGTTAATCCCACAAAGTTTGCGCTGGAAGCTGGCGAACAGCAGGCTGTCACCGTCACCGCTCCTGCAAATGGTGATTCAGAGGGAACCCTCACCCTTACAGGTATGAACGGCGAAGAAGTGCTGAGCACCTTCACTGCCAACTTCAAGGGCGATGTGATGGACAAGGAAGGCAAGTTCTTCGAAGACTTTGTTGACGAATACCGTCCCGTTACTTCAAGCGACCTTCCTGGCTGGGATCTTGATTTGAGTGTTACAGGTAGTACAGACGGCTTCGGACGCCTGATGTTCTACAACAGCACTCTCTACGAATATGCCAACACTAACGAGTCGAAATATGCCATTACTCCAAAACTGGCTATTAAAGGAGAGAACGATGTGTTCTATTTCAACGCTTATGGACGTAATGGTTCTTCTGACGCAATAATAATTGTTTCATACTCAGCAGATAAAGAAAGTTGGACTTCCGTGAAATCATTCACAGATAGCGAATTTACAACAAGCGCCAAGACCTACTCTTTCAAAGGAATCCCGAGTGGCAATTACTATGTCAAGTTCGAAATCTGTGATATTGCTATAGACTGGGTTTATGGTTTCAAGCTTGCTCCCGAGACGGAGGCCCTCGTCCTCGACGAAACCGCAGCTCCCACTGCTCTTGCAAAAGGCGTGCAGGATGTTGTGCTGAAGTACACGGCTAAGGCTGGCTGGAACACCATCGCCCTGCCGTTCAGCATCAGCGACCTCAGCGTCTTCGGCACAGGAGCCAAGGCCTACGAGCTGAAAGGCTATCAGGATGGTGCCCTGCAGTTCTCGCCTGTTACTGCCCTCGAGGCAGGCAGCCCCTATGTGCTCTACGTGGAGACACCGGCCGAGGCCAATGGCAACTTCAAGTTTGAGGGTGCCGACATCATCGCCAACGAGCCTGCAGCAGTGGAGTTCAATGGTGCCAAGTTCGTACCTACCTACGCACCCATGGTAGCCGGCACGATGGCTGGCAAGTATGGTGTCGTTCCCGCTACGGGTAAGGTTCAGAAGGGTAGCGCCAGCGCCTCGCTGAAAGGCTTCCGCGCCTACTTTGAACTGCCCGCAGGCGCTAATGGTGCCCGCATGATCATCGATGGTGAGGAGGTTACTTCCATCAGCGCCATCGATGCTATCGGTCAGGACAACGCCCCCGTCTACGACCTCAGCGGCCGCAAGGCCTCTGTGTCCTCCATCTCCTCAGTGAGCTCTGTGCTCCCGAAGGGCATCTATATCGTTAACGGCAAAAAGATGGTTGTCAAATAAGCGATAACGGAGTATTAACAGCAAACATGATTGACAAAATGAAAAAGACTGCATATATCATTCCTCAGATCAAGACACTTCTCATGACCAGCGATGCCGTCATGCAGGCAGCATCGTCCCTCGACCCTACTCAGGGCGAACAGGGCGTCACACCCACCGACGATGAGTACGACGGCGAGTTCGGCGCTCGTGGTTACAGCGTTTGGAGCGACGAGAACTAATCACCGCATTTGGGCCGATGGACACGTTGTTCATCGGCCCAATAATTTCCCTTGCAAGGTCCTCACAACTCCTCACAATGCAGGAGTACTTACATTTTTTGCGGAAAAAGTTTGTGCGATTCAGAAAAAACACGTACCTTTGCAACCGCAAACCTCCGTTCACCGCGTGAGGCAAGCATCCTGACTGAGGCCCAGATGGCGGAATTGGTAGACGCGTTGGTCTCAAACACCAATGCCGCAAGGCGTGCCGGTTCGATCCCGGCTCTGGGTACCTTTCAAAACAATTCAAAATCTCGCAAGCAGCTGATATTAAGGCACTTGCGAGATTTTTCTTTTTACTTCACCCCCTCATTTGCTCCACATTTGCCCCACAAGTCAACATGATCTTCCAGAAGATAAAATGTATAAAATCAAACTGAAGAATGAAAGCATCTTCCATGACAAGATCAAAAAAACAACCCAAAACGTTAATGTCTATTAAATCCTTGTTCTCTCCATCACATTATTGTAATTTTGCAATGATGAAACATTTATTTTTCCTCTTATTAGGTGGTTATTTGCTTGTCAGCTTTGCTGCTTGCAAACAACATCGTCCTTACGACGGTCAACTCGCACACATCGACTCTCTGGCCGATGTCAATCCCGACTCTGCCGACGTACTTTTGATATCTACCACTAACTTTTCCCTGAAGGGAGGGAAGAACGAGGTGGCCCTCCTGCTACGCATCAAGGTAGACGACAAACTCTACCGCCCCGTCACCCACTACCGCGACACCATCCTACAGCTGGTCAGCTACTTCGAGCAGCACCCGAAGGTGCTCCCCTCGGTGCTGGGCAGCACGGGT
>OCVV011340549.1_pt1 | contig 10969 bp, 7 predicted proteins | sample 1539721 | NCBI WGS metagenome assembly OCVV01 (sample SAMN02144230, study PRJEB22623) | gut metagenome | biome: sheep rumen | host: Ovis aries | place: New Zealand
CGGAGTGGTCCTCTTTTCATAGTGGATGTACTCGCATGTCGAGTATTTCGATGTGCGGTCCACCATGGCGGCGTAACATTCGTCCCTCAGCTTTTTCATGTTCTGCTTCAGGCTCAGGTTCTCATCGCGGTAGAAGGGGCCGTCTATGTATGTCACAATCCGGGGTCTTTTTCCGAACCGCCTCTTCTGGTAACATTCCGTGAGTGCAAAAACCGGTGCTCCGTCCTGTGCGGGAAAACGGAACGAATTCTCGGGAAAATTGCGTATCTTTGTGTAATACGGCCATACGTGCGCCTCGGGAAAAATGGAGACGGATTTGTTTCTTTTTATCTTGTCGTGCACGGACGCCTGAAAATCCTTTGTCTGACTCATTGTCGAGGGCAGGGGAATCACACCCACCATTTCCACCAGCCACCTGATGCACGGAATCGACATTGAATCCGGGCCGGCTATGGCATAATTCTTTTTCGCATAGTGCAGATAGACCGGAATGAATGAATCGGCGGTGACGCTCGTGTGGTTTCCGTAGAGATAAAGTCCCTTGTGGCGGAAAGGCTCGATGACTTCCTTGTTTGCAAAGGTCTGATGGAACCAGATTTTCGTGTAAAGAGAGACAAGCGGCTGTGCTAGTCCCCTGAAGATGATGAATTCTCCGATTTTCCATAAAATGCTCTTGTGGAAATACTTGAATTTCGGAGTGAGAGGAATCGTTTTTATGCCGGTGTTGGCAAAATCTTCGTTAATCTCGTCGGAATAATAAATCGTCTTCATAATTACAATTCGACATTTTTATCTGAAAAAAGTTGCAGAAATCAGCAAAAAAATGCTGAATTTTTAATTAAGCTGTGTTTAAGTTTTCTGTGGTATGGTTTAGGAAAAAGAGCGGAGGATGAAAAAAGATGGAAGAGATTCCGGGAAACTGCCTTATAGCACAGTCTGGCGGTCCGACATCTGCAATAAACGCTTCCCTTGCCGGAGTAATCGGGGCGCTGAGGAAGAGCGGAAAAGTCGGTACGATATACGGCGCCGTCAATGGAATACAGGGAGTGCTTTCCCGCGACATACGCGACCTGGACAGTCTTCTTGGAAAATCACCCGAAAGCCTTGAAACTCTGAAAATCTCACCTGCAATGTATCTGGGATCCTGCCGTTACAAGCTTGAGCCCCCGGAAACCGCGATAAACCAGCTTATCCCCGAGTACGAGCGTATTGATGATTACACCTGCATTTTCAACATTCTGAATGAATACGGCATCCGCTGCTTTTTCTACATAGGCGGAAACGATTCGATGGACACCGTGAAAAAGCTTGGAATGTACGGGGCATCGATTGAATCTCCCATCCGTTTTGTGGGGATACCGAAGACGATAGACAACGACCTGCCTGTGACCGATCATACCCCCGGCTATGGTTCCGCCGCAAGATACATTGCGACCTCACTGCTCGAGATGGCGTATGACACTTCCATTTACCACACGAAGAGCGTTCTTGTGGTGGAGATTATGGGAAGAAATGCGGGGTGGCTCACGGCTGCCTCTGCGCTGGCCCGTACCGAGTTTTCGGATGCACCTCACCTCATCTATCTTCCGGAAAGGAATTTCTCCGACACTCAGTTTCTGAATGACCTGCGCGAGAAGATGAAGGATCGCGACCACATAATCATAGCGGTGTCAGAGGGCATACATTATCAGGACGGAACATACGTGAGCACTGCGGGAGCCGTGAAGGACCAGTTTGGACATGTGCAGTTGAGCGGCGCGGGAAATTATCTTGCAAAGCTGATTCACAAAAAAGTGGGATGCAAGGTGCGGGCCGTGGAACTTAATGTGCTTCAGAGGTGTGCGGCCCATCTTTCGTCCCTCACCGATCTCAACGAGTCGTACAGGCTTGGGGAGGTTGCGGCCGAGGCTGCCCTTGAGGGAAAATCCCGCGTTATGTCGTGCATCGCAAGAAAGGAAGACGGGAATGGTGAGTACGGAGTGGAATACGGTCTTGTCGATGTGGATGAGGTTGCGAACAAGGAAAGGAAAGTGCCTGATTCATGGATAAACGAGGCCGGAAACGATGTGACGGAGGATTTCATCCGCTATGCACGCCCTCTTATTCAGGGGGAGCCGGTCATCTCGTACAAGGACGGTCTTCCTGTGTATCTTTCGGTAAGGCATCTGGGAGTGTAGACGGGAAAATTCATTGTTTTCGATCCGTTTTTGATGTATAATCAGGTATGTTGTATTTTATCGTGAACGAGAGCGGCGGGAGCGGAAAGGCCCGGAAGACATGGCTTAAGGTCAGGAAGGTGATGGAGTCCCGCGGTCTGGAATACAAGGCTCTTATGACCACTCCCGAAATTACGGCGGCTGAACTTGCCGGAAACGTCACTTCGCTTGACGGTGAGATTGATCTTGCCGTGGTCGGGGGCGATGGAACCATAAACGAGGTTCTGAACGGAATCGGCTCATTTGAAAAAGTCTCGCTCGGCATAATCCCCACAGGGTCGGGAAACGATTTTGCACGCGGACTCGGGATACCAAAGAATACGGCGAAGGCGGTCGATTTCATGCTGAAGAGTCCGGGACGGAAGATTGACATTGGAAGAGTCACTTTCGATGGTGGAAAAAAACGGCTGTTCGCAATCAGCAGCGGAATGGGAATGGATGCCGTTGTCTGCAGAAAGGCGCTTTCTTCCAGGCTCAAGGATTTTCTGAACAAAGTGGGACTGGGAAAATTCATCTATATAATCTATACGGTGCAGACTCTTTTTTCCATGAAGACGGAGCAATTTAAAATCAGTTTCGACGGAAAAGAGGAGCTTTACCAGGATCTTATTTTTGTGGCGGCCATGAATTGTGCGGCTGAAGGAGGCGGGGTCCCCATGTGTCCCGATGCCCTTCCCGACGACGGCCGGCTTTCCGTATGCATAGCGGCGGGCATAAAAAAAATCAAGGCGTTTATGGATCTTCCCGTTCTCGTTCTTGGCAGACACAAAAAACTCAAGGGGTTCACTTTGAAAAACTGCAGGACTATGGAGATTGAGTGCGGGAATCCCCAGACCCTGCACTGTGACGGCGAATACTGCGGGGAGACAGGAAAAGTCCTTGTGGAAATCCTCCCTGAAAAACTCAATGTGAAGGCCTGACTGGTATTTCCGAAAAAACAGATTTTTTTCAGACTCAGACTTTCGGAATTCAAAAAGATGTGTTAAAATAAGATGAAGGCCGGGTTTTATGAAAGAAATTAGAAAGTGGTTTGGATTCGATAAACATAGTCCGTTCGTTCGTAATTACTTTGACACATCGAATGCCAGGTCTGGCATTTATCTTTCCGTGGTGATGATACTGCTTGAGCTCTGGATGATTGTGAGTCTTTTTGTCGATGTCGCCACGGAAACCCACCGGCGCACGTTCCTCTGGATTGTTCAGCATCTTTCGGCTTATGTTGTTCTTCTCTTTCTGGGTGTCTGCATGCTTGTCTACTGCATACGCTATCTGAAGGGAAGACATCCCAGGTGGATTGTCGGAAAGGCCATAAGGGTCGTGTTTTCCATTGGGTGCCTTGCATTCGGAATCTACATTTCATATCTTGACTATGCCAAGGGTGAGCAGGTTCTGGCTTTCGTCACGATGGAGGTGTTCATTCTCTGTCTCATAGCATGGCGGCCTGTCATATCCTTCCTGATTCTCACGGTTTCCTGCACGGTTTTTTATTTCCTCTGCGACAGCGTCCTTCCGGCGTCTTATGCAACTCAGGTGAATCTTTTCACTTTCTGGATTTCCCTTCTCATGGCCTGTTTCAGCATCTACCAGCAGAAGATTCTCGAGGCTGAAAGGGAGATGACGCTTGAGGAGGCAAACAACCGCCTGACTCTTCTTTCCATGACAGACGATCTTACGGGAGTGTTCAATATGCACTGCTTCAGAACCAGGGTCGAGGAGCTTGTGAAGAAAGCGGATCTGGAGAAGAAGATTTTTCTTTTCCTTGATGTGGAGCATTTCAAAAGCTACAACGGCAAGTACGGATTCGAAAAGGGAAACGAATTCCTGAAGAGTCTTGCGGATCTCGTGGCAGGCCTTTTCCCGGACGATGTTGTGAGCCGTTTTTCCGATGACCATTTCGTGATTTTTGCGGAGGACAGGGATCTGCAGGGAAGGCTTGACAAAATAAGAAGGGAGGTGCGCTCAAAAGACAGCGAGGTGCGCATGGGGCTCAAGGTAGGAGCCTACAAGACCCTCGACAGAAACATCAAACCGATAATCGCTGTGGACAATGCAAGATACGCCTGCAACAGCATAAAGAAGAAATCAGACAGAGACTACTGCCTTTACGACGAGGCGATGCACACGCAGATAAACCAGAGTCAGTACATCATAAATCACATAGACGAGGCAATCAGCGAAGGATACATAGTTCCGTATTATCAGCCGGTTATAAGGTCTTCCGATGGAAAGCTCTGCGGACTCGAGGCCCTTGCAAGATGGAAAGCTCCCAACTACGGCATTCTTTCCCCCGGTTTGTTCATTCCGATTCTGGAGGAGTACAGGCTCATTCACCGCTTGGATATGCACATCATGGAACAGGTGTGCCGAGATATAGCTGAGGTCAGGGAGGCGGGAGGTATTGTGCTTCCGGTGTCTTTGAATTTCAGCCGTCTTGATTTCGAGCTTACCGACGATTTGGTCGCGGAGGTGGACGGCTGCCGCAGAAAATACGGTGTGGACATGAAATCCCTTCATCTGGAGATAACGGAGAGCGCGCTTTCTGACAACGACGTGAGGCTTCAGTCCACTTTGAGCAGATTCCGCAGTCAGGGATATGCGCTCTGGCTGGACGACTTCGGTTCAGGATATTCGGGACTCAATGCGCTGAAAGAGTACGAATTCGACACGATGAAGATAGATATGAATTTCCTCCGCAATTTTTCGGAAAACCAAAAGGCACGCGTCATTTTGAAATGCATAGTGGAAATGGCCTCTTCCGTGGGGATGCAGACTCTTTCGGAAGGAGTTGAGACTCAGGAGGCTTCGGATTTCCTGCGCGAGATTGGATGCCAGTGTCAGCAGGGCTATCTTTTCGGACATCCCATGCCCAAAGACCAGCTTCTGTCCAAAATCAGGTCGGGGGAATATTCGGTTCCCGCAATCGGTTGATTTTTGAGGCCAAGTGTGATATAATCTGAATATGCTAGAAATAAGCGTAAATTCAAAATCTCCGGCGGCAATCAACACCGCACTTAAGAAATTGAAGGACCGTGTGATGGCGGGAACGCTGTCTCGGACGACTCCCATTCATCTGACTTTGGAGCAGGGGGTGTACAGGGAGCTTGTGAAGTACAATCTTTCAAACCCCCTTGTTGTCGAAAGTGCGCCTGGTACCCGTGCGGAAGACTGCATCATCCAGGCTGACAACTGCGAGGCCTTTCACAAGGGACTGGAGAACCGCTCCGTATTCATGCTCGGTTCCAACACCACCAATGTGACTCTGAAGAATTTCTCCATCGTGAACACTCACAGCAAAACCATCGAGGAGGGAAATACCCTTTCCGACAGTGCCGAAGCCCTGGTGTGGAACAATGCCGGCGGAACTCTTTTTGCGGAGGGCATGAGAATTGAGGGAAGACAGAACACTCTGTGCATCAAGGGATTTTCATGGTTCAAGGACTGCTTCATTTCGGGAGACACCGACTTCATTTACGGAGACGTGGACACCGCTCTGTTCGAGGAATGTGAGATAAATGTCCGGGAAGACAACAGGGGTGATTTTCCGGGTTATGCCGTGAAGAGTCAGGCCCTTGCCGGGAAGAAGGGATTTGTTTTCATGAACTGCCGCTTCACCGCTGAAAGGCGGAAGAAAAGTCAGGTGTTCGTGTACCGCACGGAAGGTCACGGAGGTCCCGGCAAACTGAAGTGGTGGGATTCAGTTGCATTCGTCAACTGTTTTATGAGCGACATCTTCAATCCTGAGCTGGCCTGGGACGATGATATGGAGCTTGAGATTTATCCGCGTGGAAACCCGGCCACTGGAATAAGGGAGTACAATACCCGCGTGGTTGCAAAAGGCGGAAAGGTATCCGAGGCAGACACGACAAGACGAAACATAAAATCCTATCTGCTCACGGATGACGATTACTTCGACGGTTATGCAAGCCGCTATCTTATCCTGAAGGAGACTCCGTTCTCCCGGCTTGAAGATTAAAGGCATTTGATTCGTGCGGAAGGGCGCATACTCTTTGGACTGCTGCGGTGCGGGTTGATTTACGAATTCACGCCCAGTCCGAAGAGTGCGAAATCTCCTTTCACCGGGTCGTGCGCTGTGTATCAGGTTCTAAGTCCCGAATCGACAGGGAAATTTTTTCTTACTATCCATCTCATCCATCTCAGTAACATATTGATTCTTTTGTTTGCGCTTGTGGGAGTGCGGGGCCTGCATCCGGCCTTGCGCATTGCGTTCATCGGTGTCTGGCTCTCCCTTTCATCCGTGTGTCAATCCCCCGCTAATAAGCAAAGTCTATAACTTTCGATAAAAAACTTGTATTATGCAAGATTTGTGATTTAGTATATCCTACCAATCACCTAGGAAAAATAAGATTGAAACAGAGGTGAAATTATGGCAGATGTAAAAGCAAGGGATGTAAACAGTAAGTATTGGGATGAGGAGCTTGAGACTCTTCCGCGTGAAAAACTTGAGGCGAAGCAGCTTGAGGATTTGAAGGAGATCGTGCGCTTTGCATACGAAAATTCTCCATATTATAAGAGGTCTTTCGACGAGGCAGGAGTAAAGCCGTCCGATATCAAGACATTGGAGGACATCCGGAAATTTCCATTCATCAACAAAAAGACGCAGCGTGATACCCAGGGAGTCGGTTCTTTCCTTGGGGAACTTGCGGCGGTTCCTGAGGAGGATGTCGTTTTTATTTCCACATCATCAGGTTCAACAGGTGTTCCGACCGTCAGTCCATTTACAAAAAAGGATTTCGATGAATTCCAGGATACCGAGAGCCGCTGGTTCTGGCAGATCGGAATGAGACCGAACGACCGCTATGTCCACGCATTGAACTTCAGCCTTTACGTTGGAGGTCCTGATGTCATCGGTGCGCAGAATCTTGGAGCACTTTGTATCTGGGGAGGAACGCTTCCGAGCGAGCGTCTTCTGTTCGTGCTCAAGCAGTATCAGCCCACAATCATTTGGACAAGCCCGAGTTACGCATGGCAGCTTGGAGAGAAGGCTCTGAAGGCAGGCTATGATCCGAAAAAGGATTTCAACATCAAGAAGATAATCGTTGCAGGAGAGCTTGGCGGTTCAATAGATGCGACAAGAAAGGCAATAGAGTCCATCTGGGGAGCGGAGGTTTACGATTTCTACGGACTCTCTGATATTTTCGGGGCCTGTGCCGCTCAGTGTGAGTACCACGACGGACTTCATATTGCGGAGAACCACATTCTTGTGGAAACCGTGGACTTGAAAACCGGCGAGGTTCTTCCTCCGGGGGAAAAGGGTGAGCTTGTGTTCACGACACTCAGAAAGCATGCGCGTCCGCTCATCCGTTTCAGAACAGGAGACATCGGTTGGATTGACCAGACACCGTGCAAATGCGGACGCACCCACGGAAGAATACACATCTTGGGACGCCGCGACGATATGTTCATCGTAAGCGCAGTGAATGTTTTCCCGAGCGACATTGAGGCTGTCATCCGTGACGAAAAGGATTTGACCGGTGAATATCTGATCCGCATTTTCGAAAAGGACTTCACTTGCAAATATTCCGTTGAAGTGGAAAAGTCAGGCTCCAGCTCAAAGACAGACGAAGAGGTTGCGGCACTTACCAGCGCGGCCCTCAAGGGAAGAATCGGTGTAAAGCCTGCTGAGGTTATCGTTCACAAGGACGGAGAACTCAACACGAGAAGCGAGCACAAATCAAAGCGCATCATCGACGAGAGGAAAATAACTTACGAGATTTAATTCTTGCAGGTTTCAATCTTTTCCCTCTTTCAGAGCTGTGTGTTTTGGAAGAGGGATTTTTTACAAGCGGGGAACAAGATGATTAAACTGGAAAATATAAACAAGAGATTTGAATCTGAAAACGGAGATTTGGTTTTTGCACTTGATGACATCAATCTTCAAATTGAATCCGGAGAGATATTCGGAATCATCGGACAGTCAGGCTCCGGAAAGTCAACGCTTTTGAAAATAATAAATCATCTTCTGACCCCGGATTCAGGAAATGTTCTAATCGACGGAAGCAGCATAACGAAAGCAGGCAAAAAAGATTTGTATTCCTCATTGGATAAAATCGGTTCCGTCCTTCAGTACGTCAATCTGTTCGAGAACAAAACGGTTTATGAAAACATTGCATTTGCATTGAATCAGAAGGGTTTCAGGAAATCGGAAATCGACGAGCGGGTGAAAAATCTTCTTGAGATTGTCGAACTGCGGGACAAGACGAAATCTTTTCCGGCGGAACTTTCCGATGGACAGAAGCAGCGGGTTTCCATTGCACGTGCAATTTCTTCAAATCCAAAAATCCTTTTGCTTGATGAAGTGACTGCAAACCTTGACCCGGCTACCACCAAGTCAATCCTCCAGCTTCTGAAAAAAATCCACGATGCCTGTTCAATTACGATTGTGATTGTTGCGCATCAGATGAATGTCATAAAGGAAATCTGCGACCGCGTTGCTGTAGTTGACAACGGAAAGATTGTGGAGCAGGGAGAAGTCTATCAGATTTTTGCAAATCCAAAATCGGAGATTACGAAAAAGTTCATAAAGTCAACTTCAAATCTTTCGAAGGTCGAGGAACTGATAGCATCCGGTTCACCTATAACGAAATTGTCGGAGGGCGAGAAGATTGTGCGCCTCACTTATCTTGAAAAGACAATTTCAGAACCGCTGATTGCAACCCTTGTAACCGAGTTCGCGGTAATCCCGAACATTATTTTTGCAGACATTGAAATTGTCAAGGGCTCTCCGATCGGAGGAACTGTTGCGATATTGAGTGGAAATGAAAGCTCTGTTGATTCTGCGATTCTGTGGCTTAAACAGAAAAATGTTGGTGTTGAAATTCTTGCCGTCGGAAAATAAATGGCGGCAGGAGTAAAAATAAAGGATTGAAAAATCCCAGGAGGTATTTATGAAAAAAACTTTGTTGTTTGTCATTGCTTCGGTTTTGGCACTTTCAGGATGTTCAAAGAAACAGGACGACGCTCCGAATGTTTCTGCAAAAAAAGAACTTACTAAATTTACTGTCGGTCACTTGAACTCAACGGCTCATCTGTTAGCCTTTGTGGCAAAAGAGGAAGGTTATTTTGCGGAAGAGGGACTGGACGCGTCATTGATTCAGTTTGCAAGCGCGGGAGAACTTGCGAACGGTCTTGAGTCAGGAAAACTGGATGCCGCATTCATCGGTTCGGTTCCTTCAATCACATTCCAGAGCAACGGTCACGATCTTTCGATTTTCGGCGGCGCAATGACAAACGGCCATGGTTATGTCATCAAGAGCAAGTACACCGGCGGAAAAGACAATCTGGGCGTGCAGATATTAAAGGGAAGAAATGTCGCTTCCGTAAAGAACTCCGTACAGGATGCAGAACTTTTACTGTTGCTGAAGAATGCAAATATAGAAGTGGGCGAAGGCGAGGACAAAGTGAACATCATTTACTTTGACAGCCAGAAGGATGCGTTCAATGCATTGCAGAATAACTCCATTGATGCATGCTCTGTTTACTCACCTTATGCTTCGCTTGCAAAAGGACAGGGCTACAATGTGGTCTACTACTGCTCTAATGAACCGGCTCTTGAAAACCAGCCATGCTGCCGTCAGGTCGCACCGACTTCCGCACTGAGTAAAAATGCCGATGCATATCACTCCTTTGAGCGTGCATTGATAAAGGCATACAAATTCTATCAGGACAATCATTCAAAGACGATTGCCGATGTAAAAAAATACATCGACATTGACCAGGATTATATCGAGACGGAAGTGTACGGCGGATACAGTCTTTCAAGTCCCGATCCCGACAAGCAGGGAACAAAAAATCTCAAGGATGTTCTGGTGAATTTGGGATATACAAGTGATTACGACATCGACAAATTTTACAACACAAGCATTTTTGAAAAAGCACTGGGAAGCCTTATCAGCGAAAATCCTAGTGAAAAGGTTTATGCTGAATTAAAAAATCATTTTGAAAAATACGAGTAGTAAAAAAAGTTGGAGAGCTGCGGAGCTTTCGCTTAAACGGAGGTTCCGCGTCTTTCAAATGTTTCGAGGGAAAAGGATATGGCAATGATTGACATAAAAAATATCAGCGTGGACTATGTTGAGAATGGAAGAACTTTCAACGCGCTGAAGGATGTTTCATTCACAATCAACGACGGAGAGTTCGTGAGTGTCATAGGTCCGAGCGGCTGCGGCAAGAGCACTTTCCTCAGTGTGCTGGAGGGAATTCTTCCGGTGGCAAACGGAGAGGTCCTTATTGACGGAAAGAAAATTGAAGGACCGGGACTTGACCGCAGTGTTGTGTTCCAGCATTACTCTCTTTTCCCTTGGCTCAATGCAAGAAAAAACATTGCATTCGGAATTCACCAGACGAATCCAAATTTGGAAAAAAAAGAATTGAATAAAATAGCCGATGAATATTTGAAAAAAGTCGGCCTTGAGAAATTCGGGAGAAAATATCCGGTGCTTCTTTCAGGCGGTCAGCAGCAGAGAGTTGCCATAGCGAGGGCTCTTGCAATGAACACGGACATTCTTTTGATGGACGAGCCCTTCGGTGCGATTGATCCGAAGAACCGCGTTGTGCTTCAGGAGCTTTTGCTGAAATTGTGGGAGGACGGAACGGACGGCGAGGGGAAAAAGAAAAAGACCGTTGTGTTCGTGACGCACGACATTGATGAGGCGGTTTTCCTTTCCGACAGGATTATGATGATGGCGCCGAATCCCGGTCACCTTTTGAAGCAGATAGAAGTTCCGTTTGCACGT
>OCVV012854881.1_pt1 | contig 10969 bp, 8 predicted proteins | sample 1539721 | NCBI WGS metagenome assembly OCVV01 (sample SAMN02144230, study PRJEB22623) | gut metagenome | biome: sheep rumen | host: Ovis aries | place: New Zealand
TAGAGGAAATCCAACAGTGGAAGCTGAAATCACTTTGTCAGATGGTACATTTGCTCGTGCTATGGTTCCTTCTGGAGCTTCAACATGAGTCCATGAAGCATTAGAATTGCGTGATGGAGATAAATCTCGTTACATGGGGAAGGGTACTTTAACTGCAGTAAATAATGTAAATACTACTATAAAATCTGCTATTGAAGGACAGAGCTTTGAGAATTGGAGAGAATTGGACAAAAAATTATTAGAACTTGACGGAACTCCAAACAAATCAAAATTATGAGCAAATGCTATTTTATCAGTTAGTATGGCTTTCGTTGTAGCTTGTGCTAAAGCAGAAAACAAGCCACTTTATAAATTCATTAACGATGGAAAAGGACACGTTTTACCTTATCCAATGATGAATATTTTGAATGGTGGAGCTCATGCTGACAATACAGTAGATATACAAGAATTTATGGTAGTTCCTACAGGTGCTGCAAACTTCAGAGAATGACTTAGAATGGGTGCTGAAGTATTTCACAACTTAAAAGCTATTCTTAAAGCTAGAGGATTAGCTACTTCAGTTGGAGATGAATGAGGATTTGCTCCAAACTTGGGAAGTAACGAAGAAGCTTTGCAAGTAATCGTTGAAGCTATTGAAAAAGCTGGACATACTTGAAAGGTTCAATTGGCTCTTGATGTTGCTGCTTCAGAATTCTTTAAGGATTGAAAATATGATTTGGAAGGAGAATGAAAAGTATTAGATCAAGATGGATTAGTAGCTTTGTTTACAGATTGGTGTAATAAATATCCAATTATTTCTATCGAAGATGGAATGGCAGAAGACGATTTCGATGGATGGAAGAAATTGACTGATGCTTTAGGAGATAAAATTATGCTTGTTGGAGATGATTTGTTTGTTACTAATATTCAGAGACTTCAGATGTGAATCGATAAAGGAATCGCAAATTCAATTCTTATAAAATTAAACCAAATCTGATCAGTTTCAGAAACTATTGATGCTATCAATTTAGCTCATCAAAATGGAATGAAAGCTATCGTTTCACATAGATCTGGAGAAACTGAGGATACTTTCATTGCAGATTTGGCTGTAGCCATGAATTCAGGATTCATTAAAACTGGATCAGCTAGTAGAACTGATAGAATCTGTAAATATAATCAATTAATGAGAATTGAAGAAGCTCTTTGAAATGAAGCTAGTTATGGAAAATAATTTTTAAGCTAGGAAATAAAATCGGCTTTCATTCACTCGGAAGTCGATTTTTTTATACTTAAATATCATCATATGAATTGAAATTAAATTTGATATGTATAAAATAAACTTCGTCAAACAAATACATAACAATTATGGAAAAAACCAAAAAAGAAAAAATCTTAAATTATTTAGTTGGAGGCATGATAATAGTGTTCGCAGTTTCCCTTATTGGAGGTGTCCTATTTGTACTCTACAGATCATTCAATTTTTAAAGGGATAATCTAAGAATCCTAAGTTGTTCTTAGAAAAATAATAGCGATCAAATTTGATCGCTTTTTTATCTTCGATATTGAATAATTTTCGCAAATACTTATAAAACAACTAGTTTAAAAATCAAAATATAACCAATATGTCAGAGATATCAGACTCAATTATCACAGAATATAATAAAAATCCAGTTCACTTCTATGAAATGAAAGATTTTGATATTTCTCGCCATGAATGAAATTTTATATGCTGAGATGATATTACAATATACCTAAAATTCAACGATAATTCAATCCAAGAATTCAGCTTTTCTGGAAATCCATGACAGGTAAGTACCGCCTCATGTAGTCTACTTGCCGAAATGATAGAATGAAAAACTATCGATGAAGTAATGACTCGATGATATGAAACATTCGTAAATCAATGACTAGAAGTTTTACCTAGAAGAAGAAGGGCAGTAGTGATCTGACTTTTATGAGTTAGAAATGCGATTCACCAACGAAGAAAAGATAAAAAACCAGATTCTGATGAAATTTTGGTTGAAGAATTTGAAGACATTTTAGACGATTAATTTTACCATTAAATATAATAAAATGGCTAGATATTCAGTTTCTCAAATTCAAGTTTATTTACAGTGTCCTTTAAAATATCGTTATCGTTATATTGATAAAATCCCAACTCCCGAATTTGTAGAGACCACAGACACTTTACTATGAACTCTAGTCCACGAATCTTTACAAAATCTGTACAATAATATAAACATTTTCAAAACTCCCACAAAAGAAGAATTCATTGCAGACTACTACAATTTACGAGCAAAAAGAGAAAAAGAAACAACAGAAAATTGATGAGAAATCCTAAATCATCATACAGATTTAACAATCGACGATTTTAAACGTAGATGAGAATTCTATCTATCCAGATATTATGACAAGCACTCACCATTTAAAGATTTACAAGTTATTAGCACAGAAAAACAAATTTCTTTTCAATTAGATGAATGAATAAATTTTTTAGGATTTATAGACAGACTCGACAAAGTTTGAGACACCTTCATAATTAATGACTACAAAACCAATAAAAATTTACCAACTGAAGAAAAAGATCAATACATTGAACAGCTTACATTATACTGACTATGAATTCAGCAAAAATATGCTAAATATTTTAAGAATCTAAAAGCTAAACTATATTTTTTACACTTCGACATCGAAGATGAACGAGACATTACTCAAGAAAAATTAGATGAAATAAAAAATAAATATCTAAATATCATCAAAGAAATTGAACAGAATAAAGTACAATATGCTATGTGAAGTAAAAAAATATTTGAAGCAAAACAAACTCCACTTTGTGCATGGTGTGACTTTCAATCAATTTGTACACTATTCACTGCTATAAACACTGACGATGAAGTAGAGTGAGAATTATCCGACAAAAGTATTTCAGCCTTAGTAGATGATTTTGTAGAACTTTGTGATAAAATTTCAGAATTAGAAAAAGAAAAAGATTGAATTAAATTAATATTCCAAAAATACGTAATGAAAAAAGATCCAAACGATGAAAAATCTGATTATATTTTAAGTGGAAGTGAATATAATGTAAAGGTAACGAAATCTCAAAAAATGAATGTCGTAGACAAAGATAAATTTCTCCAAAAAATTAAAGATTTATGACTATTTGAAGAATACGCTGACATATCACGGCAAAATGTAAACAATTTATTTTTAAAATCATGAAAAGTTAAATTAAGTGATTTTATATGAGCCGTAGAACAAGATATTAGTTTTTCCGTAAGAAAACAAAGCAAAAAATAAGTGTGCAAAAAATATCACTTGAAAAAAGTAGACAAAAAATTATAAAATGTCTACTTTTATATATTACAACAATCAATGAAAATCATAAAAAATCTGATTGCAAACATTGTTGTGTGTTGAATATTACTGTACGTATTCAATTATTTTTCTTTAGGAATAAAATTCACATTTTCCAATTCATCTATTGAAAATTCAATAATAAGTCTAATATGAATATTCCTTATACTTTGATTTGTTTTCCGAGTTTTTAACTCTCCAATAAAATTGATATTAAAGACATTGTCATGTCCTGTCAACTTCCTAACACTTTGATTAGCTTCTATTGCAATTAATGTACTTATATTCTATCTATTTGCATACGTAGTAAACAATTATCTTGATTTATGAGTAGCTGTTAAATTGTGAGAAATCCGACAAACATTAATACTATCATTCATTATGAGTATATGAATTACAGTTCTAACAAAAATATTATAAAATCACTTATATTTATCTAAATTCTTTACCTAAATGAAACGCTATACTATAACAAGAACTCAAGCCGCATCTTTACTATGAGTATCTACAAGGACTATCGACAGATATGTTAAATCAGGAAAATTGTCTTACAAAAAAATTGCTAATAAAGTAATCTTAAATGAAGAAGAATTAAGAATTTTACAAAACGAATTTTCATCATTACGCCAAGAAATTTCCACAGAACTACTTTGAGAAAAAGATGAAAGATCTATATCAGTAAAACCTGTGTCAGATTTATCTACGCTCGATGAGAAATTAGATAAATTCTATCTAATTTTCCAAGAAAAAGATAAGCAAATAGATGAAAAGAATAAGATTATATTTATGCTGCAACAAAGAATAGGAGAGTTAGAAGCTAAGATTCAAACTATGATAGCTCTTCCCGATTACAATAAAGAAAAACAACAAGCAATCGAAGAAAAAAGAATTCTCGAAGAAAAATTAGCAAAGTTGAAAGCAAGAGTTAAAGAACAAGAAACAAAAACTTATGTTGTCCTAATATTTGCTGTAATATTTATAATAGTTGCTGGACTATTTTATTTAAAACACTCCTAATACTTAGTATATTAAAGCCCAAAAAATTGAGGGCTTTTTTAAAATGGATTATCTATTTGTCATTGTTCCTCCTGCCTCTCTTTTGAAAATACACTACTAAAAATATCAAATAATTCTTTTCTCTGCTCATTAGTCTCTGGACTAACCAACCAATTTTCAAATTCGAAATTGCAAAAATTAACCATATATTGTAATCATTTTCTTTCCAAACGAGGATAAGATTCAATAGCTCAAAGTTTTAGAATATACACATTATCTTTATAAAGATCTTCAATTCATTCTATAATTCTGCGATATTTTTGTGGATAGAATTTTTTTATTATATAAACCAATCTATTATAATAATCACCACTTACCCATTTGTCATTTTTTATATGCTTATTTGCCAATTGATAATATTTTCAAAGTTCTTTTGGTGTAAAAAATCCATAATCTACAGTATTATCCCAATCTCAAATAAAATAATTATCAATTCAGAATTTATTTAAAAATTTATGCCAAGCTTTATACGATCACTTTCCATTAATATTTACTATTTCATAAGTTCATGTAATGAATTCCCAACCTGGTTGTTCCTGCAACCATTTCAAATAATGAGAAAAGAAATATAAATCTGAATCTCATTCCACCATAATAATTTTATTCACGAAAAAGATTTTCGAAAGATTTTCAAACCTCAACAGATGAACTAATTTTGCATCATCTGGTGCTATTTTTATGTAAGGAGTAAATACTTGTGTTCATCAGTTATCTTTCGAAAATCTATAAACATTTGTAATATTATCTTCATTAATAAACAATGCAGAATATGTAGACAAGAAAAATTGTGTTCAATCTCTTTCGCTAATCTGATTAAAAATTAGTGCCAATTCCTTTTGTAATTGAGGATGTATATGAAGTTCAGGTTCATCAATTATCATAAAACCATCTTCAAGGTCATTTCATAACAACGCAAAAATTATCAATAACAACGACTGCTGTCCAGCTCACAAATCATCAAAATAACAAGGTTCTCCATCAGGATTTTTCAATTGTAAATTTATTCATCACTGAATATAATCAATCGTTAAAATTTTATGAATAAATTTTTCAACCAAAGTTGTTAAATGCTTCCAAAAATCAGATTGGTACAATCTAGACTCTCGTGACTCATCAATTAAAACATTCTCCATATTACCACTTTTCATCTCCTCGGCATCACCCTGTGTACGCTTTTTTATTATGTTCCATATTTTTCTTAAACATTTATAATAACCCTCCAAATTCACATTAGTTTCCTCAGATCTTTTAAAAATATAGTCATCAAAATCCTGAAATTCATTAAGGTATTTTCGTTCTACTAAATCTCTTTGTGATGACAAAATTGTAAACGTATTCTTTAAAGGATACCAAATCGGATCGTTACTTTTCTTTTCCCATTTATTATAAATATGCATACAAATATATAGTAACTCTCTTTCTTGAATACAAACCAAAGAAAAAAACTCCATTGGAGTCAATGAGGCTTTATCAATAATAAATTCTTGTTTTTTCTCATCAAATTCAGCTTTCAGACGGATTTCTTTTATCTCATTTTTTATATGATTTAAACTAAAATGAGGAAATCTATATGTCAATTCACTATATTTCTCAATAATGGCATTAATTTTTTTTACATTTTTACATACAAAACCAATATTATCAAAATCTGAATCAAAGAATTCCAATACAACTTCAACTTTTGACGGCTTATCTTGAAATCTAGTATGCTTACTTAATTTATATGCCGTCTTAGAAACAAGTTTTATAGATTTTTTGTATTCAGACACTTTATTTTCCTCTATAATAGACGAGTTTAAAGTATAATCAAAAATTAAATTCCTACAAAACTGATTAATGATTTCTATAAAATTACTCTTCCCAGATCCATTCGCTCATATCAATATATTCATATCTGAACTATTATCTATTTTTTCAAAATCCATTCAATCAAAATCATCAAGATTTTCCACATAAGGAAAGCTCATAAGGTTTGATATTTTTAGCTCTCTTATTTTCATAGAAAAAGTTTTTTAATTTAAAATTTTATTTGCAACAATAGTATAATCCTTTTTTTAGAAATTGCAAATTTTCATCTACTATTTTGAATAATTTTTACAAAAATTTTCAGTCACACTCAAAATTACGGTTTAGCAGTCCTCATAAGCATTATCATTACATATCATCTCAATTCCTTCAGATTCGGATTCGTATTACTTATTACTCACTCCTTATACAATTTATCCAAATGTGTAGAATAATAATTTCATAATCAATCTTGAGTTCAATAAAGTAATCTAGATAAAGCTGTTGCAAACTCTGCTCTAGTTACTTCATCTTTTGGCCTAAAATTATTATTTTTCATATTTTGTCACATAATTCATAATTGATATGATAATTCTACAGCTCATCAATAATTATCATCCAATTCTTGAGCTACATCAGAAAATTTTGGACAAACAATATTAGCTGGTTTTTTTCATAATATATTCATAGCATATTGAGATAACATTTTTGCCATTGCAATTCTCGTTAAATTTCAGTTCATATTAGCTTTTTGTATTGAGGGTATTGTTGTAATTCACACTCTATACGCAAATTCATACGCATTATTAAATTCCACAGTATATCAATTTGATAAAAGATTTGAAGGATTAGAATTATCAAACCACGAAAAATCAAAATTATTATTTAATTCATTTTCCTCATCAAACAATTCTAATTTTCTATCCTTTTCTAATATTAAGATTTCATCTTTTCACGTTATAACTTTCTCGAAATATCATGAATCAACCATTCCAATTTTTTGATTACTGATTGATGATCAATGAGTATCTACTTCGTTTTCTACGCCTACTCATCATCCTCATCAACCTCCACCTCATCATCAGTTGGTTTGTTTAACTGTATTAAAATCATAAATAAAAGTTCAAGTTTTCTCATTTCACTCATCATCTGCAAAAACAATAGTACATTCAGATGTTCACTGTTGATTAGATTCGGCCGCAACTACCAAGTTTCTTCAATTCAGAGATACTTTTCATTTTGTACATAAAACAGATTTCACAATTACAGGCTGTTCTCAGCATTCTCAATCTTTAACTCAAAATATAGATATCAGATTTCAAACATTTTGTTGAGAAGAAGTTATCACATCTGAATATTTGTAACTAGCTTTACCAAGAGTTATATCACTATCTTTCCATTCATAAATAATTTCCGCATGATCAGATTCTTCTCATTCCGAATTTATAATATAAAATTCTTTCTTCAAAGTTCATGGATTGTCTAGTTTTGTCGAATCTCAAGTCGTTTGAGCATTATACAACCGAACTAACTCATAAAAATCTGAACAATTATCCATATAATCAATTTTTCAACTTAGGCTCAAACATTCATATCATGATAATCAAATATTATCCAAAATTGGTCTTTTGCAAATATATCAAGTAGAAAAATCAGATTTATTTCAAAATTTATCTATTCATTGAACTCTTCGCATATAATCTCACGTTAATTTAGTTTCTGCAGATGTTAATTCCGTATATCATGATTTTATTACAATATCTCAGCTTATTATCTCAAAATAATAATTATTTGCTCACACTGCTCCTTCCCATCTAATATTCCCTGCTCGACTTGAAAACAATCAAGATACTGGTTGTAGATCTACTTTTGTAGTGGCTTCTAACGTCTTTTTTACATCAATTATTTTTCAAGAAACAGTTAAATCAACTAACTCTTCTGATTGTTTTCAATTATCTAAAATGAGATTTTTTACATCAATGTATGATAATCTAGGATTTATAGCCCAAACTAATGATGCCAATCATGCAACATGCGGCGTAGCCATGGAAGTTCAATTCATAAATGTATATCTTTCTGTATCACTTTCATAATAAGGATCTTGATAAACAGAAAAATCATCAATTACACAGTACGTATTTGCTTTACTTGTCCTTAATCAAAAAGAAAATTTATTACTATAATATTCACTTTCAACAGGAATAGTATAATAATATCACATATTATAAACTCAAGATATTTGATTAACTTTACAATATCACAATCATGTAGAATATTGTATCTCTACATCCACACCACGAGATGCACAGGCTAAGGAAAATCCAATATAAACAAAATTTTTTCAACTAATATCAAAAGAAGGAGAGTTCAATTCTCAAGAAAATCAATATGCAAATGTATCATTTCATCGATTATAATAATTTCATCAAGTCCACATTCAATCATCTTTTTCAAAATTATATTCATAAATTCAAGTTGAAATAGTTGAGTCTTCAATAGATGTAGATAAAATCGATGTTCATGGAGCAGCTATATCAACACTTTTTTTTCAATAATTAGAAAAAGCAGAAAGATTTCATTCCCTATCTACAGAAGCAACACAAATAATATTATCAAAATCATACATACAAGGATATGTATTATATTTTGATATATTATCGATATCTTTTTTATAATCATTTCAAGCTGCTGTAACGAAAAGTCATCAAAAATCCATATACTGTCTTAATGCTTGAGCTTCAGCCTTTCAAGAACCATAAGCTCAGTAACTAGCATTAATAATCTTAATTCAATTTTGGATTGCAAAATCTATAGCTTGAATTTCAGCATAAGTCGTCAAAGTACTTCAATTTCATACTTTGAGAGCTGCTATTTTTGCATAAGGGTTAACTCATATTATTCATTTTCAATTATTTATTGTTGCTGCAATTATTCCAGCCACATGCGTTCAGTGACTACTAAGATTTGGAAGGGGAGTAGGCGCAGAATGCAAAAAATCATATCAATGCACACAATCTATTTCCTCAATATTATTTTCTACTTTCATTTTACATTTTCAATTTTCAGGATTTCGCATCGAATCATATAAGTCTGGATGATTATAATTAACTCCATTATCAATAACTCATACTACAATTCATGTTCAATCATCTAAATATCATGAATATTTGATATATGCATCATCTCGATTAATATAATCCAACCCCCATTGATCACTTCTCCTTGTATCACCTACACTATCAGAAAAAAAATAACGAATATAGTTTGGTTCTGCATATTCAACATCAGGATTTTCACTTAACAAATCAATAACTTCTTCCACACTTTTTTCATCCTTTATTTCAACTAATGCTATATTTCACAAATTATCTAAACTATCTTTTACTTCCAAACCATCTATACCAACTTCTACATTTAAAGCTGATATTTTCTTTGATGATTTTAAAGTTAAATCCGAATTTAAAGGCATATTATTGTATTTAACAATCACTTCTCATGGCACATATTCAAGATTATCTGATTTTGATAAACCAAATTCCTCACCATAAACATATCAAAAAAAGCACATAGAAAAGATAAAAATCAGAATTTTAGTTTTCATTATTATAGACAAATAAATAACATAAAAATAAGTCAACAACTAACCAGTGAATGGTATAAATTATTTTACCAAAATCAATAAAATTATAATAAATTAATTGAAATAATTAAATACATAAATATATTTTAATCAGATTTTATCTTCTAATTTTTCTTATGAAGAAAATATTAATCAGTTTCTTATGACTATGCATATTCTCTCAAGGTTATATATTTTCTATATGCATTCAATGATCTTGAGAATGTAATGATACAATCGATTCCCAAAAAGTTCTATCTGATGAAAATATTCAATTACTAATTGATTTATGAACAATCAAAGCAACAAAACAAGAAGTTGAAAAATACTGATTAGAACAAATAAAAGCTTATTACTGGGCATTTAATAACTCAATTACAACACAGCCTTCCGTCAAACAAGCCAATTTAGAATGAAAAATTACTAGAGAAGAAATGGCAAAAATGATTAGCAACTTCGCTAAAAACATTCTATGAACGATTCCAGATACTACAAAACCATGTTTGTTTATCAATTCAAATATCAATCCAACTCTTGTACAATCCGTAACTGAAAGCTGTCAATTATGATTAATGTGACAATGAATATCTGATTTTAGACCCAAAGACTCAGTTACAAGAGCAGAATTTTGAACAGTTCTATCCAGAGCTTTATGGTGAAACAAGAATGAATGATGAACTACATATTATCAAAATCATCTAAAAGCATTAAAATCTGAATGAATTATGAATAATATCTCCTCTCCAATGGATAAAGAAATTAGATGATACGTAATGTTAATGCTCATGAGAAGTGTTGATGATACTACAAAATCTCAAGAAAAATCAAATACAGATGACCAAATTTCAGATGTAATAAAAATGTTGGATTAATTTATTAAAAATAATTTATCAAAAATTTAATAAAAAATTTCAGTTTTTTTTGTTTTTTTGAAAAAAAGTTACACTTTTTTTATGTTAATCGGAGGTTTACAGCTTTATACCTAATAAAACTATTTACAAAAAAAGTCCTCAAAAATTTGACAAATAAAAAATTCTGATTATACTATATACGTCATCATGAATGAGTGACTTAAGAAGTTCATGCTGATACAGATGAGATCTTTCACAAATTATGTAACTGGTAAATGTACTTCATTTGCTTTAATAACTTGCTGAATGTGCAAATCATTCTATA
>OCVV012886500.1_pt1 | contig 10968 bp, 1 predicted proteins | sample 1539721 | NCBI WGS metagenome assembly OCVV01 (sample SAMN02144230, study PRJEB22623) | gut metagenome | biome: sheep rumen | host: Ovis aries | place: New Zealand
AGAAAAAATAAAAAAACTTAAAAATTAAATTTTAACTAAAAATTATTAATTTTATTTTCTATTAATAATTCACAATAAATTATATAATTATTATTTTTAATTCAATTCTAAAGTAATTAATAAAAATAAAGAACTAAATTATATGTTCAATAATTTAATTTTAATATTCAAAAGCTTCGTCCCTATTTCTTATTTTCCTTCCTGATTGATTACTATGTTGTTGGCTTCCTTCACTACTACTACTTTGATTAGATTGGGAATTTTGTTGATTGTTTTGTGAATTTTGATTTCCTCCTGGTCTATGATTATTTGCTTGTTGATTACTATTTCTATTAGAACTATTATCAGTAGTATCATTATTTCTTTTTTTATAAAAACAGAAATAGTAAACTAAAGCCAGAATAATCGCAGCGAAGACCAACACAACAAAAACAATTAAAATGACTTTTCCCGCTGTTGATAATCCTCCTTTTTTACCTTTATCATCGTCATCCCCACCATCTTCTTTTTTATATGGGTTTTTTATTTTTTTAGTATCAATACCAAATTGATTCCCCTCGATTACAATTATGTCATTTGATTCTGTCTCAAAAGTATCCGATTTCGTATCGGTTATATTTGCCGCAGTGCAATTTATTTGAACTGATTGAGTTGTGGATTTGGGCACATCACATTTTGAATTGAATGAATCACCTAATGATAAAGATAAAAATCTATAGAAATATTTTATACTTGTGGATGGTTTTAATTTAAGTTCTAGATATTCTTTATATTGCTTTGTGGAATTATCGAATATTTTTATTTCTTTGTTTATATAGGATGTATTTATATTCATTGAAAATTGGATTGATTTATCTGTGGAATTCATTGAGGGAATAATTGTAGAATTTGTTTCAATATTTACATAAGGACATTGGACGTTATTATTTATAAATCTTTTAGTCGTACCTTGATTTATTATATATTGATTTTTTTCTTCTAATTTAATTACATCGAAATTTAAACTTAAATTATTATTCAAAAGTAGTATTTTTTCTTTCATAGAACAAGTTATTAAAGAATTCGTTCCTTGTTTTATATCTTTTGAAAAAGAACAAATATATTCTAAATTTTTCGGCTCAATATTATTAGTAACATTTAAATTAAATGTAACTTTTTCAGTAACATTAACATTGAATTTAGAAGTTAAATTGAAATTGTAAATATCTTCTGAACATTGCCAATTAATGCTTCTTAATTCCAAATAATAATTATCCAAATTTATTTTTTGATTATTGAAATTCGAAAATTTTACAACATTTGGCATTATTAAACTTTCATTAACATCAGGATTATTATCTGATGTTTCTATATAGGTATAATCGTATATAGGACATCTTGAATATCCCTCAATATAACAAAGTAAATTGAATTTTGAATTACTTTTGATATCTTTTGGTATAATGCAATTTAATTTGTAAGAACTTGGATATTTTAAATTAATATTAAATAAAGAATCTTGAGTAATGTCTCCTTTTATTTCACCGATAATTTCAGAATCATTGAAATATAATTCATATCTTTTATCATTGCATTGTCCAACAGTCATAGTACCTGCTTTTAATTCAATAATATTTATATTTATGAAATTATTTATATAAAGAGCATTTGGTCTAATAAATTCAAGGATTTTTTCTTCAGTTATTTCTTCTATTTTTAATGTGGTCGGATCGCTTATTGGGCATTTAGTTTCATCTTTAATAACACATTGCAAATCGAATTCTTTTGAGTTTTTTGGTATTGTGCAAGAAGATATTGTTTTTAAAGGCTCATTAATGGATAAATTAAAATTAATATTTTGTGATAATTCATTAGTTAATTGTGTATGAGGGAAATTAAATACGAAATTTGTCGATTGACATTGACCGAAATTAATCACACCTCCATATAATGAAGTCGTATATAAATTTTTTAATCCGAGGATATAAAAGTTTTTATATAAAGGATATTTCGTTTTATTTATTTGAGCCTCATTATTATCTATCACAATATCATTATTCTGGCTACATAAAGAATATTCTTCTATTTCACAATTGATAGAATTTTTATCATTTATTTTACATATCGAATTTTGTCCTGTTTTAGCTTTTAAATTAAATTCAAAATCTTGTGAAAAAGAAATATCTTTATGAATATTACAAGAATCAAAATTAAATGTATATTTTTTATTTGAAACACATTGACCTTTATTTATTTGACATCCATACATAGTTACTGTCGTTAAACCATTTAATTTAGAAATATATATAATATGTTCTTCATCTATTTTATTTATTTGATTTCCTTCTTCGATTAATATATCATAATTTTCTTTATTGGTATAATAAGATGAATCTGGTGCTGTAAAAGAACATTCTATTATAATATTTGTACCATTTATATCAGATATATCTTTAGGTATTGTACATTTTGCTTTGCCTTTATAATTTATATTGGAAAAATCTTCATAAATATCAAGACTTATTGATATAATGAATTCATATTCTTCTTTTAAAGGTATATTAAGGGAACAATCTTCTATATTAAATGTATATAAAGCTTTACCACCACTATTTACCACGGATTTCTTTGATAATACTCCTCCATTGAAATGATATTTCGTTCTATTATCTACAGTTGATTGCCCTGTAAAGTTTAAATAATATAAAGCATTCAAATCACTTATTATATTTGTCTCTGGTTCCTTTTCGCCAACAGTGAAATCTGTATTATTTACCTCAGTGCAAGAACTTTCACCTTTAATGGTGCATTTAGCATCGTATAAATTAAGAGAAGGAGAATTATTAATTATCATGCATTGTCCAGTTGAATTTGGAAGAGTCATTAAAAGATTAAATTCGGTACCTAGTCTCTTTATAAAAGTAAAACAATTTCTGAAATAATATAGATAATTGATTCCATCATCATCGCATCCTCCTTTTTCTATATATCCAGCAATGAAAGTATTTATTTCTTTGTTTGCGAAATTTGTAAATGTTAAAGTTTTACCTTTAATAATATTTAAATTATTATTTGGATTATTTGGTATATAAATACGATTTATATCTTTATTTGTATATTTTAAAAGATTACATTGAATATCTTTGCTATTTTGATATAAATCACAAGTTATATTTTTTTTTTCATTATTTATTTCTATTTCTATATCAAACGAAATATCCCTATTTAAATCTGTATTAATATTAGAATTAGTGAAATTTAAATAATAATTAGAAGGCCCACTATTTTCTAATTTTAATTGCCCAGCAGTAATTTTTATTTCAGTATTTTTATTCACAAATTCTCTAAAAGTAATATATTGTGTATTATATTGTATATCCTGAGGATTTTCATTTCTAGTTTCAATAATATAATTATCAATATTTCCGTCTATTTCACAATTTATATCAAATTCTTTTTCTTTTTCAATTTCCGAAGGTAACGAACAATTAGCATTTATATAATTTGGTCTTTTAAGCGGCAAATAAAATTTATATTTTGTTGTTGATAATATGTCATTATACGATAATGAATTATTTAAACTAAAAGTATATATATTATTTTTATAAATTCCTTGATTTAATTCTCCACCGACTATTGTATAAGTTTCGAGTTTATTTATTCCATATAAATGAAGAATTATATTGTCATTATCTAAAATTATATAATTATTTTCATTACCGATTAATTCTTCAATCTTAATATCCTTATTTAAATTTGTGCAATATTCTTCCTCCTCTGGATTTAAAGTTATAAAGCAATTAATACTTAATGAATTTAATAAACAATTTGCTTCATTGTTAAATTGGATTAATTTTAATTTGAATTTGGAATTGATATTATCTATCTTTTTTCCACTTAAGAAATTATTATTTATACTAAAAGTATAATTATTATTTAAACAAGAATCATCTTTTTTAAGATATCCAAGATTTAAAGTAGATGTTTGAATTTCAGAATTAATATTTATATATAATGAATTTGGGCTTATCGCATTTATATCAGTTATATGCATTTCTTCGATTTTTATATCAATATTATTCTCAGGACAATAATCATTTATTATACAAGACATATTAAATTTAGTTACTTCTTGATCTATTTGACATAAACTATCGATATTAGTTTCTCCATTAATTATTAAAGGTATATTTACCTCAATTTGATTTGATATAGATTTTGATATATCTGTATTATATAAATTAAAAGTGAATGAATTCGATTCGCATTTTCCTTTTATTATAAAACCTGGAGTTAATGTATATAAATTCAAATTTTGGAAACCAGCGAAATATAATGTTATATTTTTATTTAATTGCACAAAATCAGGATTATTTAATATTGTAATTGTTTTAATATTTGATATTGATGTTCTACAAATAATATTAATATCTGAATTTAATATTCCTATAGTATTTAAAGAACATAAAGTATCTTCTTCTTTTTCTTCATTATATTTACATCTCATATTAAATTCGAAATTTTCTACTAAAGGATATTCTCCGTTAAAGTTACTATTTCTTATATCAAATAAATTTTCATTATTATATTTGTATAAAGAACCAGCTTTTAATGTCAAAGTTCTTTTATTTTTATAACCTGAAAAATAATAATTTTCATCTTCTGGTTCTTCTGAAATTTCTATTTCATCTTCTTGAGATAAAGATATAGGGCAAGTAATATTAAAAATTTCTTTTTCATTAACTTTAGGTATTGTGCAAAAGGATGATTTTGAATCGTCCCCATTAATTTTTATTTTTATATTAATATCAAATTGTGATACAGCAACCTTTTCTTTAACGTAATTTTGTGTAATAATAAATCCTTCTTGATTTTTAATAATTAATCCCGAATCTTCCATGACAATAGTTGTTGTATTTTTTGTGAAATTTTCAAAGAATATTGAATTGGGATACATCGATATATAATCATTTTCCGGTTTTGATGCTACAGCTAAATCATCATCTGAAATTGGACATCTAATTAAATGGCAATAAATAGTGTTGTCATCTACTTCTGATATATTTATATAGCAATAAGATGTAAAAAGTTGAAAATAGAAAAAAATATAAAGTTTGAAATTGATAACTGAATCACTATGATAATCAACTTTATTATCTGTAATATTGAAATGATATTGGGAATCTGAGGCTGATAAAGCTTGTATGCATTCTCCTTTTTTTATTTTTCCTAATTCTATTGTTATTGTTCGTTTATTATTAAAATCATTGAAAAAAGTTGTATGTGGAGAAAATAATGTTTCATTCGGCTCTATTTTTTTATATAATATGATATTTTTAGGACAGTTTATATTTTCTATTTCACAAGACATGTTATATCTTGGAGAATTCTGCACATGGCATTTAGCTTTGTGAAATTCATTATCATTTACAAAAATAGGAATTTCAATAGTTACGTCGTTAGGAATATTTGGGGATGATGTATTAATTAAATTAAAAATATAAGGAGATTCCATTGGACAATCTAATTTATCTATTAAACCTGCTTTTATTATATAAGTCCTTATGTTTTGGAAATTCATGAAATATAAAGATTGATTCTCATTTATTATTCTATAATCTGGCATTGATTTGATTATGATATTATCATCAATATTTATTTTGTTATTAGTATCTTCACAGATTATTTCTTTCGATTCAGTATTATATGAACAATTTGCTTTGAAATTATTTTTTAAAGTATCATTACTAAAAGTAATTTCAAATGCAATATCTTTTGCTATTTCTTTTGCTGAGTCAAAACCTACAACAAAATATATTTTGTTATTTTCTTCATATTTATTTTTTATATTTTTTCCTAATAATGTTAAAGTTTCTTTATTATCAAATCCAATTAAATTTAATTCTTGATTAGAATTAACCACTATTTTATTTTTATTAATATCTTCACCTATATATAAATCATAATTTAATAAATCATCTCTTTGTTTCATTTCTTCTGTTAATTCGAAATAACAATTTAAATCAACTGTTGAATTTTGAATTGCATTTATTTTTGTTAATTCGCAATTAGCTATTACTGGTGAATTATTATATGACATATTAAATGTAAATAATATATCTTCTTTGAAATTAGGAAGACTAAATGGTTCATTATTGAATCTGAAATGATATTTTGATTCTTCAGTATCAATTGTTGATGGTTTAATTAAATTTCCTACTTTTATTTCATAGACAATTGTAGTCTTCTTTTCAAAACTATAAAAATATACTATATTATTTTCATCAATTCTCACCGATTCAGGATTTATATCCCCTGTGATTAATTCTTTGCCTTCATATTCACTTTTACAAGAAGATTCTCCATCAAAGGAACATTCTATATCACATATTTTATTTAATTCATCGAAATTTGTCATATGGCATGAAGCCAATTTTTTCGGCTCTTTTAATTGAAGATTAAATTCTTGATTGAAGAAATATTGGGATTTAGAAACTTTTATCGTGAATTTATATATATTTTGCTCGCATAGTCCTTTGGTGAATTTTCCTGCAATCACTGCGCTTATTTTCTTAGAGGTGAAATTATAAAAACCAATTATTTTTTCTTGGATTGACTCGGAATCATATGATGGATTGTTTATTATTTTAATATTTATACTTTCAGAATCTATTTCGTTTATTTCACAAGATATATTTAAATTATTATTATTCAAAGAACATTTTGCCAGTCTTTCATTTGATTCTACTTCAATGCTTAAATTGAAATTAATATTTTCATTTAAAGAAAATGTACTAGTAGAATTTTCTATATTGAAATAATATTTTTTATTATCTGACTCATATTTTGATTTTATTAAATTTCCTCCATTAATTGATATTAATGTTGTTAAATCAGTGAAATTATTAAAATATGTTTGTTGTTCTTTTATATCTTCTGGATTATTTTTTATTTTTAAAATTTCATCGCTTGGTAAATATATAGGACATATATCACCACTATTAATTGAACTACATTCTATATCGAATATAACATATTTTGTAATATTTTTAGGTAATGTACAAGTTACACTTAATTCTCTTGGTTCAGATAAATATAGATTGAAATTTATTTTGTTTTCTGTAACCAAATTATTATAAGGTAAACAATTTTTTATTTTAAATGTATAAATATTTCTATCAGAGCAAATTCCTCTGATTATATCCCCCCCTTCGATAGTATGAGTTGCCAAATTTTCGAATGAGTTTAAATGTAGCACATTATTATTTATTAATATATAATGATATTCATCATATATAACAGAAGATACATTTATATCTTGATTCATATTCAAACAAAAATCTTTTTCATTTTCTTTAAGTTCTACAGAGCATTTTATATCATTATTTTCTTCTGGATTTATTATGCATATTGAATTAGAGGAGAATTCTTTTAAACTTAAATAAAATTCACCCCCTATTTTTATTTCTCCATTTCCGCTTAATAAATTATTTTTTATAGAAAAATAATAATTAGGATAGTCGCATGATTCTTTGATTAAATATCCCGAGGTTAATGTTGTAGTGGAAATGTAAGCATTTTCTATATATATTGTTATATATTTCTTCATCACGAAATAATTATTTAATTTGCAACTTATATCATAATTAGAAATTGGAATAAAATCTTGAATCTTGCATTCCATATTAAATAGAGTTTTGTTGTTTATTATTTTACATATAGAAATGTACTCTTCATCTTCATTATTAATATTAATTGATATATTTAATGTAATGTTTTCTTCTGTCTTTGAAGAAATTGTTGTATTAGCGAAATAAAAGATATCATTATAGTCATCTCTATCAGAATAGTATTTTATAATATTTCCAAGAGAAACAGAATAAAGATTTAAATTATCAAAATAAAAGTAATTCAAAGTAGTATATTTATCTATTAGAATTAATTCATGATTATTCATTACAGAAATATATTTAATTTCTTTGACATTATCAGGAAGTGCACAACTAATATTAACATAGTTATTAATAATATCATTCATATTAAAAGTACACTTTGTTTTATTTATCACATTTTCAGAATATTGAATATCAAAAATAATTTCTACATCTTCTCCAGGAAATATACTCGTATCACTCATAAAATGATTATTAATAAGTTTAAATTTTCTATTATCATAAATATTTTTAATGATATTTCCTGATTCTAAAGTCAAAGTCTTTCTATTTTTATATCCAGTGAAAAAATAGTTTGAATCTTTTGGATCTTCCATTATTTCTATTTCATCATTAAAAGAAAAGGAAAAACTATCTTTTATTATATAACAAGATATATTAAAGAATTCATTTGCTTTAATTTTCGGTATAGAACAATTAGCAAAAGTATTGTCATCATTTATATTAAATTTAATATAAAATTCTTGATCAGAGACTAAATTACTTAAAAATGAATTATTTGATATAATGAAATTATAATTGTCCTCAGTGAAATCTGTTTTGATTATTTTTCCTTCATCGTTCATCCTTATCATATAAAATCCTTTATTAGTGAAATCTTCGTATTTTATTGTTATATTTGGCTGAATAGAATAATAATCATCGTCTGGATCACTATTTATTTTGAAATAATCAGGACAATAATCATCTAAATTACAGATAATAGAATTATTTTCACGAGATAAATTTAAAGAACAAATAGATATTGTCTCTTTTTCACCTAAACTTAATACTAAATTAAAAGACACTTCTGTATCAATATTATAATGATAAATATTATCAGTTATATTAAAATTATATCTCCTTTTATCATCTGAATCTACACTGCATTTTCCTTTATTTATTTTTCCAGCTTTAATTGTAAAGGTTCCTTTTCCTTCAAAATCCCAAAAACTTAGTGAAATTGTATCATTAAACTTCATCGGAATTGGATTTTCCATTATTGAAATGAAATCTAAATTAGATAAATCATCAATAGTTGAGCAACTAATATTAATTTCATTTTCTGGATTTATATCACTAATATTAAATAAACATTTAGAATTTTTAGTACGATTTCCATCTTGTATCTCTAAATCAAAAGAAATATTTCTATTTTCTGAATCAATTCTTTCTGAAAATGAATTATTAATGATTAAAAATGACTTATTATTATTATTGTCTCTTATTAATTTACCAGCTTTTAGAGTCCTTGTTTCTTTATTTTTATATCCATTAAAAAAGTAATTATACTCATTATCTTTTGGTTCTTCAACTATTTTTATATCTTTTTCTAAAGAATAAATATCACTATTTATTTCACAAGTAATATTAAACATTTTGTCTTTACCAGTATTAGGTATATTACATTGAACTAATTCTTCTTCTCCTGAAATTGAGGTATTAATGATTATGTCAATAGAATTAACATCTGCTTGGACAATATTATCAGTTATAATAATATTTTTTTCTTGTTTTATTATCATGCTGTTATTTGTTGCTTTTATCGTAATAGTATTGGTATTATTAAAATCAGAATAAAAGACTGAATTTGGAGATAAATTCGAAGTATAATTTTTAGTTACATTTTGCTTAATATAAATATCATCTTCTTCATTGCATTCATCCAAATCTAAATAGCAATATGACGTATTATCAAAACCTGACAAGTTTATATTACATATTGTTAATTTTTCTTCTTGTTCATTTGAGCTGAATGTAGTATATAAAATAAATTCTAAATATTTATTTTTTTCTGTGTAATCAATGCTATTATTTATAAAAGTGTAAGTATATCTATATTGAATATTTTCATTATTTGACTTTTCGCACTTTCCTTTAATTAATTTTCCTGCATTTACTGATATTGTTCTTTTACCATTAAAATCATAATAGAATAAGGAATCAGGAGAAAATATTTCTGTGTTTATTTCTTTTTGGTTATTATTTAATTCAATATAATCAGGGCAACTATTCATAATACAATTTGTAGAATAAGCTGATGTAATTTCTTTAAGTGGGCATTTTGCTGTAGAGTTTCCAACTTTTATTTCTAATTCTCTTCCTTCAGGTATTCTCGAACTTGACCTTATATTAAATATTTTAAATTGGTAATACGATAGATTTTTACATGTTCCAAGTTCAATTTTTCCTGCTCTAATTGAATATGTTTTTAAGTTTTCAAATTTTTGGAAAAATAATGTAGTTCCGTTTAAATCAATATAACTTGGATTTCCTATAATATTAATATCACTATAATTGCCATTTTTAACATTACTTTTTGGAGTTTTACAAGTTATATTTAATTCTTCAAAAGAACAATTTGCATTAATAATATCATCATTTTTATCTAAAATACTTAAATTAAAATATTTATCTATATCTATATCTTTCTCCATTTCTTCTTTTGACCATGTATAATTGATTTTAAAGACAAAATCTTGATTTTCTATATATTTTTCAATAATATTTCCAGCTGTAATTGTTATATTTATTAAATTTTTTTCATCCCAATAAGGATTATTTGCATCTATAAATCCTTCAAAAAATAAATAATTATCATCATTTAAATGAATTGGGCTTGGTTCTTCTATTATATATTGAGGATTATCAAGGCTACCACTCATGCATCCAAAATAATTTTCTATTGTGCATAATATTTCAAAATCATAAGAAAAAAAATTTTGTTGATTAATTTCGCATTGAGCTATATAATCTATATCATCTTCTTCTATTAATAAAGAAAATTCACTTTTAAAGTTGGGAACGAGGTCATTAACAAAATAATTATAATCATATTGAAAAACAAAATTATTATTTTCACAATGGCCTTCTGATTTTATTCCTGCTTTTAGAATATATTCAAAACATGAGATGAAATTTAGTAAACAAAATATTAATAATATTACTTTCATTTTTAATTAATATTATTTTTCATGATGACTTTTATTTTGATTATAAATTTGGATGTAATTATTTTGAAAAATATTTAATTTTTAAAATATTATACACAACAATT
>OCVV011334637.1_pt1 | contig 10967 bp, 8 predicted proteins | sample 1539721 | NCBI WGS metagenome assembly OCVV01 (sample SAMN02144230, study PRJEB22623) | gut metagenome | biome: sheep rumen | host: Ovis aries | place: New Zealand
TGAGCACATTCTCGCAAGAGATAAAGATATGGAAAACTACCGACTTATTGCTGCTCTGGAAGCAAAATACTTTAATTTAAAGAGTCAACTCAAAACATATCAACCAATGGATCCTCTTTTGGGGCTAGTTGCATTTTTATGTTTTATTATTCCGTTTATTATTTATGCTGTGGTTAAAAGCAATCAAAAAAGTAAAATTGAATACAATAATACAAAAATTAGAACACAGATGGATGCTGTCTTGAAAAAAGTTAAGCCTCTGTTGTAAAAAAGCTCCTTTTAGGAGTTCATTACTTAGGCATTAAATCGTTTATTTCACCGTTAATGTCATAGATAGAGATGTTAATCCACTTGCTCAATTGCTCGAGTCTAGTTGGATTCATCTCTTTTATTTTGACTGGAGAGAGTAGTGTGAATTTTTGAATCGCTTCTCCAATGATGGAGTGGACATACTCACTGATGCAGTTAGCCTCAAACATTTCATCAGCGTACTTTTTCACAGCTTCCGCTCTGTAGCCTTTTTCTTCTTTGAAGAACGTTAAGTCATAAAGTCTATTCCAATCTCTTACTTTATGCATGAAAAAATCTCTTTCTTTGCATCTTGCATTAGGTGGTAAATCAATATGTATCCTCTTTTTATACTTGTCGATACATTCAAGTTTGAATTATAATGTGTATTTCATGAAGAATACCCCTCCTCCTATTGTCCAGGATTTGGGGTACAGTTCAAAAAAGAGCTCATTATTATATGACATGTGTATCGCAAGGTAAATGCGAACTAAATATAATTCTGCTTTTTCACTTACAAATAAAACATAGAACTTAGAAAAACTTAAAATATTTGTAATTTTTCCAAGATAATGTTTTTAAATCATCCAGATAGAGACTTAAAACCTATTCGCACTGTGGTGAGACACCTAAAATGTTTTTTATTCTGTGATATATAAAGAATCTACTTCTGTATCTAGGTAATAATGTTAAAGTTTGCAAATAATATTTTAGATATTGTATTATCAAGTTGAGGTGATAAACTTGAAAATATTTGTAGCGTTTTTAATAGCGTTTTTATCGATAGTTTCCTTTTCTTCGTGCTCTAAAATAGATCCTTTAGATAATTTGATAAAGTGTTCTACATTTACTAACAGAATGTCTAATTATTCTAGAATTATAACTTTTTCAGATGGCAATAAATATCAATATCAAGCCTTTGGAAAAGTATATAGCGGAACATTTAATGAAGTTTATGAATATAACTATGAATATTATGTCAAGAATGAAGTTCTAACTCATACAGTTCATAAAAAAGATGGTCATGTAATAATTTATTCTTTAAATGGCTTAAAAGAAGACGGTAAACAAACCTATTTTGGTTATGACAATAATAAAGTTACTAATTCCGCCTATTCTTATTATCGCGTCAGTCTCTTTTCTACAAACAAACCGATAACTCCAACTCTTTTGGATAGTTATAGAAAGGAATTAGACAATGTCGTAGTTAATCATTGCTACGGACCTTTTGATCCTGACTGGCCTTTGTATCATTACATCAAAGGAAAAGAATATGTTCCTATTGAATCGGTGACATTAAACCAAAATTCTTTTGATATCAAAGAAAATGAAACAGTAAAAATTGAGGCGACCGTTTCGCCTCGCATACCTACAGACCAGTATTATGATTGGGCAATAGATGATGAAAATGTCGCCCAAATAGAAAGTAAAGGATCTTCTAATACTGAAACAAATGTAACAGTAAGATATTGTTCTATTAAAGGATTGAATAATGGTACTACTAATGTACATTTCTTATGTGGAGATAATAAGAGTGTAACTATTCCTATTACAGTGCGTCGCGTAACTTTAGAGAATTTAATCACTTATATTCAACCTATCAGTCAAGATCCTAAAATCCATCCGACTACTTTAAATACTTTCTATACAAATTCTCCCGTGTTTTTAAAAATATCTCCCGACCCTGAAGATGCATTAATTGATCAAGTTAAATGGGAAATAACTAATCAAGAAATTTTATCTAAATTGGATTTATCTGGTTCGAATAGGGAAAATTTAAGCATCATTGCAAAAGAAGCAGGAGATGTTAATATCACTACTAGGGTTGGTAATGTCCGTAATTCGATAACTCTCCATTTTATCCAAAACAATTAATATTAAATCTTTAGAAAAGAGAGGAATAATTTATTATTTCTCAAGTCTTTTTATATTTTTTGATACGCATTGATATTAGAGGTTTTGAAATCTTAAAAATCATACTAATTTTTTTATTTTTCTCAGGAAATATTCATATATATCGTAAAAGGTTAAGAATGGTTAGAAATTAAACTATTTTTTAAAGAAATATATAGCTATAAGTTATATAATAATTACTAGAAATGAGGTTTTAACATGAAATTATTATCAATTGTCATTCCTTGCTTTAATGAAGAAGAAGCTTTACCTATATATTTCGATGCTGTGGATAAAGTTCTTCCTGAAATAACTAAGAAAGATTGGGAAATTGAATTTGTCTTAATTAACGATGGCAGCAGAGATAAGACACTTCAAGTCATGGAAGATCTACATAACAAGAGAAATGATATTTCATATATATCTCTATCTCGTAACTTTGGACAAACTGCCGCTTTATCTGCAGGGTTATCTAAAGCCAGAGGTGAATTGATTATCATGATGGATGTCGATTTACAAGACCCTGTATCCTTAATTCCTCAAATGGTTGAAAAATACGAAGAAGGATACGATGTAATTAACGCTCACAGAGTCGATAGATCATCAGATTCTTCTTTCAAGAGAAATAGCGCTTCATTCTTCTACGAATTCATCAATAAATTAGAAGGAAGAGAAGTTATACCTCAAAATGTCAACTGCTTTAGAGGTTTATCTAGAAGAGCAGTAAATGAAATTGTTAATTTAAGCGAAAAAGATAAACTCTTACTTTCAGAGATGTCTTTAATCGGATATAAGAATTGTTATTTAGATTTCAAAAGAGAAGAGAGAGTTGCTGGGGTATCTAAATATTCTTTAAAGAAACTTATCTCTTACGCTTTAGATAATATTTCCGCTGGTACCACCGCTCCTTTATATATCCCTATTAAATTGGGAGTCTTTGGTTGCTGCTTCTTCTTTATTGCTTCTCTAGCGATGACAATTTGCTATCTATTAAGCTGCAACAATGTTATGGATCCTGGTTATATTATTTATTTCCAACCTTGTTTAATTTTATCCTGGGTTTTCTTTGGAATTAATATAATCATCGGCTTTATCGGTTTGTTAGGTGTATATATGCATAACATTCTTATTAACACTAGAAATAGACCTGCCTTTATTATCGATATTTATAAATGCAATAAGGATAAAAATAAATAAATTTCAATGGAAGTAGTTATTACTAACAATAATGCTTATCTAAGCGATTTTAATTTAAATAAAAAAAATAAAATCCTCTACGCTTTATTACTTGGAGTAACTGCTTTTTTCATACCTTTTATAGTCTTAATAATAATCTTCAATATTAATGGTATAAGTCTTTCTTCTCATACGGGGCTGACGATTATTTCTTACGACATGCAATCTCAATATATTTCTTACGCTAGAAATTTTAGAGACATTTTTACTAACAGCGGCTCGCTTATTTACACTTTGTCGAAAGCTTTTGGAGGAGATTATTTTTCCATCTATTCTTTCTATTTATCTTCGCCTTTTAATTTCTTGATAGTCTTAGTAAATAACGAATCTATACCTCTATTCTTCTTGTGGTCTTCGATAGTTAAGTTAAGTTTCACAGGATTGAATATGTATTTATTACTCGTATTTACAAAAAGAAAAATTAAGATTGGGTATTTAATATTTTCTACTTCTTACGCTCTACTTTCTTACGGTTTGATATATCTATCTAATTTCATGTGGCTAGATGGAGTGATGATCCTTCCTTTAACTATCTTAGGCTTACATAAATTAAAAGAAGGGAAATTAATGTGGATTTACCCTCTTTGTATAGCCTTTATGATGTTTAATTGGTACATAGGTGCTTTATCTGCAATTTTTATTGTTTTATATTTCTTGGCTTTATTAGCTAACTCTAAAGACAAGAAAGATTGTTTAACTTTCCTATGTAGATTTGCCATTTTCTCTTTGCTAGGAGGAATGATTTCAGCTTCATATTGGCTTACGGCTTTTTTACACTTTAGCGGGACGAAAGCTACTGCTGGTTTTCCTCAAAATGAATTCTTTTCTATATCAATGTTCATTTCAGGATTATTAGAAAATAATTACACTACTCCATCTAATATAACCCTATATTCAGGCTATATTTCTATGTTTACTTCGATAGTAGCTCTAGTCTTTTTCTCGATGTATTTTGCAAACCCTAAATTCAGCCTAAAGATGAGAGTTAGCATGGGAATATTATTCTTGATTTACTGTTTAGCAAGCTCTAATTCTATATTAAACGCTTTGTTCCACGGGGGGAGAGAACCTACTTGGTTCCCGGGAAGATTCTCGTTTGTCATAGCTTTTCTAGTTTGTTATCTAGGTAGTGAAGAATTTGATAATATCGCTTCTGAAAAATATTATTCATTCATCGTCCCTGCTTTATCTTTAGTTATATTCTTACCTATAGTAGTTAATTTACCAAACGATAAATTATACGGAAATCAAACTTATATATATTCAGTCCCTTCTTTAGTAATTTATATAGTTACTCTCCTCGCTTTATTTGGACTTTATTTAATTAGAAATTTCACGAAATTTAAATATACAAATTACGTTGAATTAGGTTTATCTCTAGTTCTTATTTGCTTAGCCTCTTTCTCTTCATTTAGAGGAGGGAATAATATCATTAATGTCAATAAGAATAGCTCTATACTCCAAACTTACGAAACTTATTTAGATGATGATAAATATCAAAAAGATGTCGATTATATCAAAGGTCTAGAGCCATATAAAAACTACCGAATGGAATTAAATTTCAATCGCTTAGGTAATTACAATGAAATTAATAATAACCCGATGTTCTATTCTTATGCAGGAGTATCTCATTTTTCATCATCAGAAAAGAAAAATGTAGAAGAACAAGTCGAAAGATTAGGGTTCCATTACAATCAATTCTTCGAATCTTACGATGGAGGATCGACTGCTTCTATCAACTCTTTTTTAGGTATTAAATACTTAATTAATAAAGATTATAACAATTACTCTGATAAAGCTGAATTCTACAGAACTTATCCTTTTAGTAAAGTAAGTGATTCTACTTACAATACAGGAATTTCTTATTATAAGAACGAATTAGCTTTAGGTTTAGGTTTTACTACTAATCACATGGAAAACACTTATATTTCTCAAGGTAAATACGTAGGTGAAAAAATATATTGGTACGATGACTTAGAATATCAAAATGAGATGTTTAAAGGTCTTAGTGAGAATGTTTATAGTAGTGATAGTGTTGGAAATAAATATAAAAAAGATATCTTTATACCTTTGAATATATCTTCAGTCAATGTCAGCTCTTCAGTTATTGTTAGTAAAGATGAATTTGGTAGAGATTTATATTCTACAAATGATTCAGGAGGAACGATCTCTATAACTTTAAATGTCCCTTCTCAAGGTTATAATAAACCTTTGTATTTCGCTGAAAAAACCAAGAATGAAAAAGTCAATTATTCGATTGATGGAGATTCATTAAACATCAATAGTTACTGGCATAAAGGTATAAGAAGTTTTGTAGATAATTCCTCTCATATTCACACTTTCACAGCTTACTTAGAAAAAGGTGTAAGCAATATTCAACTAGGCTTCTATTACGAAGATACTGATGTTTTAAAAGAATATATAGATGAAGTTAAAAAAGATACAATCTCCGAATTGATTCCTACTAGAGGATTAACTTCTTATTCATTTAAAGGTAAATTGAATTTAACTTCTAAGAATAGAGATCTATTATTTACTCTTCCTAATCAAAAAGGAGTTCAAATCTACCTGGATGGTAAAGCTATGCCTACTAAGACTAGTTATGATATTTTCTCTTCGATCGATTTAACGGAAATATCTCTAGGGGAACACGATATCGAATTTAAATATTCCGATAAAGGTTTACAAATAGGTCTAGTCCTTTCAGGTTTAGGTTTGTTAGCAATTATCCCAGTTTCAATCTTTTATATAAAAATTGAAAATCGAATCATTAAAAAGAGAGAAAAAGCAGTAGAATAATATATGTTAAAATAGATAGGAGGAAAGAAAATGGAAAATAAAAAGGCAGTAAATTTTAAAAATGGCTTTGTTTTATCTGTCGCTATAATTGGAATTATTTTAGCGATTGTATTTATAAATTACGAATCGTTTAGAAACACTTATGTCTTAGTGTTCGCTATGAGTGAATTAGCTTTGGCTTGTTTTTCAGTCTCTTGGAGTTTAATTAGATTAAAAAAGAACGAGTTAACTCCTCGTTTACCTATATTCATAACTTTAATATTTGCTTTAATTTACGTGATATTCTTCGCGGTTAGAATTCAAAATTCCAGTCAATTAATTTATATTTTAATGCAAATTGATATGTACGTAGTCTTCACTGGAACAGTATTTTTATACGGCTACGCTTTATATCTAGATTACAAGAAATAAATTTAAAAGCACCTGTCTAAACTCCTAGAACTCAAGATAGACTAGCAGGTGCTTTTTACATATCTTTTTTTATCGAATCTATCAAATTGTAATGAAGTAAAGCTTTAGCAAAGCCATCTTCATCGATATCATCAGTCACAAAATCAGCTTTATCTTTTAAAGATTGAATAGCATTACCCATAGCTATACCAATCTCCGCTTTTTGAATCATCTCTAAATCGTTATTGTCATCACCTATACACAAAGCTTGAGACATATCGTAACCTAGATGTTTCATAACTGCTTCTGCTCCTGCAGCTTTATCCGAATCTAAAGGCATGATGTAGACGGCGTATTCATCCCATCTAGCAGTTTTACATTCTCTTAAGTGGGGAAGAAATAGAGATTCATCAAAGCTATCACAATAGGCTATAGCTTGATATATAACTCTATCGTAATGGTCAGGGAAGGTGCGAGGCTGAGGGAATCTAGTTCCGTATTTTTCGTGGGCGGAAATGACTCTTTCATCGATCATATTGATATGACCTGCTTTTTCTTCGATTAAAGTTAAACCGAATCTCAACCTCTTAGCAAATTTAATTAAAGCATCCACCACACTTTCAGGGATTGGATGTAAATAAATAGATTCATCTCCAATGATGGCTTGAGCCCCATTCATTGCTACTATTCCATCAGGCGAGACATAATTGTAGATGCCAGATTTTCTAATTAGATAGGAGTTTCTTCCTGAACATAAAAAGAATTTGATACCTTTAGCTTGAATTTCTTTAATTGCGTTAATAGCAGAAACAGGAACTCTTTTAGTCCTATGTGAATATAAAGTTTGATCGATATCAGAGAAGATTGCTTTAATTGCCATTTCATACTCCTTTTAAATATTTTAGATTAAATTTTATAGATTAAAAATATATTGTCAAGAAAAATATGTAACTACAGACTATTTACGCTAAGGTAAATCTATTTTTAATTAGCTGTAAGCAGTTATTTCAATTGCTATTTGTTTAATAATAAATCATAATATAACTAATAATTAGGAGGAACAATAATTATGGAATTAAAAGGAAGTAAGACCGAAAAAAATTTACAAGCCGCTTTTGCTGGTGAATCTCAAGCTAGAAATAAATATACTTACTACGCTTCCGTCGCTAAGAAAGAAGGCTACGTTCAAATCCAAAAATTATTTGAAGATACCGCTGCTAACGAAAAAGAACATGCGGAATTATGGTTCAAATATTTAGGTGGAATCGGTACTACAGAGGAAAATCTGTTAGCCGCTGCTGAAGGTGAAAACTACGAATGGACTGATATGTATGCTGAATTCGCTAAGGTCGCTGAAGAAGAAGGCTTCAAAGATATCGCCTTTAAGTTTAGAGAAGTTGCTAAGATTGAAAAGACTCACGAAGAAAGATATAGAAAATTATTAGAAAATTTAAAAACTAATCACGTTTTTGTCTCTGATGATGTTCAAATTTGGAGATGTTCTAACTGCGGCTATATCTGTGTAGGTAAGATGGCCCCTAAAGTCTGTCCAGTCTGCTCTCACCCTCAATCTTACTTTGTCCGCGTTGATGAAGAAATGCACGAATTGTATTAATTAAAAATTAATAATTTAAGTTGATTAAAGTAATCGTCACTGAATACAATTGAGTTCACATTTGGAATTCATATTGTGCTTTGTGACGATTTTTATTTTTGTGCTAAAAACACTTTTTTACTTATAATCCCTTTAATATAAGGGTTTTTTATTAATTTTTATTAGTACTTTTTCAATTGATTAACAATTGATTACTTTTATTGAAATGCACTTTTTTATAATATAAATGTAAGAAAAATGTAACAACTCATTTTTCTTACAAAGGAGGCTTATTTATGTCTAATGAGAGCAACATGAAAGATCGCGCGACAATTTATGGTGTCGCTAAAAGAGCAGGAGTATCTCTAGCTACAGTCTCCAGGGTTATCAATGGTAAGAATAATGTTACCGAAGAAACCAAGAAATTAGTTAACGATGCTATTAGGGAATTAGGATATCGCCCCTCAGCTTTAGCTAGAGGTTTAGCGACTAATAAATCTACTAATATTGGTATTGTTATTCCTGCTACTAACTACGTTTATATCTGCAATCTCTTAGCGGGCATGACTGATGTCGCTAAGATTTATGGTTATCAGACAACATTATTCGTCACCAAGAGAAATAAAGAAGATGCGACTAAGATGATTGAAAAATTAATCACATCTCATGTTGATGGTGCCATCATCTTTGATGATGAATTGGATAAAGATGAGATTAAATATATTCAAAATTACAATATTCCTTTAGTCGTTATAGGTCATGAAATGGCGGATGAGAGATTAGCTTCCATCACTTTAGATTACAAATCGACAATTTTAGATTTCTTGAATAAAGTTTCTGAAAAAGGCGATAAAGACATTAAGTTCTTAGATGTTGTAGGAAGCGGCAATATGATGGATGAAATCAGATACGCTACTATGAATTTCGCTTTAGAGAAGAATGAAGATATCTCCATGATTCATTGTGAAGATTCTTATCGCCGTCTCTATTCTGATATGAAAGAATATTTTACTTCACCTTCTAATAGAAAAGGTTTGTTTATCTGCCCTCGTGACTCATTAGCTTGCGCTGTGGTTAACGCTGCTATTGAAGCTGGTATCAAAATTCCTGAAGAAGTTGAAGTCATTTCAGTCATCGGTACTAAATATTCATATATCGTTCGTCCACAAGTCTCTTCTTTAGAAATTGATCACTTTGAAGTAGGTTCTATTGCGGTGAGAATGTTAACTAAGTTACTCAAAGGTGAACTTGAAAATAAGATTTATAATTTTAAATCTCAATTTGTCGCTAGAGGTTCAACTAAAAAATAAATATTTTCTTCTACTTATATAATTAATATTAGTTTATAATTTAATTGTTGAATTATAATTTTAAGTATGTCTTTTTTAGCTGAACAAGTAAAACCTGTATATCAAGAAGGTTGGTTTATCGGATTGATATCCGCTTTAGGAGCGATAATTGCTATTGTCGCTACTATTTTCTTAGTGATTTTAATTGTTCATTTTTCTGAAAAGAGACAAATTAGAGAATTGGAAAATAGATATTCTCAAATCCATTCTTTCTTCACTTCTGATTGTGTCAATTCTATCAACCGTATTGAAACAATCTCTAAAAATAATTCTACTTACATCCAAATCTTAGATTCAGTTAAAGCTCAATTTACTAAGATTATTACCGATGGTGATAAACGTTGCTATTTGGCTGTTTCTTCTTTAAAAGAACTAGTTGGAGAGAAGAAATACAAAGGTTTAAAGCAAATCATTTCTTCTACTAAACAATCTATGGACGAATTTGAAAAATCCGTCAATGAATTGAACGATGATTTGCAAAATTTACTTAAACCTGAAGAAGAATGTCGTTCATTATCGGTCGCTTTGAAAGAAAAATATAGAAATCTTAAAGCTGAATATGAAAAGAATACTACTGAATTAGCAACTTTAGCTCCTCAATTTAATAAGTTGTTTAATTTTGCTACTAAGAATTTTTCTGAATTTGAGGATGCCTTAAATAGCGCTGATTATGATAAAGCTAAAAAGATTCTCCCTAAAGTTGAAGAAATCATCGACGCTACTAGCAAAGTTATGGATAAGTTACCTTATTTAAATACTCTTTGTGATAAGGTCATTCCTGCTAGAATTCAAGAATTAGAAAATGAAATTAGCGATATGAATTCTCAATCTTATCCTCTACATCACTTACATTTAAATGCTGAATTGGAGTGGATGAAGAATGAATTAAGTAAATGTAAGAAGAGATTAAATGTTCTTTCTACTAAAGGTGTAGAAGAATCGTTTAATGCTATTATCGCTAAGATTAATTTTTTAGTTGAATCTTTTAAGAAAGAGAAAGCTGCTAAAGAAGAATTTGATAAGAAAGCTTTAACTATTGATTCCTCTACTTACGAATGTGAAAAGAAATACGCCAATTTACAAAATAATTTAAATAGATATTGTGAAGTCTATAAGATTGAAAAGACTTATCTAGATCAAATACAAATAATTAAAGGTATGATCGATGAGATGTCTACTAAGAAGAGGACTTTAGATTCTTACATCAATTCTTCGACTAGATTGCCTTATTCAACTTTGATTACCAATATTAACGATTTAAATTCTAAAGTAAATTCTATTCAAAAAGCTTTCGATGATTTCCACGTTTATCTCTTGTCTTTGAAGAAGGATTCTGAAAAGACAGCGATCTTTATCAATGAAACTTATACAAATCTATTAATTGAAGAAAATAAAATTAGAAAAGCTCACGTCGAAAC
>OCVV011291613.1_pt1 | contig 10964 bp, 5 predicted proteins | sample 1539721 | NCBI WGS metagenome assembly OCVV01 (sample SAMN02144230, study PRJEB22623) | gut metagenome | biome: sheep rumen | host: Ovis aries | place: New Zealand
GGAAAACTCGCAAAACGCTGACAGGGCAAGGATTTTGCCCTGGTTTTAAGAGAGTCATCAGGGAGTCATCAGGGAGTCATCAGGGAGCCATCAGGTAGAAGATAGGGAATCAGGGGGATGGAGAGGGGTGTGTTTTTTTGTCGACAGGGTTGGCAAATATCAGAATAATTTGTATATTTGCAGGAGGCAAAGTGTGGGTGGGTTGCACGGCAACGCGCTGAGGGTTAGCCTGTAAGGTGAAAATCAAACATACGATTATATGGCAAAGATTGACAAACTGCTTGCAAAGCAAGGTTATGAATGGAAGTATAGCACCGTGGGCGGTGTGACGCGTGTCAACATCGAGACGGGTGCCGACGTGGCACACCTGGCCGAGTTGGACCAGAAGCTCTGGACCGTGCTCAGCTGCCCGGTGAAGGGGCTGGAGTTTGACGAGAAGACGCTGGCGCTGCTGGACACCGACGCCGACGGCAAGATCCGCGTGCACGAGGTGGTGGCCGCGTCGCAGTGGCTCGTGCAGGTGCTGAAAGACATGGATTACCTGACCGCGGGGAAGGACAGCATCGACTTCGCGCAGGTGAAGGACGACACCGACGAGGGGCGCCAGGTGCTGGAGGCCGCCCGCATGATCCTAGGCAAGCTGGGTTTGGAGAAGGAAGGAATCAGCCTGCAGGACGTGCAGGACTACATGGCCGTGTATGAGGAGAAGTGCAAGGCCGAGTATCAGGCTGCCGAAGGGGAGCCCTACGAGCCGCCCTACGGCGAGGGCAGCGACGCCGCCGAGGCGGCGGTGAACGCCGTGCGCGCCAAGGTGGCCGACTGGTACATGCGCTGCCGGCTGGTGCAGTTCGACGAGGACGCCTCGGCGGTGCTCGACGTGCAGGTGGACAAGATTGCCGCCATCAGCGGCGAGGACCTGGCGGCCAACGTGGCCGAGATCGGCACCTACCCCCTGGCGCGTCCGCGCAAGGACGGCGAGCTGCCGCTGACCGAGGGCATCAACCCCGCGTGGCAGGGCGCCATGGCGGCCCTGGTGGCGGCCGTGCCCGAGCTGCAGAGCCAGAAGAAAATGGAGGAGGAGGAGTGGAACGCCATCGTGGCCAAGGTGGACGCCTACACGGCCTGGAAGGCCGCGGGCCAGACGGCCATGGACGAAGCCATCGCCGCACAGCTGGCCGCCCACGCCGCCGCCATCGCCCCGGTGGAGCGCCTGCTGCGCTACTGCCGCGACTACTTCAAGTTGCTCCACAACTATGTGGTGTTCAAAGATTTCTACCGCCGCGACGGGAATCTGGCCATCTTCCAGGCGGGCCAGCTCTACATCGACCAGCGCTGCTGCGACCTCTGCGTCAAGGTGAGCGACATGGGCAAGAGCACCGCCACGGCCGGCAAGAGCGGGATGTATCTGCTCTACTGCCACTGCGTGGCCAAGGACGGCGCGCAGATGGACATCGTGGCGGCCCTGACCGACGGCGAGATCGGCGGGCTGCACGAGGGCAAGAACGCCATCTTCTACGACCGCACGGGCAAGGACTGGGACGCCACGGTGACCAAGATCGTCGACAACCCGATCAGCGTGCGGCAAGCCTTCTGGAGCCCCTACCGCAAGTTCGGCAACTGGGTGACCGAAAAGATCACCAAGAGCGCCTCGGAGAAGGAGAGCAAGCAGTTTGAGAACATGACCGCCAAGGCCGACACGGCCAGCACCAACCTGACGGCCGCCCCGGCCGAGGGCGCTGCCGCGGCCGACGCCAAGAAGGCGGCCCCGTTCGATATTGCCAAGTTCGCCGGCATCTTTGCCGCCATCGGCTTGGCCGTGGGCGCCATCGGCGGCGCGCTGGCGGCCCTGGGCGGCTTCGTCACCGCCAAGTGGTACAACGTCGTGTTGCTCATCGCTGCCGTGATCATCCTCATCAGCGGCCCGTCGATGCTGCTGGCCTGGATCAAACTGCGCAAGCGCAACCTGGGCCCCGTGCTCAACGCCAACGGCTGGGCCATCAACAGCAACGTGAAGGTGAACACCACCTTCGGCAAGACCCTCACCAGCATGGCCAAATATCCCAAGGTGGTGATGAACGACCCGCTGGCCGACAAGAAGATGGCCTGGTGGAAGAAGTGCCTCATCTGGCTCGTGGTCCTCGCGGCGGTGTTTGTTGTCGGCTTCAAGCTGACGCAGCATCGCTGGGTGTGGGAGCCCAAGCCCGTGGAGGAACCTGTGGTCGAGGCCGTCGAGGCCCCGGCGGACGAAGCGCCGGCCGAGGAACCCGTGGCCGAAGAGACTGCCCCGGCCGAGTGATACGGCTGGTTGTAATACTGGTTTTGATGCTTCCGACGGTAGCACAATCGCAGGATTCATCCACCTTCTCGGCTGCGTGGTGGAACGTGGAAAACCTCTTTGACACCCGCGACGACCCGAAGACCGACGACGACGAGTTCACGCCCCAGGGCGAGCGGCACTGGACGCAACGCCGGATGTGGGACAAGCTGGGGGGTATCAGCAAGACCCTCACGATGATGGACCTGCCCGACGTGGTGGGGCTGGCCGAGGTGGAGAACAAGTACGTGCTGCGGAGCCTCTGCGAGGGGACCCCGCTGAGCCAGGTGGGCTACCGCTATGTGCACTACGACTCGCCCGACCGGCGCGGCATCGACGTGGCGCTGCTCTACCGGGCCGACCGCTTCCGTGTGGGCTCCAGTCGCCCCGTCAGCGTCAGCGACAGTGCGGACGACTTCTACACGCGCGACCTGCTGCTCGTCGAGGGCACCACTGCCGACGGCGACAGCGTGGCCCTGATCCTCAACCACTGGCCCTCCAAACGGGGCGGCGACGAAGCCGAGCAGCGGCGCCTGCTGATCGCCAAGCGCTTGCGGGGACTCATGGATTCCATCCACGACGCCCACCCCGAGATGCTGGTCATCGCCATGGGCGACCTCAATTCCACCCGCGACGAGGCACCGGTCAGCGAGGGCATGGGCTTCGGCTCCGACAGCGTCAACGCCGACGGCATCCGCAACCTCACCGTCAAGATGCCCAAGGACTGGGGCTCGCATAAGTTTCAGGGACAGTGGCGATACTTGGACCAGGTCTTCCTGCTGGCCAGCGACCGCTGGATGGTGCGCGACATGCGGTTGATGCGCTTCGAGCATCTGCTCGTCGACGAGGCGTCGGGTCCGGGCGTGCGGCCTCGCCGCACCCACCGCGGTCCCATCTACGAGGGTGGTCTCAGCGACCACCTGCCCCTGCTGCTCCGCCTGAAACATAATCCGTAATTTGAAGTTCTTGCATTCATAAAAATACACTGAATGATGATGAAATGGTATAGGTTGTTTTTGTTGACCGGAATAATTGCGCTGCTGTTCTCCTGCGGCCAAAAAGACAAAGCGCCATCGGGGTGGAACGATTCGATATTGGTCGAGACACTCGCGGTGGGCGACAGGAATATGCCCACGGAGCGTAATTATGTGGGAGACATCGGGTCGGAACAAGAGGTGAGCCTTTCGTTCCCGTTGGGCGGTACATTGACCAAGGTGGCTGTGAAGAATGGCGACCATGTTGTCAAGGGACAGCTCTTGGCAGAGGTGGATGCGACTTCGGCAACCAGCCTGCATGCTACTTCGTTGGCCGCCCTGCGTCAAGCGGAGGATGCCTACCGCCGTCTGGAGGCAGTACATCGTGAAGGGGGGCTGAGTGAAGTGAAGTGGGTGGAGATGGAGACCAACCTGGAGAAAGCCCGCCAGACAGAGGTGAGTGCCCGCAAACACATGGAGGACTGCTCCCTCCGTGCGCCGTTTAGCGGAGTGGTGTCGTGCGGCTCTCCTTTGGTGGGTCAGGATATGCGCCCGGGCGAGCCGTTCGCGCGGCTGCTCGATATGCGGCGTTTAAGGGTGCAGTTCTCGGTTCCCGAGCAGGAGATATCGCTCATCAATATAGGTGACGAAGCCTCAGCCGAGATTCCTTCGATGGGGGACGGACAGCTGACATTGCGCGTTAGCGACAAGAGTCTTAGCGCCAATCCGCTGGGACATACCTATAAGGTGTATGCCTCGATTGTGTCAGGCAATGTGAAGAATCTGTTGCCCGATATGGTGGCCAATGTGCACATGAAACTGAGTGACCTGGGAGGCATTGTGGTGCCTAGCAGTTGTGTGCAAACGATGCCTGAGGGTACAGTGGTGTGGGTAGTGAATAATGGCAAAGCTGAGCACCGTTGGATAGAAGTGGGCGACTTTGTGCGGAACGGTGTGGTGGTAAAGACGGGACTTGGTGATGGAGATACGGTGATTATTGCCGGACAGCAGAAGCTGTATACCGGTGCGAAGGTGAAAACGAGATAGGATATGGCCCGAAGAAGAAATATGATAGAGGGCGCGATGCGGAGTTTCCCCATCCTCGCATTTACGGTGTTGATAACTATTGTGTTGGGTATCTACGCGCTGCCCCATCTGAATAAAAACGAATTCCCCGACGTCAAGGTTATGCAGGGCGTGGTGGCCGTTGTTTATCCTGGCGCCACCGCCGAAGAGATAGAGGAGCAAGTGGCCGGCAAGGTGGAGGAGTATCTGTTCACCTTCACCGATGTGGATAAGAACAACACCTATTCGTATAGCCAGAACGGCATGTTGTATGTCTTCGTGACGTTGGTACACTCAAACGATGACCCGAAAATCACGTGGTCGCGTATTCGTGAGGGTTTGGCGTTCTATCGTTTGACAAATCTGCCGCAGGGCGTGGTGGCGACGGCTGTTATAGACGATTTTGGCAACGCGTCGTCGCTGCTGTTGGCCATCGAGAGTGCTGAGCGTTCGCCGCGTGAATTGGAAGCTGTCGCCAAGCAGTTATCGGCCCGTTTGCGTGCTATCCCCGAGATGGGACGTATCAGTGAGGTGGGCGCCCAGAAAGAGGAGATAGCGGTGCACATGGACCCCATGAAGCTTACACAATATGCCATTTCGCCCTCGGTAGTGTCGGCCGAATTGGCGGCCCACGGCTTCAGGACTATCTCGGGCAAAGTGAGCAACAACGAAGGAAGCGCATTGGTGCACGTCACTATCCCCTTTGGAAACATATACGACCTAAGTGAGTTGGTTATCTTTGCCGATCCCGAAACAGGACAGACCTTGCGGCTGCGTGATGTGGCTACAATCGAGTCGCGATACGAGGAGTCGAAGCCCCATATCAAATACAGCGATGCTACGGTGAAGGATAACCGTTGTATCATGCTTTCGATAGAGATGCGACCGGGCAACAACGTGGTGGATTTTGGTGCCAAAGTGGAAAACATTATCAAAGACTACGAAGCCGGCATCACCCCAGACATTCACATCCACCGCATCACCGACCAGCCCAAGGTGGTGGATAAATCGGTACGCTCTTTCCTCAAGGATCTGCTCGAAGCCATCCTCATCGTCATCTTTGTGATGCTTATGCTTTTCCCGTTGAGGACGGCCCTGATCAGTTCCACATCGGTACCTATATGCATTGCGGCCACGTTGGGCATTATGTATTTTATAGGCTTCGAACTGAATACGGTAACATTGGCTGCACTCATCGCCGTGCTGGGTATGATAGTGGATGATTCTGTGGTGGTTATTGACGGATACACGGATTTGTTACGGGCGGGACACTCGCGATGGTATTCTGCTGTAGTGTCAACCAGCAAATTGGCCAATTCGATGCTTTTTGCTACCGCTTCTATCGCTATGATGTTTTTCCCTGCATTGGTCATTCTTAAGGGTAACATCATGGGCGATTTTGTAGAACTCTTCCCGTGGACTATCCTCATCGCGTTGGCCTGTAGTTTCCTCTATGCCATACAGGTGATTCCGTTCATCGCCTCGCGTTACATCAAACACTCTACAATGAAACAGCCCGGGCGTCTGGACTGGATACAAAGCCAATTCTTCGAATGGATGCAACGGGGCTACCAAAAGCTGCTCACGTTCTGTTTCCGCCACAAGATACTCACCCTTGCGACGGGAGGAGGGTTGACTCTGCTGGGTGCTTTTATTTTCACTCAACTAAATATGCAGATACTGCCGAAAGCTGAGCGCGACAGTTTCGCTGTGGAGATCCATATGGCTGCGAGTTCGTCGATTGAGGAGACGGATGCGGTAGCCGACTCGCTGTCGGCTTTGCTGATGCAAGACCCGCGGGTGAAGAGCATTACTTCATTTGTTGGTATGTCGTCGCCCCGATTCCACCTGACCTATGCCCCTCAGTTGGCGTCAGACCATTATGCCCAGTTTATCGTCAATACGACGGGCGACAATGACACCAAGGGGCTGATTGCCGAATATGCGCAGCGGTACGAGAATATCTTCCCACAGGCTCAGATACGGTTTAAACAGATGGATTATCAATATGTATTGGCGCCGGTGGAGTTTTATTTGAAGGGAGACAATTACGGCGATATCGCTAGTGTGCGTGACACGTTGCTGCGGTTGATGAAGCAAAACCCCAAACTGTTCTACGTACATTCCGACTATGATGAGACAGAGGAGATGGTTGATGTGGTGCTGAAGACCGATGCAGCCAACAGGTTGGGTATTACTCAATCGACGCTCTCGGTTTATCTTAACGGCGCCCTTTCGGGAACGGCCCTCTCCACCCTCTGGGAAGGGGACTACAATATTCCCATCGCCGTCTATTCGGAGGGCAAGCAACGTATCGATTATGGCTCGTTGGGCGACCTGATGGTTCCTTGTGCGCAGCCCGGGGCTTGGGTTCCTTTGCGACAGGTGGCAGATATTGTTCCGCGATTCCACCACAACAATATGCCGCACCGCAACGGGGTGCGCTGTGTCACTGTGTCGGCTGATGTGATTCCGGGAGCAGGACAGATAAGAGAATACTATAAAATACAACGTGCGTTGGACAAGATAGAACTTCCTGAGGGAGTCACTGTGGAACCTGGCGGCACCTTTGCGGTCTCGGCCAAACTGCTGCCCCGATTGGTTCTGGCCGTCATTGCCGCCATCTGTGTCATGTTCCTTGTACTTATCATCCATTATGGAAAGCTCAACATCTCCCTGTTGGCTATTTCTATGGCGGTGCTCTGTGTGTTTGGCTCCAATATCGGCCTTTGGCTTTTTGGCCTCGACTTCTCTATCACGGCAGTGCTAGGCCTTATCTCGCTGGTGGGCATCATCGTGCGCAATGCCATTATTATGTACGACTATGTGGCCGAGTTGAGGAATAAGGAGTTGATGTCAGTGACAGAATCCGCTTATTATGCCGGCCTGCGTCGCATGCGGCCAATCTTCCTTACCTCGGCAACGACAGCTATTGGTGTTGTGCCTATGATTTTGGCCGGTACAATGTTGTGGATGCCCATGGGCGTGGTTATATGTTTTGGCACACTCTTCACCCTGCCACTTGTTATTACCATCCTTCCTGTGGCCTATTGTGTGGCTTTCGAGAACAAGAGGCGTCAAAATGTACGTCCTGCGCATACGTGGCTTGGAAACAAGCATAAGAGTGGACTTGTGACGTTTGTCGTGCTCTTCTGTATTATTTTGCTTCCTTCGCTCCATTCACCGCTCTCCGCCCAGACGCTTTCTCTCGACCGCTGTCTGGCCCTTGCAAAGCGTAACAATACGGAAATTCGCACCACCAAATTGGAGATAGAGCGCGCCCGCGCTGTGAAACAGCAGGTATTTACCAAGTATTTTCCACAGGTCAACCTGGCGGGACTTGGCTACTATTCGGCCAACCCGCTTATCCATTTTGGATTGGAGGATATCCAGTCGAATGATATGCGCGAGTTGCTCCAGGATATCTACGATTTGGTCTCCTCGGAGACTGACGTGCAGAAGGAAATCTCACTGATGAAGAAAGGCGTTAGCGGCTCGGTGGTTTTGGCTCAGCCACTTTTCGCTGGCGGTCGTATCGTCAATGGCAACAAATTGGCAGACCTTGGTGTAAGGGCCGCAGAGTTGCAGGGTGACATGAAGGTGCGCGACATTGTTGAGAATATCGAGTCGACATACTTTCTTGTGGTGGGGTTGCAGCAGAAAGAGACGACGGTGACTGCGGCGCTGAACCTCATCGACTCGCTCGACCGTATTGTACATACGGCGTTGGACAATGGTCTCGTTACACGTGCCGATGTGTTACAGCTGCAACTGAAACGCAACGAGATGCTCGCCAACCAGCAGCAACTTACCAGCGGCATTCGCCTCGCGAAACGCCTGCTGTGCACCCAGATTGGCATCGAATACAGCGACACATTGCTTTTTGTCGACCCTCAGCTTCACTCTCCATATCCCTCACTTCACACGCCCCTTCCTGCGCTTGATTCTTCTCGCCCGGAGGTACAGTTGCTGCAGTTGAATGTTGAGGCCGAACATTTGCAGCGGAGACTTACTCTCGGTGAGGCTTTACCCCAGCTTACCCTAGTTGGTACGGCCTATTATGGCAATATGATTAAAACCGACCCTTCGGCTAACGCATTAGCATTGCTTTCGCTATCCATACCGCTGACTAGTTGGTGGGAAACTTCACAGAAGCTCCGGCAGCATGATATCCGTATTGCTGAAGCTCGTCTACAACAAGAACACTTGGGTCGTATGATGTCGATAGAAGAGGATAAAGCCTTGAGTGATATGCTCGATGCGGCCGTGCTGCTCAAGTCCGACTCGGCAGCATTGGAGATTGCACAGGAAAACTACCGACTTGCCACACTCAACTACGAGGCTGGGGTCATTACCATCGCCGACGTGTTGCAGGCTCATGCCCTTCTGCTGCAGGCACAGAATGCTATTACCGATCGCCTCACCACGTATGCTGTGGCTCGCCGCCGGTTGCTGGATTTGAAGGGTGGGTATGAATGATTGAATTAGATTAAAATTAAAAATAAATATTTTGAAAAAATGAAAAGACTGATTCTTATTTTGATGGCATTTATCTGCGCCAGCCCGATGGTTGCCCAGAGCGTCCTCAACGACAAGGCTGACAATATTGTTGGTACCTATTCAGGGAAACAAGGGGACGATCGGTTTAGGGCGAAGATTGTCAAACTGACCGATGGTACCTATCGTGGTCAGGTTATCTGGATGGAGCGTGACAAAGATGCCAAGGGCAACAAGATACTGGATACCAAAAATCCGGACAAAAACCTCCGCTCCAAGCCGGCCGATCAGGTGGTGCTCTTTTCCGGCTTAAAGTATGACTCCAAGAAGCACTGCTGGAACGACACCAAAATCTACGACCCGCAACGCGGTTTGAAGGCTTCCATGACCGCTGAGTTTGTCGCTGACGGACGTCTGCGCATCAAAGGGTCTGTGTTGGGAATCGGAGAGAGTGTTTTCTGGAACAAAGAATAGAACGTTCGGAGGTGAAATATGAAATATTTTCACTATCTTTGCACGGTGTTTTTTGTATGAAAATAATACAGAACTATGTATAGAACAAATACTTGCGGCGAGTTGAGACTCGCCAATGTGGGACAGACAGTGACCCTCGCCGGCTGGGTGCAACGTTCGCGCGACCTCGGCGGCATGACCTTTATCGACCTACGCGACCGTTACGGAATTACGCAGCTGGCTTTCAATATGGAGACCAATGCGCCGCTCTGCGAGCAGGCTCGCAAGCTGGGCCGCGAATACGTCATCCAGGTGACCGGCAAGGTCATCGAGCGCAGCTCGAAGAATATGAAGATACCTACCGGAGAGATTGAGATTGAGGTGGCTGCGCTGAATATCCTCAACGAGGCCAAGGTGCCTCCCTTCACCATCGAGGACCAGAGCGACGGCGGCGACGACCTGCGCATGCGCTACCGCTACCTCGACATCCGTCGCAACCCCGTGCGCCAGAACCTCGAGATGCGCCACCGCATGGCTATGCTGGTGCGCAACTATCTGTCCGATCGCGACTTCCTCGAGATAGAGACCCCCATGCTCATCAAGAGCACGCCCGAAGGAGCCCGCGATTTCGTGGTGCCCAGCCGCATGAATCCCGGCGAGTTCTACGCCCTGCCGCAGTCGCCCCAGCAGTACAAGCAACTGCTCATGGTGGCCGGCATGGATCGCTACTTCCAGATTGTGCGCTGCTTCCGCGACGAGGACCTCCGCGCCGACCGCCAGCCGGAGTTCACACAGATCGACTGCGAGATGAGCTTCGTGCATCAGGAGGATGTGCTCAACATGTTCGAAGGACTGGCCAAGCACCTCTTCAAGGAGATGAAGGGCATTGAGTTCGACCAGTTCCCCCGCATGACGTGGCACGACGCGATGCGTCTCTACGGCTCCGACAAGCCCGACCTGCGCTTCGGTATGGAGTTCAAGGAGGTGACCGACGTGGTCAAAGGCCACGGCTTCGGCCTCTTCGACAATAGTGAGTTGGTGGTTGGCATCGTGGCCGAAGGCTGCGCCGAGTACACGCGCAAGCAGCTCGATGCGCTGACCGACTTCGTCAAGCGTCCGCAGGTGGGCGCCGGCGGCATGGTCTACATCAAGTACAACGCTGACGGCACCTTCAAGAGCAGTGTGGACAAGTTCTACGACGCCGAGGCCCTCAAGGCCATCGCCGACAAGATGGGTGCCAAGCCTGACGACCTGATGCTGATCCTCTGTGGCCCCGCCATGAAGACGCGTGTGCAACTCTGCGCCCTGCGTCTGGAGATGGGTCAGCAGCTCGGCCTGCGCGACCCGCAGAAGTTCGCACCCCTCTGGGTCATCGACTTCCCGCTGCTGGAGTGGGACGACGAGACGCAGCGCTTCTACGCCATGCACCACCCCTTCACGGCTCCCAAGCCCGAGGACGAGGCTCTGCTGGACGACCCGTCGAAGTGGGGCGACATACGTGCCAACGCCTACGACATCGTGATGAACGGTTGCGAGGTGGGCGGTGGCTCCATCCGTATCCACGACCGCGTGCTGCAGAACAAGATGTTCCACACCCTGGGCTTCACCGACGAGAGCGCCGCCGCGCAGTTCGGCTTCCTGATGGATGCCTTCACCTACGG
>OCVV011284596.1_pt1 | contig 10963 bp, 13 predicted proteins | sample 1539721 | NCBI WGS metagenome assembly OCVV01 (sample SAMN02144230, study PRJEB22623) | gut metagenome | biome: sheep rumen | host: Ovis aries | place: New Zealand
CAGGGCGGGGCATATCTACGTGGAAAACCTGAAAGCCCGCGACTACGCGACGGGCGGCTACTGCCTACTGCCATTTAACGGCGCGGCAGGTGCCATTACTTCCGACGAAAGCGAAAAATAACAATATAACCATATACAGACATGAAAGAAATTAACGGCACGCAGTATTACAGCAAAACCGAAATGGCGGACATTATCGGGTGCAGTATGGGTACAATCAACGCCCGCATATTGGCGCTTAACATTGTGGGCGCCTATTTGGGCAGAAAGAAGTGGTACACCGCAGACGAAATGCAGGCAATAGCCACCTACCGCAAACAGCAGAACGCGTAACGATATGGCACAGACTATTGCAATAGCCAACCACAAAGGCGGCGTAGGCAAAACCACGACAGCCCTAAACATTGCCGCAGGCGTTGCGGCGCGTGGTTATTCCGTCCTGCTTATTGACATGGACGCGCAGGCGAACTTAACAGACACGCTGCACCTGACTGAGCAGCGCCCGAACATATACGACGTACTGCGCGGCGAAGCCATGAAGCCCATAGCAGTTACAGAACGGCTGCACGCTGTCCCGTCGTCTTTGGATTTGGCGGCAGCGGAAGCAGAACTAACGGCAGCCATTGGGCGGGAACGTCTGCTGACGGCAGCGCTGCAACCCATAGCGGGCGCGTATGACTACGTTATAATAGACACCGCCCCGTCGTTGGGGCTGCTGACTATTAACGCATTGGTAGCCGCCGACGCCGTGGTAATCCCATTGCAGGCAGAATACTACGCCATAAAGGGCATAGCGGGGCTTACTGACATAATAGCGGACGTACAGCGACTTATAAACAAAGGGCTGCACATTGGCGGCGTTATCGTATCGCAGTACGACACCCGCACGACGCTGCACAGACAGATGCGCGACGGCATACAGCAGCGCTTCGGGGCTGCCGTCTTCAATACCCCCGTACGCAAAGGCATTGCCGTAGCGGAAGCCCAGGCAGCCGGCATGGACGTTTTTACATACGCCCCCGACAGCGCAGGCGCTCAGGACTACGGCGCCATAGTAACAGAGTTTTTGCAGCGTTTCCCCGCGAAACCCGCACAGAAGTAAGTATATTTGTATGGCAAACCATATTACCATAAAACCATATACCCATATAACCATATAAACGCATTGAAGTATGGCACAGAAAAAAAAGGACTTCACAGCAAGCACCGCGGCGGCATTGGGCGAACAGCGCAGCGTCGTTGCGAAGATTGTAACACCGACAGCAGCGCCCACCACGGCGCCAACCTCAACACCCGCAGCACCCACGGCACCACAGCAGGCGCCCGAAGACTTCATGGCAGGGCTACCAAAACGGCAACTGCTCTATACTAACTACGGCGGCACAGAAGTACGCGTAACTTTCATGCTGACACAGCGGCAGTACGAACAGATACGGCGCATTTGCTTTGCGCAGAACACGAAGCAAAAACACGTCTTCCAAACAGCCGTGCAGGACTTTATAGACAAGTACGAAAAAGACAACGGCAAACTGCTGTAATACTATGGCGACAAAAGACGCGTTTATAATCAACAGCAGCATAGCCGGCATTAACCGCATGGCGCGGGAAGCGCGGCTGATATGCAACGACATTATACGGCAGACTTCATTAACGCCGTACTACGGCAAGCGTGGCGGGGCAGCCATGTACGCAGCCGACGACAACAGCGAAGTACAGCGCAGGCGCGTTGCTCAGGCACTTGCAAAGATGAAGCAGGCAACAGCCATACTGCGCGAAATAGCCATAGCCGGCGGCATGACAGAAGCAAAGATAGTGGAAGACATGCGCGGCGACGCCAGGCGCACCGAAACAACAACCATAGACGACAGCGAATTATGACAACAGAGCAACTTATTGAAATTTTACAGAGCGTAGCCCCCGAAACCGAAATACGGGTACAAACAGAAAACGGCAGCCGCCCCATAAAGCAAGTGTGGACGTTGGGCTACGACGGCGGCGCGGCGCTGATAGTCTACGAAGACTAAAAACACGGCTCTATGTCCGAAAACATACCATTACAGACATAGAAAAATAGGGACATACAAAACAACCATAAAACAACAGAAACCATGCAGACAAACAACAACCAAAAAGCACCCGCAGACGGGTACAAAATCACAGATGCAACAGCCATGCTGTTGGACTGCCTGAAAGAAAGCAGCCACATGTACGACATGATAGCCGCAGCCATGCAGGAAAAGTACGGCGCCTATATGACGCCCGAAGAAGCAGAAAACAAAGCGCAGCCGTATTTGGACGTCCTGGGCGAAATAGACGACATGCTGCACACGGAAATAACCGGCAGCGTAGCGGACGCCCTGGGCGACACGAAGAACAGCACGGCACCCGTTACGCTTATTTGACGGCAGCGGGGCTTTTGATATTTCAACGTAGAACGACAAACACATACAGACATGCCACGCACAAAAGGAACACCGAAGACGGGCGGACGCCAAAAGGGTACACAGAACAAAACCACGTCCGCTGTAAAAGAATACATAGCCCAGGTGCTAAGCGACTACATGCAGCCCGCACCAAAGGGCAGCAAGCAGCCCACATTGTCGGCGGATTTGGCAGCCATGCTGCCCGAAGACAGAGTGCGTGCTATGACGCAGTTAGCGGGCTACGTTATCCCGAAGCAGCAGGCGTTAAGCGTCGCTGAGCAAACCCAGGTAGAAGCCGAAGCCCTGACAAAATGGCTTGAAACCGCGCCCGACGACGCTATAAACGCCATAGCCGCAAAGGTATTGGAATTGCAGGCAAGAAACACCCCGAAGACGGGCATAATATCTTAGCACCATGAAGACAGCAAACAGCAATAATTCTACACCGGCAGCCACCCCCAAAAACGGGCTAATTTCGGGCGCTGTGGGCGCGTTATCTAAGGGCAGCGGGGCAGGAATACCCAACGGCGCTATAAAGCCCGCCACGGCTTCGCCAGGCACCACAGCGGCAGACAATCGCGAACGCCTGCTGAACATGGCAGCCGGCGGCAGCGGGCATACGTCCGAATGGTTAGAACGCGTAACATTGGACGACGCCCCCGAAGACAAGCGCACGGCATACATGTACCACCGCCCACGCATGCTGTACGAAAACGGCAAGCGCTCAGGCGCAGCAGAGTTTTTGGGCTGCGAAGAACACGCCCGCAAATTCTACGCATTGGGGCATGACGAAATAACGGACATATACGCAATACCCGTAGAAGACAACGGCAGGCACATACCGGCAGACGTATGGCAGAAGCGCTACGAAGTGTATTTGGCAGATAATTAGAAAACCATACAACCATATTACCATATTACCATAAAACCATATTGCCATATAAGTACAGATATGCAGAACGCAGTTTTATTTAATAACATGCCCGCGTCGTTAGCGGAAAAGGTGCAGGAATATGCCCAACAGACGGAAACCAAAGCGCACAGCATTTGCAGCCGCAACAACGTGCCGCAGGACGTTGCCGACGTCTTCATAGCCGACGCCATAGACATACTGCGGGCGAAGTACAACGGGCTACGCGCCACTACTGAGCAAATGCGGGTGCTTACTGAGCGCGTGCCGCAGCGCAGTTGGGACAGAACAGAAAACGCGGCGCTGTGCTTCATTGCCCGCTACTATGCCGATATTGTCGCCCACATGGACGGCAGCCCGTCTTTGGGCTTCGGCTTCATAAATTCCGTAGTGCTGTGCGAAATTGAAGCCCGCACGCCTGGGGAAGACTTGAACGAAGCAATAGCAGCCGGCACCATACACGACGGCGGCAGGTACAAACTATTTGACACCGGCATAACGGCAGAAGCCCACGAAGATGCGCAGCGGCTCTATTACACGTACGCCATACTGATTGCCGGCGAATGGTGCAACGCCACCGCCGAAGAACTGCGGGGCATAATCCCCAACGGCGTACACGTAGAAGAAAAGAAGATAGCCGACACCATAGCAGCCGCGTTGGGCTTCCAACAGCAACGCCAGGCGCAGCCACAGCAGAAGCAGAAGAAGATAACGAAGCGCCCCGCCCAGGGCGGCGAATACCTGCTGACAGACACGGACGACACAGCAGGCGACGGCAGAACGCTGCCCGCTTCCCTGCCGGCGGAAAAGACTATAAAGCAGTTTCAAAGCGTCGCTTTTATGATAGGCGGCGGCACGAACAGCATAAAGACGGCAGACGCCCGCCCCGACGGAAGCACGACAACCCCGCAACCGCTATGGCAGGCAATAGAGAAGCAGAAGCAGGCGGCGCAGGCGCTGTTGGACGACGACAACGCCACCGACGAAGACAAACGGCAGGCGGCGCAACTGATAACAAACACGTATGCCGTTACGCAGGTATTAGACGGGCTGCAAATTCTGCCGCAGGTGCTACCCCCTGACAGCGGCACCACGTCCCGCATGATTTGGGACATGACGACGTACCAATACGCCCGTACCATATTGGGCATAGACAACCCGAAAGCAAAGCAGGTAACAGCGCTGCTCAAGGCTACGGCGTTTTTGTCCACACAGCGCACCACCATAGCAGAAAAAGCCACGAAGCGCGTAACGTACATAGATGAAAACGGCGTGCGGAAGCGCAAAAAGGTGGAACGGGAAGCATACACCAATTTTCAGCCCGTCGTCGTAGAGTTTCGCACGGAATACGAAGACAAAGTGCTGATAAAAGAAGCCACCCGCATACGCATAGAGTTGCACCGGCTTTTCACGGACGGGCGCACAGCGGAATACATAGGCGACGGCAAGCAGCGCGAATACATAGAAGCGCCACGGCAGCAGTATTTGACTATCGGGCAATACTACGACTTCGGCACGGAAAACGAAAGGACGTTTAGAAATATAATCCTGAGCAAACCGAAGCAAGCCGAAGACACCATGCTGTCGGCTGTCTTCAACTACCCGCAACGCCAGGCAGCCCAGGAAGCAAAAGCCGCCGAAGCACGGGCGACAGCAGAACAGACACGGGCGGCAGCCGAAGCAATGGCAGCCAATCCGACGGCAACCCCCGAACAGATAGCCGAAGCCATGCAGCAGGCAGACGAAGCAGAAGAAGCGGCGAAGCGTGCCACGGCTCAGGCAAAATACTATATTACCAACCACGTAGGCGACGACGTACAGCGACTAAAAGCAATGTTTGAAAAGGCGCTGCGCAACGGGCTGATAACGGGCTACGACACAAAGGGACGCAACGGCTACGGCGGCAAGATACACTACGGGCGCGGCGTCGTATGGTATTGGCTGCGCGGCAAGAATAGCGGCAAAGAAGACAAACAAGTATAGCGAAAAGGATATGAAGACGACAGACGAAAAGCGGCAGGACTTATTAGCCCGCATAAAGACGGGACGCCCCGCGGGTAGAACATGCGAAGCGTACACAGATGCAGACGGCGTACAGCGTTGGCGTATTCCCTGCATTGGCGGCGGGTATATCTTCTGCAAAGACAAAGCCGACGCGGAAGACATGCTGCAACTGCTTAGCAGCATAGAGCAGCGCAAAGCCGGCAGCCCCCAGGCATAACCACCATAGAGCAGCCGACGCAGTTATATTGGGACTACATGGGTACGCCCCGCCATTAACAGCAGCGCCACGTCTTCGGCGCCCAGGGCGGCACCAATCACACAGACTTAATACGGGAAGAAAAGGGTATAACTTTGTTATACCTTTTTCCCCTATTAAACCCCGACAGATACATACGGAAAAAGGGCTGCGCCAACCATAAGCACAGCCCCGTACCATACAGCCATACTGCAACCATATAAGCAGCACAGCGGGACGGCACAAAGGTACGAAATTTTATGACAGGTACATAATAGGGGGAAATCGGGGAAAATTCCGGCGTATGGTAATATGGCAATATGGTAATATGGCAGGCAGAAAACCGCCGTAAACGTCTGTGCCTCAACGTTTTGCATATTGGTAACGCAAAAAGTGGCATTTTTGGGCTTCCAAAATTACCCGAAAATTGCCCGAAAATACCCCCGTTTTGGCTCTATACGACAGCCCAAAATAGAGCAAAAAACCGCATTACACGCGCTTCTATTTATATGGCAATATGGCAATATGGCAATATGGCTTTATGGTAAACCATAAACGACATTTTTGGGGAAAATAACGACATTTTTGGGGAAAATAACGACATTTTTGGGGAAACGCTTTTGGGGGAAATTGCCGTAAATCGTTGAGGATTAGGCATTTATAGGGCTTTTCGTGTGGCTTCGTGTGGCTCTATAAATTATTATACTATGCTATAAAGCAATAGTATAAGCGCTTTTATGCTGCGCGAAGCGCTTATAACTGCTTTACTACGTACGCTATAATACTACGACAGCGGCGTATAGATAAAACGGCGGCAACGCCTGGGCGGGATACCTGGGCGGCGCCGGTTCCCGTCTTCTGTATGGCGCCGTCGGCATTGCTCAGGCATGGCAGGAAACCGGCAGCAAAAGTGGCGCCCTTAGTCCCCCTCAATCCTGCAATAAATTCGTACCGATATGGGCGCCCAGGGCGGGACGGGAAACCCGCAGCCACAACCCCGTACGCTGCATATTTCCCGCACCATGTACCCCTGCTGTACCTACTATAAACTTTTGCCGTACCCCTGCGTATTATAGCCCCCCAACAGACGGACGCATAAAATTTTCGGGTAGTATTGATTTTTTCAAAGTTCAACTATACTTATTATATGGGCTGTATGTTCTACGCCTGCCATGCCAACCATGACGGCGGCAGCAGCCCGCTAAAATAACTATATTAAAAACATTGTATTAAATCATGCGTAGAATTTATCGCAACGACATGCAGCAGGCACAGAAAGACAAAATAGCCGCTGCCAACGTAGGCAAGACACTAAGCCAACAGACAAAAGACAAGATTAGCCGCAGTATGCAGAAGTATTGGCAACGTCTGCCATACAAACCCGACACGGACGCAGACGACATGCAGCCGCCAACACCGACGGACACATACGGCGACGCATAGCGGGGCACCTGGGCGGCGGGCTGTTTCTAAAATAGAATGTTTTGGAAAACGCCGGCACAGAAGCAGCCCCGCTGCCGTTTTGTATATACCTACTTACAAACAACTGCAAAAATAATCAAAAGATTTTCACAAATTATTTGTAACTTACTAATAAATTACTATTTTTGCAGTACAATAACGTACGCAACCATGACGACAGACACCAACACAGCAATAGCAATGGCAGGGCAGCAGGCAATAGCCGCCCCCGACATGAACGTAACGGCAGCCGTTGAAATGTTTTTGGCTCAGCATGACGCAGCCGACAGCAGCATAGCATTGTACCGCCGTGCGCTTCGGCAGTTTTTCGCCTGGGTGGAACGGACGGGACGCCACACGCAAACCATGACGCAGGCGGACATAATCGCGTACAAAAAAGGGCTGCTGCATGGCGAAGCAAGCACCGACGGACAGCCAAAAAGCCCGCTTACTGCCGCGTCGTATCTTAACGCCGTTAAAATGTTCTACGCATGGCTGCACGATAACAACGGCACCATAACCAACATAGCAGCAGGCGTAGTATTGCCGCCACGCGAAAAGAAGTACGAAAGGCAGGCATTAACAGCGAAGCAGGCGGGCGACGTCCTGAGCGAAACCGAAGCCACCGGCAGCACCCGCGATAAAGCCATAATAACGCTGCTGCTCACATCGGGGCTGCGTACTATTGAAGTGGTACGGGCGGACGTAAAGGACATGCGCCGCGTTGGCGACGACATACTGCTGTACGTGCAGGGCAAAGGTAAACTAAGCAAAGATAAACCCGTAGTATTGCACCCCGAAGCATACGCGGCAATATGTAACTACCTGAGCGCAGAGCGCCCGACGGCAACCCCCGACAGCCCGCTGTTTGCCTGCTCAGGAAACCGCAACAAAGACGGCAGACTGACTACGCGCAGCATTACCCGCATAGCCCGCCAACATTTGGACGCCGTAGGGCTGCGCCACAACTTCGGGGAACGTAACAGCGAATATACGGCGCATAGTTTCCGCCACACATGCGGCTGTGCTATATTAGAGTTATCCGACTATGACTATAATTTGGCAAGTAAAGTACTTCGCCATGCAAGCGTAAACACCACGCAGCAGTATGTATACCACAAAGACATGCAGGCGCTATTAAAAGCCGCCCACAAATATGACGTTATGAAGTATTACAGAGAAAACGTACAGAACGCTAAATAATTCTACAATGGGACTATATGACAAAGACGCGCTATTAGCGGCAATATGGGAAAACCCCGAAAAGGTAACGGGGCTGCATTGGGAACGAAAGGGCGCCACATGGCAAAGCCGGCAGCGCTTAGACGGCAGCGACAGCAACCGCCCCGACAAAACCATACTGCGGCGTGGCTCAGGCGGGCAAATCTTCGTAAACTACAACGGCGGCAGTTTCCCCGCAGGGCAGGATATTTGGCAGTTGCTTCTATGGCAGAACGGCAGCAACGAATTTATAGACGTGCTTAACATTGTGGGCGACGCCTACGGCATACAGCCCGACATGTCCGCGTACACGCCCGAACAGATACAACGCGCACAGCAGCGACAGAGCGAAAAAGCCCTGCTGCGGGATATTGCCGCATGCGTCTGCAAAGCCCTGGGTAGCGACGAATACGGCAAGACGGCACGGGAATACCTGGGCGCCCGCCATTTGCAGCCGTCCCCCCGTATGGGCGCGTGGAACAGCAAAATACGGGAAGCAATCATAAAGCGCATGCAGGACAAATTCGGCATGACAGCGAAAGCCGCCACAGAGTTTTTGCAGCGTTACTTCCTGAAATGGAAGCCCGACGACTACCAATTAGCGCTGCCGTACTACAATGGCACCGGCAACGTCGTGGGCTTCTGCCTGCGTCGTACTACGGACGTAACCACCTACACCGACAAAGACGGCACACAGCAGGAAAAGCCGAAATACCTATATAGCAGCGGCATGCCAAAGGGCGGCTACTGCGAAACGCTACGCGGCGGCGACAGCGACGTGTATTTGGTGGAAGGACTTTTGGACGCGGAAGCCATGAAGCAGCACGGCTTCGCCAACGTCTTAGCCCTGGGCGGGCAGACGCCTACCGATAACGACGAAGACGCGGCAAAAAGCATGGTAAAAACGCTGCTGCGCTACAACGCAAAGAAGTTGGTATATATCCCCGACTGCGAATATAACGACGCCGGCACCATGAAGACAGAAGCCACGCTGCGCACCATTACAGCACTACTGCCGCACATGAACGGGCAGCAGGACGGCGCGGGCTTCGCGTCCCTGCGTATTGCAAATTTGGAAACGGAAGACAGCCGGCGCAACCATACGAAAGTGGACGCCGACACCTTTTTGCAGGACTTCCCCGAATATGAAATGCGCAACGTATTGAACGACGCGGCGGCATGGTACGAATACCAACTGAAAGACATAGTACGGCAGCACCCCGCCGACATGGACGCGTTGGCGTCGGAAGCCGTAGCCGTTTATATGCAGATGACACCCCCGCAGCGGGGCAGACTGAAAGCCGCCATAACGTCGGCAAAGGGCGGGTATTTGGCAGCGCTCAAAGCCGCAGGGCTGACAGCCGCAGAACTTACACAGATAGAACGCGACGGCGCTAACAGCACATATTCCGCCCGTATGTCGGAAATCAAAAACAGACTGCAAAAGGCGGAAACCCGCGAAAGCGTGGCGGCAATCCTGACGGAAGCAGAACGCGTGCAGCATGCCGACGCGTACGCAGCATTTGCAGCACAGACGAACATAACGCGGGAAGATATGCACGCGTTGGTAGCCGACAAGCCCGACTATTTGCAGACGCCCTGGGCGCTGTATAAGGAAACGTACAACCCCGCCACGAAATACACGCTACGCAGAAATAGGTACATATCCTTTGCACCGGCAGCCGTTACAATCTTCGCTGCACCTACCAACCACGGCAAAACGTTGGTGCTATTACAGACGGCTATAAAGGTAGCGCAGACGACGGGCAAAAAGTTTCTGTATATATCCTTTGAAAATGACGCTGAGCAGTTATATATACGCGCCATAGCCGCATACATGGGCGCAGCATGGGACGGCGCCACCACCACCGGCGAAGACGGGAAGCGGCACCCCGTAGCCATGCCACGCGCAGAAATCCGCAGCCACATTAAAGGCGACATGCCCGCCGAACTATTCACAAGCACCGGCAGCGGCATAGACATTGACGCCTACATACGCGACTATTGGCAGAAGATAGCCCCGCGGCTTGCATTGGTACGCACTACGTCCGACATAGACGCCGTGGCTAACAACGTGGCAGCCCAGGTGGAAGCATGGCGCAGCGCAGGCGTGGACGTCGGCGGCGTCTTTATTGACTATTTGCAACTGCTGCACTATCCTGCCATGCACGCCCGCAGCCGTACCGACGAAGTAAAGGGCATTTGCGACAAATTGAACGACTTAGCGAAAGCAACACGCCTGCCGGTAATCCTGGCGGCTCAGTTTAACCGCGACGCCACCAAAGCGGGCGGCGACACCATAGACGGCGTAGAACTTGCCAATATCGGCGAAAGCGCCGGCATTGAAAACATAGCGGAAGACGTTTATTTGCTGTGGCAGGTGGATAAGATAAAACCCGACAGCAAGCAATACACAAAGGGCAGCGGCGAAAACACCAAATTTGCCATAGAGCCGTGGCAATACCGCAGCCGCCGTTGCTTCGCCAATCCCGAAGACGGCGCCACGCTCAGGGCGGGGCATATCTACGTGGAAAACCTGAAAGCCCGCGACTACGCGACGGGCGGCTACTGCCTACTGCCATTTAACGGCGCGGCAGGTGCCATTACTTCCGACGAAAGCGAAAAATAACAATATAACCATATACAGACATGAAAGAAATTAACGGCACGCAGTATTACAGCAAAACCGAAATGGCGGACATTATCGGG
>OCVV012884063.1_pt1 | contig 10962 bp, 10 predicted proteins | sample 1539721 | NCBI WGS metagenome assembly OCVV01 (sample SAMN02144230, study PRJEB22623) | gut metagenome | biome: sheep rumen | host: Ovis aries | place: New Zealand
GTTGAGATAGAAGGACTCGAACCCTTAGGAAAATACGGTTTATTTTAGAAACAGCTATATATTTGATTATTCGCTCGTTACTAAATCGTAATAAACTAAGATAAATTTGGATATATCGAAAAGTGTGCGTAAATTGCGTGCGTAATTTTAATGGATCGAAGTTATGGTCAACTTCTATTTGGAGAATCGCACGAACAAGAAACAGGAAGCCGTCATCAGGGTTTCCATCGCCATCCGTGGCGCCCGCCTGGTCACCTCCACCGGTTACAATATCAAGCCGGCTGATTGGAATGCAGAGAGGCACGAGGTCAAGCCCAGGAAGGAGAACTGGAAGAAGCAGACTACCTACGATATCAATACAGCGCTCGGCAACATCAAGCGGCATTTCGACACCTACGAGAAGGACCACGGCGAAGTGACAGAAGAAGAGTTGCGCAAGGAGTTCAAGACCTTCATGGGCAGAGTCGAAGTCAAGGAGGAGGCTCCAGCCACCACCGAAGAGCCCAAGGAGCCCACTTTCTTCGAGCGCTTCGACCAATTCATCAAAGAAGAGAGCATCAACAATATGTGGGTGCCCTCCACCAAGCGCGCCCTCAACGTTATCAAAGGCCACATTGAGGCCTGGAATCCGGAGACTAGCTTTGATATGCTCACGGAATCCGTCCTCAGCCAGTATATAAATTATCATCGCACAGATCTTGATCAGAGGGAAGTAACCGTGGAGAAGCAGTGGCGCTATTTCAAATGGTTCCTGGACTGGGCCACCCGCAAGGGATACAATACCAACACGGCCTACCAACGCTTTAGGCCCAAATTTAAGATAACCGACAAGACCATCGTCTTCCTGGATTGGGACGAACTGATGCAATTGTACAAGTTCAAGGTTCCCAAGACCGGAAAGAAAGTCAAACTCACAACCTACGACGGCATCGAGTATGAGAAGACCGTCGGCCTCTCTTCCGCCCTGGATCGCGTGCGGGATATGTTTTGTTTCTGCTGCTTCACATCTCTCCGCTACTCCGATATGCGCAACCTTAAGCGCTCGGACATCGTGGATGGTGTCATCAACCTCACCACCGTCAAGACCCACGACAAGATTGCCATTGAACTGAACGATTACTCAAAGGCCATTCTGGACAAATACGAAGGCATGGTCTTCCCCGGCGGCACCGCCCTTCCCGTCATCAGCAACCAGAAGATGAATGACTACCTGAAGGAACTGGCCGAGCTGGCTGGCCTCAACGCCCCCGTCACCCAGATCTACTACAAGAACGGCGAGCGCATTGAGGAGACCAAGCCCAAATACTCCGTCATTGGAACCCACGCCGGCCGTCGCACCTTCATCTGCAACGCCCTCTCCATGGGCATTCCGGCCGATATCGTCATGAAGTGGACCGGCCACTCCGACTACGCTGCCATGAAGCCCTACATCGACATCGCCCAGTCAGAGAAGAGCAAGGCGATGGATAAATTTAATAAGCGGTAATGTTTACTTTTTGTTGAAAAAATATTTTACTTTTTAAGCAAAAAATATGTATCTTTGCCAAAGAGAAACCCTCTCTGGCAGGAGAGGGTGACTCGAAATAAATATTTAAAAGAATATTATTATGTTAAAAAGTAAAAATTCGCGTCTTATCGCTTACAAATGTAGTCAATTATTTTCAGATTCGGAAGTAATTGACAGAAAAAGTACAAGTCTTCAAGACTTTATCGAATCGTATGGTGCAGAAAATGCATATAAACAAGTATCTGCCATTGAAAAAGGCTTGGATCAACTTCATGAAGAGTTAAAAACGCGGCCAAGATCGTTTATCAATCGGAACTATCTTCCAAATACTCTAAATGCAAACATTCAAGGTCAAACAATGGCGGCTTTCCCACTTGAAGCAAAGTTTATTGAAAATGGGAGATACTGTGTGATGATAAACGGTTTTAAGTGTCTTGTGAAGAAAATCGATGAACATCTGGGCACAAGTAATATTCTCACTCGAGCTGTGGATATTATTAATCATCAGAAATCCGAGATTCAAACAGACCAGGAGCCGATTGTCATTATTGGATATGTTGTGTCAAAAGATTATAGTCGAATTGAAAATATCTATGCTTTTCATACCAACAGTCTTGGAGAAAGAGATTGGTGTTGTGATTTAGCTAGTCTGGCCGCGACATATGTCTCACAAGATACCCTTTCGGAATCCCAGCCAATTGTGGGCCCCAAAGTATCTGTCAAGATTAAAGATTCAGAGATTAAGAAATCTGTTTAACAATGGCGCTGGAGCTGCCACTCCAGCTTTTTTACAATGCAAATCAATTATAGAAATCTTCAACTTGCCCGGGAAAGCAGGGGCCTCACACAACAAGAGTTGTCTAACGCTATCTCCGGTCTAAACCAAGGCAATCTGTCAAAGATGGAAAAAGGACTTTCTCCGATTCCCGAAGCCGTCCTTGAGAGTATTGCGCGTACTCTCGATTATCCTCTCAGTTTTTTTGAAAAAGAGAGCCAGCCACGAGAATTGACAACCGCTTTTTATCGGAAGTATACGTCTACTCCCCAGAAGCAGCTCAATGTCTTAGAGTGTAGAACTGATATAATCAGACGGGCTTTAGACGAGTTGACAGACGCGATAGATATTCCAACTTTTGATATTCCACAAATTGCTCTTGGGGACGGCTTGACGCCGACAGAAATAGCAAAAAGAATTAGAGTTTTTTGTGGCATACCGAAAGGCCCCGTTGATGAGATAGTAAAACTGATGGAATCTCATGGTATAGTTGTTATCTTCTTGAAAGATTGCCCCGAGAAATTTTCCGGGGTATCAATGTTCACCGGGAAACGATTCCCTATTATGTTTATCAATGACGCGCATTCGAATGATCGTAAAAGGTTTACCATAGCACATGAATTAGGTCACATTGTAATGCATCTCAATGATAAAACAGTATATCAAAAAGAGATGAAGGACTTAGATAAAGAAGCCGATTTATTCTCATCTGAATTCTGCATGCCGGAGGATGATTGTCTGCTCGATTTGATGCAACTCAAATATAATAATCTTCCTGTCCTAAAGATGTATTGGAAAATATCAAAGGCCGCTATCGTTTATAAGGCGAAATCCTTGCATCAGATTACGGAGTCGCAATATAAATACCTTATGGTTCAACTTAGTAAGTCGGGTCAAAGAAAAAGCGAATATGAGCAGGTTAGTATTGATAGTCCAATTATTATGAATACTATATATGACCTCTATCGTAATGAATTGCATTATTCTGAAGAGGAGTTTTCCTCTTTGGTGGGGTTATATCCCAAGGATGTCAACTCTTGGTTGTTATATAGGCCTCGTCCAAAAGTGACTTTTAAAATAGTGAGAAACTAATCTATTGGGGGTTGGCTCGATTGAGTCAACCTTTGTTTTTGTTTCTCATTTTACACCTCTCTTTACAACCTTACTACATTACACCCTAATTCCCGAAAGTGAACTGTGGATTTGACAGTTTCTTTCGGGAATTGCTGATTTGTGTCAAATTGGCCATACCACAATCATGTATTTGAGTGTATTGGAATTTCATAGATTTTCAACATTCAAAATAGTGTAAAATGCGTATAATCAGCCTCTTGACAGTTCAAAAACAAGCGCTCATCTTTGCGTCAGATTAATCTGCGTAACACGCACAACCGGTTGTGTTTTCATTAACTTAATTTCGGTTGAACTATGTTTATCGAAGACACGACACCCATCGCAGCGCTCACCGTTGCGGACCTAAAGAAACTGCTCAAAGACTCCCTCCGCGAGCAAAAGATTGACGCCATTCCGCCTGTTACAACACCCGGGAAGCGCTACGTCTATGGACTCAAAGGAATCCAGGACCTCTTTGGCGTGTGCCACCTCACAGCCCAGCGCTACAAGGACGGCTTCCTCGCTCCCGCCTGCATCCAGAACGGGAGGAAGATCATCGTTGATGCCGATATGGCCATGGAACTTTTTAAGAACTATCAGTATGATAACGCTAGATGAAATCGACCCCATCGCCGCCATTACGGCTGAGATAGAGAAGATCCAGAAGATGCCGGATAGAATCGGCATCATGTCCGTCAAAAGCGCCAACCAGTGGGTCGATGATGCTCTGCAGGAACCCGACCCCAAGATGTACTTCTACGACCTCCTGGTTGAAGGAGAATGCACCGTCCTATTTGCCTCCTCCAACGCCGGCAAATCTGTCCTGGCCACCCAGATGGCCGAGGCTGTTGCCAAAGAAAACACAGTCCTTTATCTGGACTGTGAACTCTCAGCCAAGCAGTTCCAAATGCGCTACGTTGAGGGGAAGGTCTCTCCCATTATCCACCGCTTCCCTGATACCCTACTGAGGGCCGAAATCCGTCCGGACGACATCGTGGACACCAACCTGGAGGATGCGATCCTTGACAGCGTTGCCGCTGCCGCAGAATACCGCGGCATCCGCCACATCTTCGTGGACAACATCACTTTCCTCCTCAACGACTCCGAGAAAGGCGAGGCCGCTGGTGCCTTCATGAAAAAGATTCTCGCCCTCAAGCGGAAATACGGCCTTACCATGGTCATCGTCGGCCATTCCCCGAAACGACAGCCCCGTACGCCGATGGTCCAGAACGACCTTGCCGGCTCCGCCAAACTGATGAACTTCTTTGACGCCGGCATCGCCATCGGCCGAAGCGCCAAGAGTTCGGAGCTTCGCTATGTCAAGCAAGTCAAAGTCCGCACCGGATTAAACAAGTACGATGGCGAGAAGGTCCTTCTCTTCAAACTGAAGCAGGAACAGGGCTACACCCAGTTCATCTATGAAGACACGGTGAGTGAGGCCGATCATCTTCGCCAGAAGAATGCCCTCACTGAAGCCGAAGACCTCCAGGAGCTTATTGACCTCCAAGCTCAGAACAAGACCGTGCGGGAAATTGCGGCAGAAACCGGATTTGCCCCTACTACCGTCCACCGCAAGATTAAGAAGGCTCTGGAACTCGGTTACAAACCCTCCTGTTCTGTTCCGTTCCACAGCGGAGTGGAACAGGCGGAACAAGAGGACGAATCAAATCTCTTTTGACGAATCACGATGAATTCATTATCTTTGTCTTTGGCTAATTTGAGAACGACTATGAGCTGGAAAGAAGATGCCATAAAGAACCTGCACAACAGCCTCCACCCCGTGAAGGTTGAGTTGAATGAGCTTGACTGGAAGAGCGGCCTGTCTGAGAAATCGGAACGGCTTGCTCAGCATATTTCCGCCTTTGCCAACCAGATGGGCGGCGGTACTTTTGCCTTCGGCGTCAATAACGACGCAACCTTGTTCACGCCTACACGTGAGCAGGCTGAGGATATTGTTGACCGCCTGGGCAATATTGCCAGGAACAATCTGCATTTCCCCATCAAGCTGGAACACGCCTCTGCAGAGTACGAAGGCCAGGGCATCCTCTTCGTCCATGTCCCGGAACAGTTCGATAAGCCCGTCTACCTTCGTGGCGGGACCATCTACGACAGCTACTACCGTTCTGCCGGCCAGACGCACAAGATGTCGCGTCAACAGGTTCACGATATGATAGCTGCCAAGGAAGGTCTCGCTTTTGAGGACCGTATTGCCGCTTCTGGCTTGTCGGCCGAACAAATCATCACGCTGCTCGATTTTGCGGAGTTCTATAAACTCACCGGAAAACCTACACCCACTGGTGCTGAGAGTATTGCCGAAGGCATGGCCGACTACAGTTTCTGCAAGAAACAGGAGAACGGTTGGGCCATCACCAACCTGGGCGCAGCACTCTTTGCCCGGGATTTGCGCAAATTCCCATCCTTGGAGTTCCGCTATGTCGTCGTGCGTCAATACAAGGGCGCCAACAACCTAGATATTTCGGCAGAGACCTTCTTTTATGAGGGATATGCCATATCCTTGGACAAGATCGTCAAATACGTGATGAGCCTGCTTGAGAAGACGGAAGATATTCTGCATCCTCGGCGCGAAAATCGGTACCCTTATCCGGAAGTGGCCATTAGGGAATTGGCTGCAAACATGGTGCTGCACCAGAGTTTCGATGTCCACGGCATGACCTTGGCCCTTGAAATCTTCACCAATCGTATCGTGATGACTAATCCTGGCGCACCGCTCATCGACACAAATCGTTTCATTGACCTGCCACCGAAGTCGCGGAATGATAAGATGGCCCAGGCGATGTTCCTCTTCAATCTCTGCGAGAAACGAGGCAGCGGAATGGACCGTGCTGTTGCCGGCATTGAAGCTATGCGTCTTCCCGCTATCACGATTGAGAGGGGCGAAGACTTCACCAGAGCACGCCTTTTCCCGCTGAAGAAATACACCGAGATGACTCGGGCCGAGAAAGTACAGGCTTGCTATCAGCATGCGTGTCTTCTATACGAAAATGGTTTTGAGCTCACGAACCAGTCCCTGCGGGAACGCCTGGGTATGCCTAAGAACAATTCTGCCGGAGCCTCCAGAATCATTGCCGATGCAGTTGAGGCCGGTCTGATTCACCTTTCAGATAAGGCGCCTGATTCAAAGAAATACTCTTCGTACGTTCCGTACTACGTATAGCGTTTTATTTGCTGAGGAAACCCCATTAACATAGAACTCGCTGATTTTCAGCGGGTTCTTATTTGCCGAGGAAATCCCTCTACTCAAAAACGTTCCATCCGTTCCGCCTGTTCCGCTCCACTTATGGAACGGAACAAGACAATATGTCGCTTGAAATCTTCACAAAGAATTGAAACTGTTTCAGAAAGACCGTCTTATTGGAGACTCAAAGCAGCAGAAGTGATAAAAACAGAGATGAGCGACTGCCATCAGGCGCTCATCTTTTCTCTTTCATCTATTCTATGTCAATTAAAACACAGTCTGCACGAGGCTTTATTTCTTCTTGTACCTGCCAAGTTCTTTTTTTGTCGTGAAGTCAACGACTTTACATCCCTTAACTCCAGGAACTTCTTCAACCATAGGGAACATCGCCTCTGCGACCTGATTAGCATTCGCAGAAATCTCTGCTGGATCTACGCAATAGACAAAATAATCGTCTTCATCGAAATATGCATCCTTTGCCCCAAAAGCTTTTATATCATCGATTACTTTTGTTTTCAGTTCTTGGATGGCAGCATCATCAACATTTGCCTTGTTACTTTTCCCATTATTACTTCCGCAAGCAGAGAAAAGAAGCAAGCAGGCTGTTATAAACAAATAAAGAAGCTTTTTTGATACCATAATGTTTGCATTTGATTTGTACAAAGATAGACTATTTTCTTGAACTATTCTTAAATCAAAGAGATTCCACGTATTCTTTCGCGGTAACCAAGTCTACGCCTTTTACTTCCTTATACTTCATAATCGCCTTAAGCATACCCTCTCTCACAATAATCTCCCTTAACTCGTCATCGAACGGATTACTTGAAGGGAGGTCGAGTTTGAGGGGGACCTTGGCTCCAGCTGGAGCAACACCTTCAAGAAGTTTAGATTTCTGTGTCATAAACTCCTCTTCGGTAAGGATGCCTTTTTCTTTCAAAACGGCCAGTTTGGCAATTTCTTCAGCAACCGAACCATTATTAGCCATGTTTTGTTTTTGAGCAGCTGTCGCTTTGTCAACAGCATCAATTATTACCGTGAGGGTGTCCGTAATACGACGAGCTTGATTAAGGCCCTGACGATATAAAATATCATCATCTTTGACGGGTTTCCCATCAGGAGTCATAGATTTAGCATCAAAGCAGGTCAGTTCAATAGAGGGATCAGTGTTGTTCCGAAGAAGGATTTTGACTATTACCGAAGAATGTAAGTTCTGTTGTTTTGAGGATCCTGAAAGGCCACCAACGATAGCGCCGACACCTCCGGCCACAACAGTTCCAACGATTGCTCCTCCAATAGTTCGGCCGGTCGACTTTTTTGAAACAAGATGATTGTTCTCAATAAACTCAACAGAAATAATATCCTCATAGTTATATTTTTGAGGAGTTTCGCCTACCATATATAGAATCTTTTGATGCTCGTTGTCTGTCGCAAATATGAAAAGGTTCTTTATTCCAAAAATCTTCATGGAAGGCGAAAAATCAGGTATGTTGATAAGAGCTTGTTTCATGGCATCACCCCTTTCTTTTGTTTTTTTATTCTCTGAAGAAATGGTCGCAATACCACCTATGATGCCTCCAACAATAATGACCGCAATAACAATCCACATATGGCTTACAAACTTAGTTATACATGTTTAACGCAAAGATAAACAATAATAATCAAATAGCAATTCGATCTGTGAGGTGCCAATTTGCCGATTTTATCAGAAGAACATTTCGGCCAAACGGCGTTTTGCGGACAAAATAGGTGTGCCGATAAATAAGTGGTCAAGAGACTGTGGCCGGACAAGCCAGCCACAGACTCTTGCTGGTTTATGCCCCTCCGACTCCCCACAGGGGAGTGGATAACGCCCGGCCGGTTCCCTTCGACCTACCGTCAGTGCCTGAGAATCCGCGCCATAACATAATCCATCGGGATTGTGTAACAAGTCGCCGCGAGCGGCGCTTGTTTCCGCTTCGCACACAATCCGGATTATGTTAAGGAGCTCCGTCCTACCTTCGAAAGAATCAATCCCACCCGTCCGGTCGGCGTAGCGGCAGGAAAGGAGTTTTGCTCCAGGGCCATCCCCGGCCCTGGCCCGTCGCAAAACTCCGCATCTTGCGGGTCCCCGCCCACAAGATGCACGCCCGTATCAAGTGAGGAGAGGAAAGAAACCGATATCTCTCGCCCCAAGGTAAGCTTCCTGCCGCCACGTGCAGCACAGCTGCGGGTCGGCCCAGTACCAAATATCAACTGTCCCGATAAGCGGGCCAGTTGATATTTGGCACTATTCCTCCAAGGTAAGTTGTTTAACCTGGCTGCTATTCCTCCACACCTCTGTCGGGAAGAATCCCGCCAGAAGTGTTCCGGGCATCCAGGAAGCGGTTCTTCGGCCCGCTGGCGCAGACTGTGCCAGTCATCGTTCCAGGGCATCAAGACCTTCGCCCTTGCTGCCCCTCCACGCTGCCAGCCACAGACTGCGCCGAGGAGCACCGTCAGAGCGATGATATCACCGGAATCCTTCGATTCAGCCTTGTCATGGGCCGTCCCGGCCCAGGCCCCGGAGGCCGTCTGCTCACGCACACCGTCGGTCTCTTCCGCTGCTCCAGGGAGCCAAAGGTCTCCCTTCCGCGGCGCTCCAGAGTCCGCCGCCCCTTTCGCTTCCAGACCGCCTCCGGGGCCACGCTCCACTTCGTTCCGCGCCCTATGGCACTGGCAGACTCACAGCCGCCGCACAAGGCCCCCGCCACAATCCCCGCGTCTGCGAGACTGCCAGCACCATAGGCCTCCCAAGAACTCCCGCTTCGGCCTTATCAGGAAAAGGACCGGCATCACCCGCCCGAGGGTGCGGTATAGGGCGTAAAATATACAACAAGAGGGCAGCGGCTGATGCCGATGCGAGTACTTTTGCATTTGATTAAGTCGCTGATATTGATTATCTTTGTTATACCTGAGAAGGTACTTATTTGCTATTGCCATGCCCAAAAGTACAAGTATAAGGTATGCCCCTGTTCAAACCCTCAATACTCCTTTCTGACGCCTACGGTTCCGCAGGCGAGGTTACCTTTTATCATAGGAATGGCCGCTGCTATACCAGGAGGAGGGTGAAGCCCCCGTATCCGGGTACGCCTGCTCAACTGGAGCATCTGGCCATACATCGGAGAGCAATGGCAGCATGGGCATCCCTGGACTCAGAGGTCCAGAAGTTTTGGAATTCCTATGAAACCACGGCAGAATCCCATCGGCCGCCCTATGACCACAAGTCGCATATCTCGGGGAACAACCTGTTCATATCGGCATACCACGGCTTCGCTTTGATGGGAGATGAACATACACCGGTGGCCCATCCTTTCCTGATGCCTCCGCCATTTCTGGCTACGTTTGACAGTGCTACTGTTGAGGCGGGGACAATGCGCCTTGCTGTTGATGCGCACGTGTCTCAGTATGCCCTGCCGGAGCGTTATCGTTTGTATGCCCGTCTTCGGCTCACAGTTCCCGGCAAAGGATATGGCGTCAGGGGAATGCGGGGATTCCTGGCAGAAGGGGACTGTTCGCAGAGGATGACCATCACCATCCCGGAATATACGGAAATCTGGAACCTTGGTGGGGAGAGATTCCAGATCCAGGCGATGTGTATTCTATTGGACTCTGAGACCGGTTTCCGTAGCCAGTATCAGAGAAGTACCGCAGTTATTGAACCCAGCTGTCAATAGCCTCCCAGAAATCAACGGTTTCTTTGAGATCTATCTGGCCCGTTGAGGTGCGGAAGACATATCCTGCATCTCTCCAGTTGTAGATGGTTTGACGGGTTACGCCCAGGGAGGTTGCCAGACCGGACACGCTGATGGATTCTCGCACCTCAAGCAGGCTCTTCATCTTCTCCAGTTTCTCCTGACGGTGCTCAATCTTCGAAAGGGCAAAAACAAGCATCTGTCTGATGGACACATGGTCATAGCCGAGATCACGAAGATCCGTGAGAATACGAATGGCCTTCTCGGGTTCGAATGTGAACCCGAGATACCGGTCGTCGCTATGTCCATTGTGTGTCATGGGTGTCCTTTATAAAAAAGTAAACCGCCGCATCGAAGTGCGCCGGAAGCATATAGTGAGTTGTTTTGGGCGTAAGGGCTTCGTACCGGCCGCTTACTTATGTCTTTTGGTGTGGTAGCGGGAGTGGGTCACGATCCCACGACCTCCGGATTATGAATCCGACGCTCTAACCAGCTGAGCTACCCCGCCATCAGGGTTGATTGCCAGGAGTGTGCGTAAAAACTGTGCGTAATTTTGCAACTCCTTGACTATCAAGGTTAATTGTTGAGATAGAAGGACTCGAACCCTCACTGACAGAGCCAGAATCTGTAGTGCTACCATTACACCATATCTCAATATCCC
>OCVV011230341.1_pt1 | contig 10960 bp, 20 predicted proteins | sample 1539721 | NCBI WGS metagenome assembly OCVV01 (sample SAMN02144230, study PRJEB22623) | gut metagenome | biome: sheep rumen | host: Ovis aries | place: New Zealand
ACCTTTACGTTACCCATATTTTCGACCTTATAGGAGCCGTCTTCGGCGATGGAGAATTTCACTACGACGACCACTTCGGCGTATTCTCCCCCTTCGGCTTTCACTACGGGAACGAGCTTCACGATGACGGCATAGCCGCTCTCGGTGAATTCGATGGATTTTACGAACTCGTCATTGATGATGACGGGCTGTTCGAACTCGTACTTCGCGGAGAGCGCCGCGTATTCAGGCGCTTCGAGCTTGACGGGTTCAACGGCAGTCTTGTTCTCCTTGCAGGAGACGGAGGCAAGCATCGCAGCTGCTGCGAGCATTGCAAGAATTACGAAACGTTTCATATCTGTTGGATTGTTTTTGGTATCATGTAAAATTCTATATCGGCATCCTTGCCGTTCAGCACGAACCGGCAGTAAGGTTCGTCTTTCCAGTTCAACCTGAACTCTATCGTTCCTTCGCCGGCGCGGCCGACAAACGGCATGTTCTCCTCGAAGGCGTAATTCACCTTGCCGTCCTTCACGCTCCATGAGCCGGGGAACCCGCTGTCGTAACCTTCGTATTGAGTTTCATGAAACTGACCATCAAGCACGAGTGCGAAGGTGCCGGCCTTCGTAAGAATAAGGTCATGGATGACAAACGGTTTATCTCCTGTCGGAAGCTGTACACCGTATCCTTCGGATATCTTCAAGGCGATGTCCTCGCTGTCGAAGGCGTCGAAGACGTGGTGAACTTCCTTTTTGTCTTTCCCGGCATATACGTGCACCCTGTAAGGCGTCCACGTACGTGCGAACCTTCCGCACCCGCAGGTGGCGTTCTTTACGACGGACTCGATCTCGTAGAAGGGGCTGCCCGCGTAATAGGCGCGGCCGTTCCTTATCTCAAGGTCGAAGCGTTCCCCCGGATTGTACTCATAGAAGAGTTCATATTTATCCTCGGCGACGGTTTCGTAGCAGAGGATATCGGTGCGTCCGTTGTTGTAAGCGAGCACGGCGTTGCCGTCCTCGGTGAGTTCGAGGGAGATGAGGCGAAGCATATCGACGCCGCCGTCCATCTCTGATGCGAACACGTACTTACAGGCAATGTCCGCGTATTCCGCCTTGGGGAACCCAGGCTGTTTGTTTACTTCTTTTTCACATGAAACGAAACAGGTGAAGAGAAGAATCAGAAGAGGCGTCTTGAGTATTGATTGAATTCTTTTCATATCGTATAAGCTACAAGTTGAGTATGTCGTTGATGTCCGCCCAGGCGAGGACCATCCCGGAGCCGATCTCCCAGATGAACGTGCCGTTAGCCGCGGCTTTTACAGAGAACTCCATTTCCGGAGTCTCCTCGTCCCACAGGACGGTGAGAAGCAGCGGAGAGCCGTCGTTCGTCTTGACCTTCACGAGGATGGCCTGTCCTGGTGCCGGGCGGCTGTACTCGTTGAGGGGATGCCATACAGCCATTTCGTCGTAAGACTTGCGCAGTTGTCTTTTCATTTCTTTCTTGAGTTGTTTTTGGGATTTGGTCTCTCCGACGTAGACGCGCAGGCATCGGTTCTCGCCTGTCGGCCTCCACATCCATCCGTTTGAGGAGGGGTAAGCTTCTTCGATGTAATGGATGAGCGTGGAACGGGACTGTTGGAGGTCCTTGTATTCGCAGAGGATTCCGAGGGTGTCGCGCACATATATGCGCGCCTCCTCGGTGACGATGGTGCGGGATTTGCCCTCGTTTTGCGGCCGGAACTTTGCGACATAGATGACGCCGTCGGCAAGGCGCGTCTTGAGGGAGTCGCGGACCGAGCCGTCTTTCTCGGAGTTGTACTCCGGCGTGAGCAGGTAGTAATCTCCCTTGAGGTAAACGGGACGGACGAAGAGGTTCTTCGTGGCGGCTTTCCTGAGGTCCTGTATTTCGCGTTTGATGCCGGCATCGCAGAGCTGCGTTGCAAGGAGGATCGTAATGAGTGTAAATAGAATCTTTTTCATTATTTTTCGGATTTGGGACCCGGGCGTCCGGTCAGGGGCGTCCAGGCTTTGTGTTTGAAGATTTACTTCGCGGCCTCAACGCTCTTGGCGCGGAACTCCTTGAAGAGCTTTGTGAGCTCGAGGGATGCTTTGCGGGCACGTACGCCTGCGGCCTTGTTGCCTGCGGCGGCCTTTTCTGCGTCAGCCTGGAAGGATGCGATCTGGGCGTTGATGGATTCGATGATTTTCTTCATTGTTTGAAAGATTTAATTGTTAAACAAAAAGTAATATGGAACGTTTGTCCTAAAATATCGGTTTGGTAAGGCCCGTCATTGACAGTCCTTTTTTCTTGCAATACGGACAGTTCATTTATTCTCTTTTTATACATTCAACGTTTCCGTTGACAGTCATTGCTGCTTTATTGTTTGTGATAAACGTCTCATAGGAAAATGATATTTTATCTTTTTGTATTCTTCCGTTTGAGAATGTTTGTTTAATGTAATATCCGTCATCAGTCGTTTCGCTGATTGTGTCTATCTTTAACGCATTATTGCGTACCGTTGCTTTCAAATACCCAAAATATCCATAGATATCAACTTGATTATGAGAGGTAGCTATAATCTCAATGGTTCCGTAATCGTTTTTATGAGATTCTTGGATTGTTCCAACCATTCTGGTAGTGTATGAATCAGTGATATAGTATACTCCTTGGATTTTTTGGGCATCGTTTTCTTTCGTACATCCAATTAGAGATAAAAGAATTATCCCCAGAATGGTTTTAATTAACTTGTTCATGTATTTCAACTTTTAGATATTTAACATTATCTAATTTGGTGACGTTTGCAAATACGGGATATCCGTCTTTGCGAAGAATACATGTTGCCGTGCGTACGGCTTCCCTGTAATCGTAAGGAAAAAGATATATGTCCCCTTCCGCCATTATCCTTATGGTGGGCATAATTCCGAGCACTTCCGCGTTGTGGAAATGTTTCTCGTTTCGGGATTTTACTCTGATGGGAATTCTTTTCATATTGTTTTTGATTGCCCAGCCATCAAGTCGGCACCAGCTTTTGCAGCGAGAATCGCATAATAGACAATATTATCCTTTTCTGTTCCGTTCGGAAGTTGTTTACAAACATCATAAGCAATTTTTTTCGCTGCCTCGTCAAGGTTGGAGGGAAGGGAAGACTGGAATTCTTCTTTCTCCAGGATTCCACAAAGGCACTCTAATGCGTGCTTCTTTGAGATAGTCTTATTATTCAGCCAAAAGGAACAACGCTTCTTTAGCTCAAAGATCAATTCTTCTCTTGTCATGTTATTCCTCCTTTTTATTTTTCCCTTTCCACCAAGCACAACCACGGCATATCTCATCAATCTCTATGTCTTTTCCCTTTTTATTCTTTTTACCACTACACCATAATGGACTATCCCAAGACCATATCATTCCGCATTTTGCAACCGCCATAATTATTCCTCCTTTCTTGCAAGTTTGCCTGTCAGCATTTGTTCCAGTTCATCCAAAGCAATTTGGAAACCACATACCGCCCCAAAATTCAGCCCGCGATTCTTTGCGGTGTCGCGCATTTTGATAATATCCGCCAATATCCGTTCCCGTTCCTCCTTTGCGCCCTGTGCGAAACCACACATATAGGCTTCTTCTTTCAAATCCACCTCCGGTTGCTCCTTCTGGAGAGATGTGATTAGTTTCAGCAAATCATCACAAGTGCTAATTGTACTGCGCCTTATAAGCTCTGCATCGTACAAATCTTTCTGCGCACCCTTGTCAATCATCGCCTGCCGGATTTTTTCTATCTCGGGAATCAGTTTGTCTGCTGGAATGTAGTTCATTTGCTTTCCTCCTTTCTTGCGATTGTTACTATTGCCGTATCATCATCTTTAAAGCCAAGACTTTCCAGTTCTGGTAAATCACGGAAAGATACTGTATTGATACCCTTGCCATACAAGGATACCCACGGACGGGGCTTTCCGTCAAGTTTTGGGTAAACCCTTACTCCACACTCAAAAGATACTTCCCGCTGCTTTCCATTGATGGAATCTTTCATTTCATCAATAGTCATATTTGGCTTGAAAATGTACGCCTCTTCTGGCTGTACCTGGGAGACTGTCGGCAAAGAATCAAATGCATCAATTATCGCATTTGCTCTATCGTTTGTGGGGTCAGCATTAAGTACGCGATAGACTTCCGCTATAAAATCTTCCCTTACCGTGTCGATATCCACCAAATTGCTTGATGATTTCGGCTCTCGTTGGAGGGATACAGCAAGATTCTTTATTCTCTGTACGGCAGAGTTGTTGCCGTCACGGAACGCGCAGTCGTAAGTGGTGTCGTATTTGTTTTCATCCAGGATTTTCTTAATCTCGGAAAGCAGTTTTTCCGCAGGAATGTATTTCATAACTGTTTTTTCTTTCATGCGTTAATGCCAAGTTCGTAGAAGTGGCGGGCGATAATTTCAAGCATTGTTAACTCCTCTTCACTTCTTGGTGGATATTTGTTGTTGTCGTCGTAAACTTTTAAAACCTCATCAAAGAAAAAATCTTCATCCATCTCCTCCGGCTGTCCCTGTTGGAGGGAGATGATGATAGAGAGAAGCGCATCATACGCCGACTCCTTTCCTCGCGCTTTATAGAACGCGGGGCCTTTGTGTTTCATGCCTGCGCCGTTTATATAATCGCGTATGTTTTTCAAGCGCTTTTCTATCTCGGCTTTCAGTTTATAAAAACCTCTATTACCAAGTGTATATTTCATAGCATCTATCCGCTCCTCGCCTGGCTTCCGATGAGGCAGTGGACAGAGGGATTTGAGCCTTATTAACCATTTAATCCTATTTTCCAGATTAACTTTTGTTTGTTCTGCACAAATGTTATTTCGGAGTATATATTCAAGATTGCCACAAATCCCATCTATAATTTCTTCATCTTCCTCGTTCCACTCTGCGGGTTTCTGCTCTTTCCCCGGCGGAATACAAGTATATCCCATCTGTTCCAAGAAAGCAATGGAGTCCAGTTCTGCTTCTTCTGTAGTGAGCAGCTGTTGTTCTTTCTGTTTTTCAAGCGCCTTCTGCTTATCATACTCCCAAGCATCAAACATAGCCTGTTGCTCCGTTGCGGTTAGTTTATTCATCAACTCACCGAAATCGGAAGCCTCTTTCTGCCGTTCAAGGTAGGCAAGCACTTCCTCTTTGTTAAGCCCGCTTAATTCAAAGTCGTCCGCGCGGATCGCATTAACCATTTGAATGAGATACTGCCGTATCTTTTCATCCATCGGCTGTTCCTCGCTCTCACTGGATTCAGGGAAGATGTGTTCTTCTGAGGGTCCATCTTCTTCTGCCGGTGCGATATCACCTGCCGGGATTTCAAGAAAATACATAGGCTTGATCTCCGGAAAGAGTTTTTCAAGCAACGCCTTTTCTTTTTGCGTCGTAGAAGGATCGTTATACAAGTCTTCTGCGAGTTGTATTTTTTCTGTATCGGTCATGTCGGTCGGGTTTTAACTTTCTTTAAAATGTCCGTGATTGAGGGCTTGGAGTTTTTCTCTGGTTAAAGTCTTGTTGTAGTCTTTGTCGCGCATCATCGATGCTATTCTCTTGCGCTTGAGGTTTCTTGCCATCTTGAAGATGCCGTTGCGGATCTGCTCCGGCGTGAGTCCTTCGCGCTGCTGCTTCTGCCATCTTCTGAAAGCGTCGACGTCAACGCCGGGCTTGGCAATGCGTTCGCGGATCGCGACCTTTTCGAGGATGTCTTCCTTAAAGGATATCTGAGGGTTGTTGAAATACATCCAGGCGACGTATCGTGGCTGAACCTTCAGTATGTCCGACACGGTGAAGTCGGCGTATTTCCCGAATCCGGGACGGGACTTCTCGGAGAGTATCCTGTAAAGGGGGCGGCTGTTGGCTGGAAGGTTCGGCATGTCAGAATGAAAGTATAAAGAGCAGGACGGAGATGCAGGCTACGACAGCCAGAACCGATATCAGGCGGAGATGATCCGCAGCATCGGAGCGTTCCATCTTCGCGGTTGCGGAGAGCCTGAAGCATATCACGGCGAACAGCAGCACGAGGATGGCGAGGGTAAGGCTGATTATTTTCGGAACGGTTCCCATGGGTTTAAAGGAAGATTATCACGCAGACGGCAACTGCGATGATGCCGAGTCCGACGTTTCGCATGGTATGTGCGTGGGATTTCTGCTCGTCCACGTGTTCGATGATGCACAGCAGCGAGTATTCTTTCATCCGCAGGTCCCTGTATTCCGGCGAGGACACGGCGCCTTCCGACTGGAGGTTGTAGAAGCGTTCACGCTCCGTCCTGGGATAGAACTGTCGTACGTTCTTTATTTCTTTTTCGGCACGGCGGATGGTTACTATGGCGGCGATGCAGAAGAACATGCCGGCGATTATCGCTATCATGCTGAAGGCCTGTGCGGTGCTGCCCGCAAGTGTAAACAATGTCATCATAGGTCGGTTATCTTGAATAGATTGCTGCCTGCTGGGGGTTGTAGTCATGTTCAAACCCGTTGCAGACGGTTTCGCCGAGGGCGTTCTTCCTGGGCCTCAGGTGCTTCCAGCATCTGAGGTTCGTGGGATGCGACCACAGGCAGTTTTTGCAAATCATGTTTTCATCCTTGTCCATTGCAATGGGTTTATTGTTGTTTGTGTAAAAACTTTACAAATATACAAAAACTTTGTTTGTTTCACAAAGATTTTTGTTTTTATACATATATTTTTACAGTTTCACCGGGAGTTCCGACGTGAATATCTTCGTGCCGAAGTCCCTCGTTCCGAGGGGGTTGGCATAGATGCTCACGCGTCCGCATAGCGCAAGGGCGTTCAGCGTCTCTGCGTTCTTTTCGTAATGGGGTTCGTCGAAGCAGAAATGGTTTCCGTTGGCGATGTCGAGGACGATGTTTTCATAGCGTTCGCGTTCGGCTCCTTCGGAGTCGCCCGCTGCGCTCTCGTAGTAGCGTCTCGCGTTTTCGCGGTCCTGCCAGAACTCGACATGACCGTAGCAGACGACGCAGAGGTACACGCATGCGTATGTCGGGAAATTGATGCAGCGTTTCTTTAATTTGCCGTCCTCGTCGCGGAAGATGAAGTGTATGGCAGAGCCCAGCACCCGCGCCTGTTCCTTGGGGACTGTGCGGTCCTTGAACGCCTTGAACGCTTCGAGCATGTCTTCGGTAGGCGTCGGCATCGCGAAGTTATATACATTATCTTCTCTGATGGGGTATATATCCCCGGCGGAATAGTAAGGGCTGCTTCCGCTGGCGGCGAGTTCGCACATCGTGGAACAGAACACCGTACCTATCGGGTATGCCTCGCGGAGTTTCTTTCCTCCGGCTGCGACCTGCGTGTTGAGGGATTCGATGATCGTCGTCCCGTCGGAGGACACCTGTCCCGGGAGGGGGCGCAACCTGTTTTTACCCTTTTCAAGGACGGTCTTGAAGAAATAATACTTAGGCATATTTTGTGAGTTTTTCTTCGTTGAAACTGTAGAAATTATCCTTTGCGATGATTATATGGTCGAGAAGGGCGATGTTGAAGAAGTCAAGGGCCTTCTTGAGTTTCCCCGTCTGGGTGATGTCCGCGACGCTCGGGCGCGACGATCCGGCTGGATGGTTGTGGGCTATGATGACGGCAGGCGACATCGTGTCGAGGGCGTATTTAACGACGACGCGGGGATCTATTATGACCTTGTCGACCCCGCCGGTGCTCAGCATGGTCCGGGATGTAATCCTTGACTGGGTGTCCAGGGTCAGAAGCCAGAGGCTTTCCGTCCAGGATTCCTTTTCCGGGAAACAGTTTTCGCGCAAATACTTTTGAACGGCGACAGGGTTGTTTGCGGGAAATTCCGGTGCCGGCTCTTCGAGGAATTCACGGACGAGTTTCAACTTGTACATACGATGTAATGTTTACACGGTTTTGTTTTTAACAATGTAGTCTTTACACGAACGCCGGGGCATTGTGTGTAAAAGATTCACTCAAGGACGAGCCTGCGCAGCGGGAGGTGTCCGCCGTAGAGGAAACTGATCTTTGTGGCGTTGCGAACACTGGTAAGGTTTCGCAGGGGATCTGCGGTAATTTCTGCGCGGGTATAGCCCTTGTCAAGTTGCGACTTGACATAATTCCAGTCGGGATCGCGTTGTCTCACGATGGAAACGGACGAGTCTCTGTCGTCGGACCGGAAGACGAAGACGATATCTCCGGATGGGAAGCGGTGCAGGCTGCGTATCCATCCCTGTTCAGTGACTTGTTCAGGCATTGTTCGATGCGTTGAGGGTTTCGTTCCACAGATCGGGGTATTCGTCACAGATATTGTCTATGTCGACGGTGAACAGTCCGTTTCTGTATTGGATTATCCCCATTGCCGCGAGCTTGTTCGCGCAGTTGTACACGGTCTTCCGCGACACGCCGAGGGCGGTGACGATCTCGGAGGTCGACACGTGGCCGCGTGCGCCGTAGTTCTTCACGAGGAATGCGAGCATGAGCTGCGCGTTGCGCGGGATCTTGAGGGAGAGTATTGTCGTGGATATTTCCATGAATAAAATAATTGAGAGAATAACTAACATGCGGGGCGCATGGCGACGAAGCGCCAGAGTCCCTGCTTGTTCTTCTTGATTTCCTGGTATCCCTTGGCGAACTGTTTCATGGCGGCCCAGCCGTCTTTCTTGGTGCGGTTCCATTCTTTGCGCGTCTGGGGCGTGCACCCGAGGCGTTCGCACATGGCCTTGGAGATTTCTTCCTGGGGGGCGTCGCAGTCTATTTCGCAGATGTACCAGTAGTCGGAGAGGACGTTTTTACGTCCGTTGCGTATTTGATGGAGCACGGCCGGCCGGCCGGCGATTTTGAGTGCGGTAGTCATGGTATTATTTGTTTTCTCTTCTGTCAAGGAATCTGAACGAAGACGCTTCGGCGAGGTGCCGGGGTTGGATATCGGACTCGCCTTCGAGGTCCGCGACGGTTCTGGCGATGCGGATTATTTTGGAATAGGCCCGGGCGCTGAGCGAAAGGGCCGTGATGATGCGTTCGAGGAGCTGACTCGATTCGTCATTGAGCGGACAGTACCTGTCGAGGTCCCTTGCGGGGATCCGGTCGTTGGTGGAGTAAGGCTCGGCCTTGAAACGTTCGGCTTGAATTCTTCTTGCATGGATGACTCTTTCGTGCACCTCTTCAAAGCTTTCGGAGGGGACGTCTTTGGCGCCGGGAGGAAGGGGCTGCGTGTAGACCTGCAGCGTGATGCTGTCGTAGATCGGACCGCTGATGCGTGCGTAGAACGCGGCCTTCTGTGCGGGGGTGCAGGTGCACCGGTCGCCCTGGCCGTAGTAGCCGCACGGGCACGGCAGGCAAGTGGCTGCGAGAAGGAAATCCGCGGGGTAGTTCACCTTCGACTTGAGTCTTGAAATGGTCACGTAGCGGTCTTCGAGCGGAGCGCGCAGAGCCTCCATGAAGCTCTTGGGGAAGTCAGTGAGGTCTTCCAGACAGAGGACTCCCGCGTGGGCGAGGCTCACTTCGCCCGGAAGGATCGCATCGGAGGTTCCGCCTCCGAGCAACGAGCTCATTGAGGAGGACGAGTGCGGGGCCCTGAAAGGGCGTGCGAAGCCGTTGCCTGCAAGGCTCGCTCCCCTGCCCGCCGCGGACCAGATCCGGGCCGCCTGGAGCTTTTCTTCTTCATCCATAGGGGGAAGAAGTTCACAGAGCGCTTTTGCCAGCGTTGCCTTCATTGTCCCCGGGGAACCTATGACAAGGATGTTGTGATTTCCCGCCGCAGCGATTTCTATCGCGCGTTTTCCAGCGTTGTTTCCTTTCAGAAGGTCGAATGACGGGTGTTCGGCATTCAAGGACGGGCTTTCATGTTGCAAGCGCTTTGCATCTGACGGATTGTTTATGATGTCCACCACTTCGGAAAGCGTTTTGGCTGCGTATACCGGAATGTCGAGCAGTTCGGCATGCGCAGCGATTTCAGAGGCGTTTGCACTGGGTATGATGCATCCTGCAGCATTGTTCTTTTTCGCAAGTTCCGCGGCTTGCACGCAGCCGCCCACTTCGCGCAGCTTGCCGTCAAGGGCGAGTTCGCCGTAGACGAACCAGTTTTCCAAATTCGGAAGGGGCTCCTGTTCCGACGCGGCCAGTATGCCGACGGCTATGGCAAGGTCGTGGGAGCAGCCGCTTTTATACAGGTCGGAAGGCGCGAGGTTGATGATTATCTTCTTTCCCGGAATTTTATACCCCAATACGGTGAGCGCGGTGACGGTCCGCAGCAGGGATTCCTTTGTGTATTGGTCAGGCAGACCGACAAGGTGTATTCCTATGCCGGTACTTACGGAAGTCTCGCACTTTACCGCAACGGCGTCTGTGCCGAGGATTTTGATGGAATTTGTGTTGCGTATCATATCAATTGTCGAAGTTGCAGTGGTGTTTCACTTTGATTTTCTGGTCTGCGCGGATGATGCGCTGTGTAACGAACAGTTTTTCGTTTTTGTAAATGTTCAATACCAGACGGTAAGTTCCTTCCGGGAGTTTTTCAACGTTGGCAACGGAGGCGGAGTGGACGGTGTTCACCTCAACGACGTCTCCCCTTCTTATTTTTGAAGCATCCTTGCAGGGTGCTGGACCGTTTGTCGTGAATTTGATTGTCATGATTCCAGATTTTTCATGTTGCCGTAGCAGCTTGTGTATATCATTTCTTTGGTGCTTGTTGTCATACCTTCGTACCCGCTTCCGCCTTTATACTTTGTTCGCGGAACGAAGTATTTGAAGGCATGGAAGCTGGTACCGGTATCTGACAACAAAGGCGTTCCAGCGGGACGGGCGAGGTGTTTGTGGAAAAAAGCGTGAAGCGAAGCGGTAGCGGCTTTTTTACCGCAGGGAACAGAAACCCGAAGCCCGCTTGACTTGTGCCCGCGGTTTTCGTGAGGCGGAACGCGCTCACATCAAAAAAAATGACTTAAGGTTTTTTGCGCAGCTTTTTCCTGAGCCTGTCGGGGAGAGGCTCGTGTTTGACGCTGGCGAAC
>OCVV011228198.1_pt1 | contig 10957 bp, 10 predicted proteins | sample 1539721 | NCBI WGS metagenome assembly OCVV01 (sample SAMN02144230, study PRJEB22623) | gut metagenome | biome: sheep rumen | host: Ovis aries | place: New Zealand
GAACAGCCTCCACGGCATCGGTGTAGCCTACAGCAGTCTGGGACGGTATGAAGAGGCGCTGGAAATAAAGCGGCAGGTGTATGAGACAAGGAAGCGCGTCCTCGGCGAGGAACACCCGGACACGCTGAACAGCCTCCTCACTATCGGTGTAGATTACATCAAGCTAGGGCAGGTTGAAAAGGCGATGGAGATTTTCGAAAGATCCACTATACACCAATAAAAAGAACAAATTAGTATTGACTGCAGGACAGGTATATCATAATGGGTAATACTATCAATATAAACACGTATAGAAAACATAGGCGATATTCTGGACAGTTGGATTATGAAGAAACTGCTGGCATCAAGGAGAAGTACGAAATCGCTGCCGCAATAATTGATGAGTTATTTGTTCGGGCGGAAAAATGTATTCTTGAAAGCGGGTTCAACCCTGCTGATTTTGATCTGGTCAATGAGTTTACCGACGACACCCTAAGAGCAGACCTTGGCGAGTTCTTTGCGGGCGGTGAGGAGGCGCTTTTCCTCGCATATAAAGCCAATGTGGACGGGATTTCCTATTATGTTGAATCTTTGGCAAATATCGATGGCGAGGATGTAGTCTTCGATACAACCTTTATCAAGGATGACGGGAATGAACGGCTTGCATATGAAGATGGCAAATGGATACAGGGACCTGATGTCGATTAATATTTGTAGGATTGAATCATGTTTATGGTAGAAGTCATTACCCTGACGGAAGCCGAAGCTTTGAAAGGGATGCTCCAGTAGGAAGTATAAATCCAATAAAAATGGAATTATCAAGGTTCGACCGTCTCAAATAAGCACATAATACTAGCCTCTTTGTATCAAAGTCTCTATGCTGATAAGAGAACTATGACAGGAGGCTATTGTTATGATTAACCATATTATCGACCATTCTCTGACGACAATCAGCTGTACGCTGGACGGCATGGAGGCCGTAATCGAAATGACAACGGAAGTTGAAACGGTATCCGCCGAGGCTGTTGGCTATCTGCTAATCGGCTGCATCGCGGCGATTCGGAAAGAATGTGATTCGATTGCAAAAGAGACAGGCATCACCCGCTAGCCTTAGAGGAATAAAGGTAGTCTTTTGTTTGCAAAAAATCCTTCAAGGCTACGCAAACTGTGAGCTCTCAGCTTTGATGGTGTCTTAAACGACCCATCTGGTCCGAACAATTCCAGTCCTAACTTCGCTTTTGGCGTCCTAAACAGTCTTGGCTAATCCCTGTGCCACGGTGTCATAGGGGCTGAAAAAGTATGAGACCCATCCGCGCCCTGCCGGTGCCCGCAAACTCCCCTTTCTGGAATGCCGGTGTTGCAAGCAAATACTTGTTCGGTTATAATAAAAGCATGAAGCTTATATCTTAAGTTTTCGCACAATATATACTGTCCGTCAGATAAAGCATAGTGCTTAAAAGCAGTCGGCTTTGTACAGTATAATTTGATTTCTACTATTGTAGATTGGAGGACTACCATCTTGCATTTTTTCCGTGTCACAAAAATTTCCTAGTTAGTGACACGGTGGCACAGGCCATATGCAGCCAAGGTACCGAACCACCGGAGCCTGATATGTCACAGAAAGGACATCAACGATGAAGGTAGAATCGCACTCCGTGATCAGCAATTAAATGAATTTTCAACAGCCCACCGGCCTTCGGCGAGAAGGCTGATGGGCTATAATTGTCTCATTTTAATTGTTATGTATATCAAATCATTGTATAACATTAGTATAGCATATTGACAGCACTGAAACTATGCGCTATCATATATCCTGTAAAAGAGTATTCTCGAGAAAGGAGTCAGAAACATGGCTACAGAACAAGCGAACTTCCGGTTAGATAAGGATACTGCTGACCGCTTCAGGAAATTTTGTAAAGAAAACGGCATGAATCAGTCCCAGGGGTTCGAACACTTAATGCAGATTCTTGAGTTGGACAGGGCAAAAAAGGTGTTCCCGGGCAGCGAAAAAGACCTCGAGATCTTTGAAATGCACGTAAAAAAAATCGTGGAAGCTTACATCAATCGCGTAGAGGAATATAACAACGCAAGGGAGCTTGCGCATGAGCACTACTCTTCTCTCTTGGTCAGCAAGGACAAGACTATAGAGGATCTCCAGCAGAAGAGTTCCGGTCTACTGGAAGCTAAGACGACTGCCGAGCAGACAGCGGCTGCCGCCGCCAAAGCCGCCGCACAGGCCTCCAAGGAAGCACAAGCTGTGAAAGACCAGGCAGAAACCGCGCTCAAGTTAATCGAAGAAAAAGAGCGAACAATCGCTACCCTCACGGACAAACTTGCTGCGGCAGAGGCAAAGGCCAGTAAGTACGATGATCTTGCATCTGCTCTTTCCACAGCAAACGAGCAGATTAAAGAGTTGGATCATAGGCTGTCCAACTCGAAAAAAGACGCTGAACTGGAACGCGAAAAGGCTCTCCACGAGGCAGAACTCCAGAACGCCCGCTTGCAGATGAAGATCGAAATGCTTGAGTCACAACTGGCAGCGCAGAGTAAATAAATATTAGGATAACAAGGGAAGGAGGGCAACGGAATGACAACTTTCATCGGCAATGCCCGCAAACTCCCCTCTCTGAAACGCCGGGGCTGCAAACAAACGTTCGCCTTTGTATAATATATTATGCAAACCCAGGTCTTAAGGTTTGCATAAGGTTTGCATAATATATACTATTCGACAGATAATAAATAATATGCACAATACGCATAAGGAATAGTCGTGTTTATGTAGATTTGAATTATGAAAAATTACAACATATCTGTCTAATAGTATTATTGAATTTCTACTGTTGTAGATAAACAAAATAGTCCATGGTCTTCATTTGTCTAATAGTATTATTGAATTTCTACTGTTGTAGATAATAAGTTACTGTCCGTCATGCAGTCCCGTCTAATAGTATTATTGAATTTCTACTGTTGTAGATGAGATATTGCTGTACCAGTCTAATAGTATCATTTCTACAATACGGCTATTTCTTATGCGATGTTCACTTAGTTGAAGAGTCACAACAGAGACGGTGTTTTTTTGAACGACACCTTCCTATTTTTCAATACACAATATTTAATTTCTGTAGCTTGAATGATTGTGGAACCCAAGAGCGTACGCAGGTAAAAAGCAAAATTCTCGATGCAGACCTGATAGAAACTTAGAAAATGAACATTAAAAAAGGAGGGCAATCGCATGACGCTGACAAGAGGGCAACAAGAAGCCCTCGCCGCGGTACAAAGCGGCAGAAATATATTCATCACCGGCGGAGGTGGAACCGGGAAAAGCTATTTGATACAGCGCATCATCCAGACCTTAGAAGCAGACGGGAAAACAGTTCTTGTTACAGCTTCTACCGGGAAGGCAGTGACCTTGATCGGCGGCGTCACCTGTCACAGGGCTCTGCATATTCCCATAAAAATGACCTGGGCGGCCGCCCAAAAATCACTTCTATTTCCACAATCTATTCAGCGGATGTTCTCCTAATCGACGAAATTTCATTGATCCGAATAGACACTTTTGATTTCATTGTCCGGAGCATAGAAGCAGTCAACGACATGCGGAAATCAAATAAATACCTGTCGGATTCCGAAACCCCCACAAAAGGCCCATACAACTCATAGTAATCGACGATTTTTTCAACTCCCCCCTGTCATTAATCGCAGCACAGGCGGAAGTCCGGACGAAAGAGAGCTGATGTCCGACTATTATAGCTTTGATATTGGTGCCGGATATCATTCCTCGCCCCGGGATGGAAACGCTGTGAATTCGCCTTCTGTGAGCTCACAGAGGTACTCAGGCAGTCAGACAGAGCAATGATTGACGCAGCAAATGCGATTCGGATCGGTGACCGCACTGCCCTCTCCTACTTCTAGAAAAAACGCCCGCAAAGAAGGTTTTCCAATCAGCGAAGAAGGGGTAATCATCCTTTGCGGTAAAAATAAGACAGCCGATCGGATCAACAATACCGCTCTCGCCAGCCTTGCAGGACCCGAAAGAAAATATCTCGCAAAAGCACATGGAAGAATATCTGACCATGACAAACATGCTCCGGGCGAGATCATACTTAAGCCCGGGGCACGCGTACTATTGCTTCAAAACGCAGAAAAGTACAGGAACGGAAGCGGCGGAACCGCAACCCGTCCGGGAAAGCACTCCGTATCTGTTATCCTCGATGAAACCGGCGAAGAAGTCGAGGTTACCTGCACGACGTGGAACATCGAAAAATATGCGGCAAAAAGCGAAAACGGAAAGAGAAAAGTCAAAAAAAGAAATCACGGGATATTTTTGCCAGCTCCCACTCCGCCTAGGGTACGCGATAACGATCCATAAATCCCAGGGTCAGACATTCGACAAGGTCGTTCTCGCAATCGGCGGCGATGATAAAAAGAGGACCGCGAAATACACACGTACGGAGATTTTCGCATATATCCAGTTTTATGTTGCTATTTCGCGCATCAAAGATATCAGGAACCTTTATATCAAAGGAGATATCGACCTGATCAAGAAACTAGCCGATCCAGAAGTTATCGAATTTTATAGAAGAACCCGTCCCTGCGGGCAATCTGTGGGGAAAACAGAAAAAGCCTTTACAACGATTCATTGTGCCCGGAACATCGCTCCCATTATTTGGCTCTTCTCTCCCCCCGATGCCGAGAGGATAACAGCGACAGAAATATCCGTCCCCAAAGAATTCGAAGCCCGAATCAAACATTGCGCAGAAACACTTAATTCAAAGATGAGGAATAGCTATGGAAGTTATTGAAGAAAACATCAACAGATTTGAAACACTCCTCCGTTCAGTCGACCGAGTTGGCATGGACAAGTTGCTCCACTATATTCAGAAGAACACGGACTTTTACAAAGCGCCCGCCTCGACAAGGTTCCATCTAGCCTGTACCGGAGGGCTCCTTCAGCACAGCCTGAACGTCTACGACTGTTTGGCTGCAAAGAGGGAAAGCCCGATCTGGAAAGATATCTTAAAGAACATCCCGGATGAAAGTCTCATCCTTATCGCCCTGCTCCACGACCTGTGCAAGGCAAACTCTTATGTCGAAGGATCAAAGAACCAGAAGACATATGATCCGGAAAAGGTTGAGGCTGCCGAAGCGTGGCAGCGTAAGCATGACGCCCAGGGGGATTTCGTATGGGAAACTGTAAAGACCTATCAGCTCGATGACCAGCTCCCGCTCGGGCACGGTGAAAAATCCGTCATGCTGATCCAGTGCTACATCCGTCTTACCATGCAGGAAGTTATGGCGATTCGCTGGCACATGGGGTTCTCCGAAGCAAAAGAGAATTGGAATGCCGTCGGATCTGCGATGGAAAAATACCCGATCGTACTTGCCACCCACGAGGCGGACTTGGAAGCAACTAAGATCCTGGAGGCGGACTGCTGATGGAGAAAACGAAGGAGAGGAAGATTTTCCCTCCTTTTCGCGGCACCGCGCACAAATACATTTGTATTGGATTTGTGAAAAAAATACGAAATAAGTTAACGTTAACCAGTAAACGTAGACCATATGTACAATAATAATTGCATCGGGGAATAATGGCGTCACTATTAACATTAATAGGAGGTCTAGTATGGATGAACACAAAGAACAGCAGAAAAGCAAGCAGAGAGAAGATAAAGAAAACTTCTCTGTCAAAGTAACACCAGCTGAAAAGAAACGGTACAACGAGATTCTGAAGAAATACACGCGCGAAGGAGAGGCATATGCCGATGGATTGAAGCGTATCTTTGACCTTGCCGAGAGCGATATGACACGCGGAACACATCCGGAGCTCGAGAATCATCTTCGCGCCGTCGACGGGACAATCAGCGTCCTTATTAAGCAGATAAACGGCATCGTTGCCGGACAGGACGCGCAGCTCGACGATATGAGGAGCCGCTTGAATTCAGCGGTAGAAGAACGTAATGCAGCCGAAGAGACAGCTAGGAAAGTCTCTGCGGAAGCCAGGTCGATAGCAGGAGAAGCAAAAGAATCCGTCAAAAAAGCCGAACACGAACGCGAGGAAGCTATCAGGGCACGCGACGATGCCCGCTCTATCGCTGACGAGAAAAGCAGGAGCAATGATCTTTTGCTCAGCCAGGTCAAGGAAATGAGAGAAGATCTGGACGACTATAAAACGCTCCGGGCGGACTATGAAGATCTAAAAGAGAAGTCTATTCGTGACGCAGCCGAGGCGGAACTCGCAAAGGAAAAAGCTGTTATCGATAAAGAACGCGAAATGATTTTAGAAAATGCACGCCTGCAGGCTAAGGTCGAACATCTGCAGGAACAGATCGCGCATTTCTCCGATATTGGCTGGGGCGAGGATGTCGACACAGCGGTAATCGAGTAATAATCCCATTTTCTCACTTCTGCAGGAAGCAAAATATACTTTGAAAGCAATCTAAACCGCTAGCGGTTCACGACTTCCACAGCAGGGCATCGGTTTTTCCACCGATGCCCTGTTTTTGCTTGTTAAGGATTACCCTAAGAATCAGCACGTCGAGGGCTTATAAAAGGAACAGTGACACCGTGGCACAGACTCCTTTTACAGCCCCTGTTTTACTGTTCTTCAGAAGCCTTGAGGAAATTCTTGAATTCAGCTCCAATTGACAAGCACCGAAAGATAATAAAAAACGTTTGTGATGATACAGGATATTGCAGCAACTATGAAACTTCAAATCCTAGTTTTAGAGTTTCTTGTATACGTGATATCCATACTACCATCAGCCCATCTCGTGCCTGTCTAATATCTTTGATTAATTTTCTCAATAACCGTTCCATCTATTTCACGCCTTCGCCTCTCTATTGTTTTCTTATAGCGGCGTTTTAGTTCTGGCAGAACTTTTTGATGTTCACGTTGTAAAGATCAAAATTCTCCAATACTATACACAAGGGCAGTAATACCCCAATGGTATGTTTAATGTACAGAAAATTCAATACTGCGTTTTCCCAGACCCGTTCTTATCTCACAAGCCACTAAGTGACAAGGTTCCCCCACATATAATGTTTGCCAGAAATCACATCAAGTATATTGTAACTAATCACGAAAAATGAAAACGGTTGTCTGCCACACAATGCAAACAACCGCCCTATTCGCTACAATAATCACGGACCATAATTTGTAAACCTTCATTTTTTGCACATGCTGCAAACTAAAAAGTATGCACCATTATGAGTGCTGCAAGGTTTGCGTTTATGGTGTTGAGGACCTTATTGATATCTTTTTTAGTGTCGAACGTTGGTAACACAGAACGGCTTGATCCAAACACAAAAGCCAAAACCAGATGGCGATTCCACAGGCCCTCCGGTTGTTTTATCGCATTTTGGACACTTCTTATCCTTAAGGCAGCATAAATGTATATCAAATTTCCATAAAATGACTATCTGATTCCCTTTACACAATCAGTTTCCCGCCTAACGCGAAGGTCCCCGCCACACGTTCCGCATCAGCTATTCAATTTACTTTGAAGTTCCGCTATTTCATCAATTATGCTGCTTCTTTTCATCTGCAGATCTCGGATATCCCCGTTCAGCCTTGACTCTCTTTCATTCCTTCGGGCAATTATGTCCCAGTAATGCGGGTTCGTAAAATTTGGCTGGGAACGGTAACGCATCTCGTTCAGCTGATTGTTCTTCCTGTCAATCGCAGCTTCAATGCCCCTTAATGCATCCTGTTTTCGGGAAATGCGCTCGCGAAGCCTGTTCAGATAATCCCTGTGCTTTTGTTCTGCCTGTTGCTTCTTTGCACTATAAAACCGGTTCTTTGCAGAATTAAGACGCTCCTTGAGAATCTGGTTATCCTGCCCTGCGCTACCGGCATTGTAGAATTCATCCGTTAAGCGCTTGACTTCCGATGCAGCACTTCCTAAGTCAGAAGCATATGCAAGGCTCTCTATCTGGGAAATGATATATTCTTTTTTGACTTTTGCCGCCTGTTGCTGTGACTGGCGCTGTTCATAGTCTCTCTTTGCATTGTCATATATCCGGTCGGAAGCCGCCTTAAAACGGTTCCAAAGTGCATCCTCATCATTTTTGGCAGCCCTAGGGGCATTTTTCCATTGATCCCTTAGTGAATTCAATTGGGCTTTCGCACTCTTGAAATCAGTGCTATTTGCAAGATTTTCCGCTTGGCGTATCAGGTTCTCCTTTGTCTGTTTTGCTCCTTCCTGCTTGCGCTTCCTTTCCTGGTAATCCCGCTCAGCATTCTCATATAGTCTGTCCGACGCTCTCTTAAAGCGGTCCCACAGCTGGTCATCACCTTCCTTGGATATCCTTGGCACCTTCTTCCATTGCTCCATAAGGGATTTCATCTGGTTTTTCGCATCCCTGTAATCCGTGCTGTACGCGAGATTTTCAGCCTGACTTATAAGGCTTTCCTTCTGGCTCTTGTATCCATCCCATATTCGGTCTCGTTCTCGGAACAAGTTGTCGGCCACTTCGTTAAATTCCTGCTTCAGTCTCTTGTTATCATCATGGCCACATGATCCGCAGTTGAACAACTTGTCGCGTAATTCCTTTACCCGTTTTCCAAGAGAAGTCGAGGATGGGTCTAAGAACCGAAGCTCATTGATGACAGCCTCTTTTGCACGAATATTATCAAGTCTTGCAGCCCCGCTATAGGCGTCCGTCGGATGCCGGCTATCTATAAAGTGTTTTCCCCCGCCAACACTGTCGGGTCTTCTGTCCAATACGACCTGCATCAGACCGTCGATATTCTCAGCGACCCAATGTCCATGACCTTCTGAAACACCGCCGGATTTACCGCCATATAGTATTTCTGCTCTTGTGATATTTCCAGATTCGTCAGTAAATGTCTTTTCTTTCGAATTATGGTCGCCAAAATGCTCGGCGGATATGCCGCTCCTATAGTCATCCTCTGTCTTAATATCCACTTTTTCCTCCTTGCGTCTACCAACGACCTAAATAACGTCATTATAACGCCTTTTGTGCAATACATTTTGCTGTGCATACGTTCCTGAAGAAGAAAAGGTCCAGCGAACACAAAAAGCTATACAGTTTTGTGGGCCTGTTCAGTTTCCTCAAAGCTAAAGCAGCTCCCGCCTTCGGAAAGGCTTTTAATTGGCTAAATACAGGACTTTACACCTTCGTATGATAAAAATAACCTTGCAACGATTTTATCAGTTCCTGAGACCACCAGTCTGCTCTCTTGTACCTTCTGATGCAGCCATCATCGACCTAACTGTGCTCTGTAATATGATTTCATCCTCCCCGGATATAAATCTTTTTCCTACGTTGCATACTGTGCTTGACATCTACAAATCACCCGATCAACCTTGTATTTGCCACTATATTTGATATCATTTCATAAAAGCTTCACTCATCGGCTATGATGATTGAAGCTTTTCACATCAGGTCCGTAAGATAACTCATCTCTCCAGTTAAATGTAATAATGCTTACGCGATTACATCAGAACTTACGAATTTCTTCTTCTGTCATCAATCGTCTTCCAGAAGTCAAATAGACATCATTCTCTCCAGTGATAGCCTCCTTGAACCTTGTCTCCAATCCCTCTAGTTCTTCATCAGTCCAGCGGCCTTTTCGCTCGGAAATATAAAGCATTTCATCCCATCGCTTCCATAAATTTGCAAAATATGAGAACTGGGATGCAGGATAGCTATATGTTATGAAGAGCTCATTATTCCGGGACGTAATCTTCCTTGTTATGTCTATTCCATACTTCTGAATGGTTTCTATTGCATAAACAATGCCAGCGAACAATCCTCTCTTTTGCGGATTACTCAGTATATCTTCTGTCCGCACAGCAAAAAGATGCATAGTATCGTAATAAGGCAAATCAGAATCTTCCGGGGAGAACCGTTCAACGCAAAGCCCTTGTTCAATGGTACCCTTTAGCAAATAAATGAAATCCGACTCCTTGATAACTGGTTTACAGGTAGCGCGAACTTCAGGCATAACATCTTCCAGTGCTTCGTCTATATCAGAAAGCACCTCATCATTCTTCATTTTGGCATTCAGGGCATCCATTTCCGCCTGCAATTGTTGCATTCTCATGGCATCACGCATCCTCTCAGATGACTCTCTTGCAACGTTCTTAGGATATTTTCCCTTCCATAGGGCATATTCTTTTGCCTTGGCTACTTTCTGTTCTTGTGTATCAGACATATTAGCCTGATATTTTTGCCGCATTTTATGCCATTCTTCAAGAAACTCCCAAAAATCTAATCTCGAAATATCTCGATTCAGAGTAGTTTTACCGCTGAATTCCAGATAATATCCATCTGCCCTCTTCACAGGATGTAGACCATGGAAATCTTCCATATCAAATAAAGCATGATACATACGGTCTTTATTCACTAAATCAGCATCAAATAGAGCCTTTTCATCTATTTCCAAAGCAGCAGCAATATCATTCAGAACTTTTACTTTAGGAATTCTTTTATTATTTTCATATTGACCAATTCTTACATCAGCCGTGGATTCAGAAAAGCCTGCCCTTAGTCCTAATTCCCGTTGTGTCCATCCCCTTAATTCACGGTACTTCCTGATTTTTCCACCAATAGAGCCTGGAGACACAAACAGCTTTGAACCAAACAATTCTATTTCATCAAATAACATACCATTCCCCCCGCACAAATTATAAACAAACTCTGCTTTTAATTATACCAAAATCCCCAATAGATAAAACAATAAAATAATACATACAACATTGATTATTTAAAACTACTTGCGTTTGGTCTTGTTTTATTTCGTTTTATATGTTACTATAAGCACAACTACATTAGTTGTGTCGTAGAAAAAGGAGGTAGTACATATGGAGTACTCACAGATGTTAGCAGACTATAATGACATTCTCTTACCGGAAGATGTACAGAAGATCTTGCACACAGGGCGTAATACAATCTACAAGTACCTCGCTGAAGGAAAAATCAAGTCTCTCAGAGTTGGCGGCAAATACAAAAT
>OCVV011237241.1_pt1 | contig 10957 bp, 8 predicted proteins | sample 1539721 | NCBI WGS metagenome assembly OCVV01 (sample SAMN02144230, study PRJEB22623) | gut metagenome | biome: sheep rumen | host: Ovis aries | place: New Zealand
TGAGTCACGCATCCGTGATACTGATATGGCTAAGGAAATGGTAGACTTCACAAAGAACCAGGTCCTCCAGCAGGCAGGAACAGCTATGATTGCTCAGGCAAACCAGCAGTCACAGTCTGTATTGAGCTTGCTCCGATAAGCCAAATAGCTGCCTAAAAACAGCGAAGACCGCTCTCAATCGAGGGCGGTTTTTTATTTTTTAAATAAAATGCCCGCATGGAGGCGGGTAAAAGCGAATTGTTGCGACAAGAGGTCGCAGTTTTTTTGTTTTTAAAGGAAAAATTGACAGTACTAACATCAGAAGTTATAATCTAATCGAAAAAAATGTAGAATTCTACAGAAAAGGAGATTAGATTATGATGAATCGCCCGAAATATCTCAACAAACTCATCAATGCAAAATGGAACGGTTTCCCCAAAATAATAACTGGTATTCGGCGCTGCGGAAAATCATATCTCTTAAAAGAAATTTTTCACAAACATCTTGTTGAAAGCGGTGTTCCCGAAAAAAATATCATTTCCCTAGAACTTGATGATGCTAAAAATTCCTCATATAGAAATCCTCTTGAGTTGAATAATTTTATTCTAAAAATCTGTGCCGACAAAAATGAGCAGTTTTATGTTTTTTTGGACGAGATTCAGCGAGTTTATACAATTGTAAATCCAGATTTAACAGATGGTAAAATACTTCTTGCGACAGAAAAAGACTCGGAGACAATTTCTTTTGTCGATGTCGTACTTGGACTTAGCCATGAGAAGAACATTGATCTTTATGTGACTGGTTCAAATTCAAAAATGCTTTCAAGTGATATAGTGACCGAATTCCGAGATAAAGCAACCGAAATCCACATGGCTCCTCTTTCATTCGGTGAATTTTACGAAGCCGTAAAAGAAAAAATGGAAAAACAAGAAGCCTTATACGAATACATGCAGTACGGGGGAATGCCCCTTGCAGTTCTGAAAGACAAAAACGAAAAAGAAGAATATCTCAAAGGACTTTTCAAGACAACCTACTTCAAGGATATTCTTGAACGAAACAAATTGCGAAAAACAGAGGCAATGGACGAACTTTGTACGATTCTTGCGACATGTACAGGTGAACTTCTGAATGCCGAAAAACTTGCAAATACATTTCTTTCAAAACGACACGAAAAAATAGACAAGGAAACTGTTACTTCATATATCAACGCTTTTTTGGACGCTTTTATTCTTAGCGAAGCAAAACGATACGACTTAAAAGGAAGAAAATTCATAAACTCAACACGGAAGTATTATTTTTCTGACCCAGGACTTAGAAACGCAAGACTGGATTTCATATATCCAGATGAAGGACAAATTTTGGAAAACATTGTTTACAATGAGCTTTGCTACAATGGCTGGAATATAAATATCGGAACTTTTGATTCTATCGAAAAAGCAAATGGAAAAAGTGTTCGTAAGAATTATGAAGTTGATTTTATGGCAACAAGAGGGAGCGAAACTATCTATCTTCAGATTACCGATAATATGGCAAATGCCGAAACAAAAAAAAGAGAAATCCGTCCCTACCTTTTGTTGAACGACCAAATCAAAAAAATTATCGTTGTGAACCGACCTGTAAAAACGACCAAAGATGAAAATGGGTTTACTGTCGTAGGTATGCAAGAATTTTTGCTGCAATTTTTGAAATAAAAAAAGTGCCCTGCGACACACTGCTCCAAGCAACGATATAAGTCATTAAATCGTTTTCGCCACCAATGTCTGCCAAACAAACCTCAGCACTAACAACAATCGCTGCACCAATCAAAATAGCTTTCCAGTGATTCTTAAAGAAGTTTCCGATGGCGCTGAAGACTCCGCCTCCAGAAATAGTATCAATTTCCTCCTTAGTCCTAGACCAAAATATTTCTGATTATATTTTCAATTCTTAGTACACTTATTTATACCGTTTTTTTTTTTTGATATTCCGACTTTACAGTAAAAGACGTTGAAGAAAAATTTATCCTGCTTCTGGTATTATGCTACTACCGCAGGTTTTAGAAAAAAAGCCCCGGAAAAACTGAAGACAAAAAAATATCCTTAATGGTCGATACTAGGATTGAACTAGTGACATCTACCGTGTGAAGGTAGCGCTCTACCACTGAGCTAATCGACCATTAAGGATACTTGTAATAAATAATTTTATAGAAGGAATTCGCTTTCGTCAATATATTTTGCCTTGTGTGCCTTACTGGACTAAGCAGACTTTCTTTCCCGAATGAATTTAATCACCGTTAGAATCAGCATGATTGAAAGTGCTACTGCGATTGCGCTGATTCCTGATGTGACGCCGGCTTTTTCTGCTGCCTCTATTGGAAGTCCTCGGGCTAAGGCTGAAGAAGTTACTTTTTCGGCAATGGCTCCAACTGTTACCGGCATGGAAATTCCTCCTACCAGGGCAATTCCGATTGCAAAACCGGTAGAAAGGGGGGACGAATTGTATTCTCTCTTCATTGTTGAAAGTGTCGTGGGGTAAATTCCTGACATGGAAAAGCCAGTTCCCAAAAGTCCGATTATAATCAATGGCATGGATGCAGTTGAAATCATCAGAATGAAGAAAGCTGTGTTCAAGATTGCCAGAATTAGAATCATAAGGCTCTTGTTCACTTTTCCGGAAATTGCCGCCGCAAGAAGCCTGCCTGCCATAATCATTATCCACATAATTGAAGAAGTCATCTGGGCAAAAGTCTGCCCCATCAATCCAGTGTCCTTAAAATAAGTGACCAGCCAGCCCATGTTTCCGGATTCACCGCTGAGATAAAAAAGCAGAATCGAAACATTGAGCCAGTAATCAAAAGATTTATAGAAGGGAATTCCAGAAATAACAGCTGTTTCTGTTGATGCAGAAAGTTCTGATGAGGAAGCTTTTTTTGCGGCAGACCGTCTTACTTCTGCCTTGTTGCTGAGGGAAGAAGTCGCAAATAAAAAGAAGGAAACAATCATGCAGAGGGCTAAAATCCAGAGGGTAATCCGCCAGCCTTGAGAAGGAAAAAGTGAAGAAGAAAGAAGAAGGATGAATGGTGAGACCAGCGCCCCGAAGGCAAAAATTGCATGGAGAAGGTTAAGGCCGGCCCCCTTGTTTTCAGAACTTTCTGAGACGATGACATTCGTGATGTTGCTTGTGGTTCCCCTGCCAACTCCAGTCAGGCTGTAAGCTGCCATTAAAAGGACAGGCAAACCTGAAGCCGTGATTAATATCGTTCCGATGGCAAGGCTTGAGTACAAAATCGTCACTGATTTTTTTCTTCCTATTAAATATGGAAGAAAACCCGCAAGAATTACGGCGCAAAGGTTCCCTGTCTGGTGAAGGGTAAAGAGGCTTCCCGAGACTAGGTAATTCAAGCCGTATGCCTCGCGAAGATTTGGAATGATTGTTCCAAGGATGGTACTGGCCATGCCTGTCACAAAGAAGACAAAATAAGCGGTAAGGACAAGTTTATGTTTTTCCGGTGCAACGCCCAATTTTTCTGACAAGAATTTCATGTCTTAGAAAATACCACCCTCTTTAAATGCTGGCAAGAGGAAAAGCCTGAGAAAGGCCTGACGTTTTTTTCCTTGACAAGTCAAAATTGCGGTTGGATAATTTATAAATAAATAAATTTTGCTTTTCAAAATAAAGGAGGAAAATCAAAATGAAAAAGGTTTTGTCACTTGCTTTGTGTCTTGTGGCCAGTCTGGGACTTATGACTTCATGTAAAGGAAAAAGTGCAGCTTCATCATTTCCTAAAAAAGGCGTTACCATGATTTGTCCATGGGGTGCCGGTGGCGGTACAGATGCCGTTCTTCGTGCTCTCTGCTCAACTGCAGAAAAATACCTTGGAACTTCAATCACCGTTGAAAACAAAACTGGTGGTGCTGGAGCCATTGGTCATGCTGCAATCAAAGACGCAAAGCCGGACGGATACACTGTTGGTATGATTACATTTGAGTTGAATTCCCTTCCACAGCAGGGACTCATCGACTTCACTTATGCTGACTACGACCCGCTTATCCGCGTTAATGCAGATGCCGCAACCCTCACTGTAAAGGCAGATGCACCATACAATTCAGTTGCTGAATTCGTAGACTACTGCAAGGCTCATCCTGGCGAGGTTTCAATCGGTAACTCAGCTCCAGGCTCAGTATGGCACATTGGTGCAGGTCTTCTTGCTGACTCAACAGGCATCGATGTAAAACATATTCCTTTTGAAGGTGCCGCTGGTGCCGTAACTGCTGTTGCCGGTGGACACATTCAGGCTGTAACAGTTTCTCTTGCAGAAGTTAAGTCTCAGCTTGATGCTGGCAATGTAAAAGTTCTCGGTATCATGGCAGACAATCGTCCGGCCAGCTACCCGAACATCAAGACTTTCAAGGAGCAGGGCTTCAACATCAATTATGCTACCTGGCGTGGTCTTGCCCTTCCAAAGGGAGTTGAGCCGTCAATCAAGGCAAAGCTTCTTGAAGCCTTCACACAGGCCGAAAAAGATCCAGAATTCATCAAGACAGCAGAGAGCCTTAACCTTACTCTCGCCTATCAGAATCCTGAAGAATTCTCAGCCTTCCTTAAAGACAACTTCGAGGCTGTTACAAAGACAATGAAAGCCATTCATTTGGTTGACTAGTTTTTAGCCTTAACACTAGAGCAGGGGGTAAAAGCTCCTGCTCTTTTTTTCGGTGGTACAATAGTGAAAAAAGCAAATATTATATCAGCCATTGTGGGGATGGCAGTTTCTGCCCTTGCCTTTGGCTATACATTTACATTTAAAAAATTCAAGAACGTTCCGGTTGGCCCGGAATTCTTTCCAAGGGCACTGGCTCTTCTTTTATTCATTTGTTGTCTTGCCCTTCTTCTTACGAACCTCAAAACTAATCAGCGGAATAAGGAAAAGGCTCCGACCCTTTCTCTTTTCAACAAGGACATGCAGAAGGCTGCGCTTTCTCTGCTTCTGATTATTCTTTATGCCATCTCATGGAATTTTCTGGGCTTTTTAATCGCCACCCCGATTGCCCTTTTTGCCATGATTTTTATTCTTGGCAAACGCAATTATAAAATGATGGCAGCCGTTTCTCTCGGCATGACGGTACTTGTTTTCTGTGCATTCAAATTCCTGCTCGGAATTGAAATGCCTCTTGGCTTCATCGAGAACTTTATGTAAGGGAGAAAAAAATGGATTTTAGTTTAATTGCTTCAAGCTTTGGCCAGGTTTTTTCGCCCCTGACTCTTTTATACACTCTGATTGGTGCTGCTGGCGGTATCTTAATCGGCTCAATTCCGGGACTTACCGCAACCATGGGCATTGCCCTTCTGGTTCCCTTCACTTATGGTTTGGAATTCATTCCGGGCGTTGCCATGCTCCTGGGAATTTTCTGCGGCGGTATGTATGGCGGCTCAATTGCAGCCATCCTCATTCACACGCCGGGAACTCCTAGTGCCGCCGCCACGGTTTTGGACGGCTATCCCATGGGACAGAAGGGGCAGGCAAGCCGTGCACTTACAATCTCCCTCTTCTCTTCATTCACCGGCGGCATCATTGGTGCCTTGATTATGACCTTCCTTTCGCCCTTCATCTCAAAGATGGCACTAAAATTCGGCCCCGCTGAGTTTTTCGCCCTTGCGGTTTTCGGCCTTTCAGTCATCGTCTCAATTTCAGGAAAAGATTTGGTCAAAGGCCTGATTACGGCTGTCCTTGGACTTCTTCTTGCCACAATCGGCATGGACAAAACTTGCGCCTACCTGCGCTTCTTTAAGCTCCGTGGGCTATACGACGGCATTCCCTTCATTCCGGCTTTGATTGGTCTCTTTGCGGTCAGCGAGGTCATCGCGAATTTTGAGCATCTTCTGACTGGAAAGACTTCTATTGCCCAGACGCAAAAGAGGGAAGGGGGAAACCCAATCGTCAACTATCTTATTTCGGTTGTCAAAAACATTATCCCCAGCAAAAGTGATGCAAAAACAATCCTGCCCCACATTTTCAAGGGCGGTCTAATCGGTACATTTATCGGTTCAATTCCAGGGGCTGGCGGTGACATTGCGGCTTTCGTTTCCTACAGCGAGGCAAAACGCTCTTCAAAGCATCCTGAAATGTTCGGCAAAGGCGCGCCGGAAGGAATTGCTGCGGCTGAGTCTGCAAACAACGGCTGTTCCGGCGGAGCCATGATTCCTATGCTTTCTCTTGGCGTTCCAGGTGACTCAAATACCGCAGTCTTGATGGGAGCATTTATCATGCACGGTTTCCAGCCGGGCCCTATGATGTATGTCGAACATCTGGATATCGTCTATGCGGTTTTCGGAGCACTTCTTACGGCAAATCTGGCCTTCCTTCTTGTGGGTATGCTGGGCGTAAACCTATTCTCAAAGGTAATCTCGGTTGAGCGATACTTCCTCATCCCTTGTATTCTCGTGCTTTCTCTGGTCGGTGCCTATGCAATCAACCAAAGTATGTTCGATGTTTACTTTGCCATCGTTATGGGCGTTTTGGGCTATCTTTTGCAAAAGTATGGCTTCCCGCTCTCGCCGATTCTGCTGGCATTGATTCTTGGACCTTTGTGCGAGTCAAATATCCGCCGCTACATGCAGATTGTAGACGGCCGTTTTGCGATGATTTTTACCCGCCCAATCTGTCTGATATTCTTCGGTCTCGCAGTTATCTCTCTGATTACGGCTCTGTTAAATCAGCGGAAAATTGCGCGGCGTGAGGCAGAAGCAGAAGCACAAATGTCGAGTACAGAAAATCAGCTTGATAAATAAAAACGATTTCCCGTCGAGAACGCGTCATCAAACATCGCAGTGAGCAAAGCTCAGGCGATTTTGTGCCGCAACCTCGACTCCAATCGTTTTTGCATCAGGTTGTATTCTGTATTCACCATTTGATTATTATCCCAGATATCCCATTGAATCGAGGATTATGGAACTTGCCACTGTGGCTGCCGTTTCTGTTCTTAGGATGCGGCTGCCCATGGAGCAGAGAGAAAAACCTGAGCTTTCAAGCAAATCTCGCTCCCGCTCTGTCCAGCCCCTCTCGCTCCCTATGGCCGCCACAACTGAGCGGGCCGATTCGTGCTCCAGAAAGTCATGGAGTGAAGAAGAAGCCCGCCTGTTATCCAGGGCGATTTTTGATGCGCTTTCCCATTCAGAAAATAAAGTGCCAGAAGACGGAATTTCGCCTGCCAAAGAATCGTCTTCATTTTTTGACTTAATAGCCTGATCAAGGGATTTTGCGACTTCCAAAAGAGGAACATGGGTGCTTGCCGCCTGAGCCGTTCCGTCCAAAAGCATCTGATATGCACTTCCGTCAGAGACCACATTGGAATTCAGATAAGATTTTTCGGTTAAATCAGTTCCGCAGAGAATTATTTTTTGCACTCCAAGCCCCGCCACATCACGCAAAAGCCTTCTGAGCTGAATCGGGCGGGGAAAGCCTATAATCAGCGTAAGAGGGTAGAGCTTTTTGCCTGCCGATTTTGGCTCAAATGAAAATGAAATCTCGCCGTCAGGAGAAATTCCTGTAATTGTGGCTATCCCAGCAGCTCCGCCGATAATGCCTGCATCAAAAGTGTCTCCGGCCTTTTTGTGGAGAATCTTGACGATATGTTGTGCCCGCTCGTCTTTTTTTGGCAGCGGAGCCTTGATTTCTTCTTGGGTAAAAAGGCAAATATTCATTTTAAAAATATAGAGGAAAATCGCATAAATAAAAATAGCTTTTTTTAATTTTTAAGTTATAATAAAGGTGGCGTGCCCCTTACGGGTCGGGTCTTCCAGAGTTCCGCGCCAGGGGCGCTCCATTACGCCTTCGGCGTAACGCTTCGCGCTCTTACACCCCCTCACGCATGGAGTTTACATGAAAATCTTGCCCTTATCACTTCTATTGCTTCTTCCTTTTTCATTTTCTGCCTGTAATTTTGATTCCCTTAACAATTCTTTTACTTATCCCTCTTATAGTGGGCTTTCATTTTCAGGTTCAGATGAGTCATGGGCTTACAATGACAGTAATGACATTTATGTTCTAAGCGAAAACTCTGCCAACCTTAGCATTAGCGGGAATCTTGGCGGAAAAACTCTTTATGTGGCCGATGTAAACACTTCAAATATTAAAATTGACAAAGAATATGTGAAATATATCAATTCAAGTTCATTTCGAGGCCTTCAGAAAGAAAGCACTCTTCAAAGCGAAGAGGCCGCTATGGCCTTGGACGAGGATTTTCTTCTTCCAGATGAATCTTACAGGCATTTCATCGGCTATGACTTTGAGCCAGATCCGGAGGAATTCCTTTCCGGCAGGGCTGCTCTAAGCGATTCATATTCAGTAACGCCCCTTTCTTATACTGTCGGAATCACTCACAAAGACATGCAGGTATGCCGCAATGCAAACGATACACAGAGCCGGATAAGTACAAAGGCAACTTTGTGGGCTTCAAACGAGGCATGTAATGTCTGGGTCGTGGATGATGATTCGTATCTTGATCCTGATTCCAAAAAGCAAGAAATGGCCAAGCGTTTTGCGGATGCTTTCCTGGCTTTTTATCCTGTAGTAACCTATGTTTTTGGAAAGGAATCTGATTCTATTTACTGTGATTGGAGAGGAGGGCAGTATATAACAGGAGCAATGGCTGACTACAGCGACACCGGTACAAAAATCAATATCCTCATCTATGATTTGTATAACGATGGGGATAGCGGAAATGTCCTGGGCTTTTTTTCCAACGTGGATTATTATATCAGCAGCTTTTCCTCGTCTTCAAATGTTGGAAAATACTTCTATATTGATTCGTATTTTGCCACAGCAGAAGAGACAAAGAATTCAATTTTTTCTACTCTGGTGCATGAATTCCAGCACATGATTAATTATGGCGTAAAAAACATAGAAAAGGGGCTTTCCTCTGACACGAATTTCAATGAAATGCTCTCAATGCTTTGCGAGGACATGATGCAGCAGTTCTTGACTGACAGTGGCTTCACCATTGATGATGACGATTCCCCAAAGGGCAGGTTTGCAAGGTTTATGATCCAGTATTTCAATTGCGGAATTCGTAATTACGATGAGACTGCCCTTTCCTATGCAAATGCCTATGCCTTTGGTTCCTGGCTTTGCCGTCAGTATGGTGGGGCAGCTCTTGTAAACGAAATGATGTCAAACAACTATACCAACAATACCTGCATAGTTGAGGCCGTAAACAAGGTAAACAATACCAAATTCACTTTTGACGATTTGTTCACCCAGTTTATAAAAGCCTGCTACAAAGACTCAACCTTTACATTCAATCGCGATGCTGCCCAAACGGTTTCCTATTCAAGCGGAAGCACGACATACAGATACCCTATGAAGGCAATAGACCTATGGAGCACGGAAGATGATTCGATTTACAATTTATCCAAATTGTCTTTTAGCAGCGGTATTTCGGCAAAAAAATATCTTAAGGAGACTTATGGTAAATATTTGTCTTCTGCATATAATTTTTTGGGACCAGCTGTTTTTACATATGATAGTCTCAAGACCTTGCCGCCCGTATACGGTGTCTTCTTAAAGTGTTTCGGGGTTTTTTCGGCCGGCACTACAAGCTGCAATCTTAAATTTTCATCATCTAGCGGCTATACAAGAAATGGAATGAAAGTAGTCTTATACATCAAATAGGAGGTTATATGAAAAAATCACTTTTAAAAGCAATTTTTGCCCTTGTTTTTTCCCTTTGCAACCTTTTTGTCTTTTCCTTCGGCGGCCGTGCCCCCCAGACAATCGTCGGTCATGTAAAATACTACGGAAATGTTCCTTTTGAATTTCCCGGATTTGAAACTGTGGACGGCTATATTTATACAATAAAAATAGAAGAAAATGCTGATTTTTCTTTAAAAGACATAACTGCTGCCCAGGGCTATCTTCTGGAACTTACCGGTGAAATCGACAAAAACCAAAAAAACGGCCTTAATGTCCTTAAAGACGGTGTTTTTACCGTTTCTGAATGGAAAAAGCTCTAGAAAAGAAGGCACTTATCGACAAAGCGGCCTCCTTTCATTAAACTTGTTGAAAATACAAAAATATGTGTGGAGGCACAAAATGAAAATGCTCAAAGTCACAGCGGCTCTTTCTGCTGCTGCATTGGCTCTCCTTGGATGTAACTCTAAGGCTCCTTCTATCAAAATTGGTTCTATTGGCCCTCTTTCTGGCCCATACGCTGTTTACGGCGGTGACTGCAAAAACGGTATTGAACTTGCAGTAAACGAAATCAATGCTGCCGGTGGAATTAACGGCCAGAACATCGAACTCATCGCTGAGGATGACGAAGGTGCTGCAGAAAAATCTGTTTCTGCTTACAAAAAGCTTGTTACAAAAGACGGCGTTAAATTTATTTTCGGTTCACTTACATCTGGCTGTGCAATTGCAATCAGCCCTCTCGCTCAGGCTCAGAAAGTAATCCAGATTGCTCCTGCTGCTACAGCTCCAAAACTCACAGAGGCTGGAAATTTCGTATTCCGTGCATGCTATGATGATCCTTTCCAGGGCGTTGTCGGCGGAAAATTCGCCGCATCAAATCTGGGTGCAAAAAAAGCAGCCATTCTTTACGATATTTCAAATGACTACTCAGTTGGCCTCACAGAGAACTTTAAGGCTGCATTTGAGTCAAACGGCGGTTCAATCGTTTCTTTGGAAACATATTCAACCGGCGACAAAGACTTCAACGCTCAGCTCACAAAAATCAAGAATGCAGCTCCAGATGTAGTTTACCTTCCTGATTACTACTCAACAGTTGCCCTCATTGTAAAACAGCTTCGCGCTCAGGGAATCAATACTCCAATCGTCGGTGCTGACGGCTGGGACGGACTCACAGAAAACGCTGGCGATGAAGTCCTCAACGGTTTCTACTCAAATCACTATGCTGCAGACTCAACAGAGCCAAAAGTTCAGAATTTCGTAACAAACTACAAGGCAAAATACAGCCTGACACCAACAGCTTTCGCAGCTTTGGGC
>OCVV010809243.1_pt1 | contig 10955 bp, 10 predicted proteins | sample 1539721 | NCBI WGS metagenome assembly OCVV01 (sample SAMN02144230, study PRJEB22623) | gut metagenome | biome: sheep rumen | host: Ovis aries | place: New Zealand
ATGATGAATTAACATATAAAATTGTTAAAAAGACAGCTGATAGCTTAATTGCTAAAATTGCTGCATTACCACAATCATTAACAGCTAATACTGATGGTATTTATGATAAAGTATCTGCTAATAAGATTACAGAAGCACCAGCAATGGGAACTATTTTCAATGCTATAGCTAATCTTAGTGATGAAGCTGGAGATTACACTATAGTTATGAATAAATTAACTTATGCTGAATTCAAGAGAGTACAATTAGATAATAATTATGCTGCTGATATATTTGATGGTGTAAGAGTTAGATTTAATAACACTTTACCAGCATATGGAACAGCTGCTGCTGGAGCTGTTTATGCTATAGTTGGAGATTTCGATCATGGTACTTTAGCTAACTACCCATCTGGAGATGGTGTTGATATTAAATTTGATGATAAGACACTTATGACTTCTGATTTAATTAGAATTCTAGGCAGACAATATGTAGGTGTTGATGCAGTAGCAGATAAAGCATTTACATTAATTGCTAAGCCACAATCAATTTAGTATTAGAAAGAAGGTAAGGCTATGCTAGAAGAAATAAAGAAAATTCAAGGTATTAATCACTCTGATTTCGATAATATGATTAACATATGGATTGAAGCAGCAGAATTAGACCTTAAAGGTATCGGCATAGTCGATACTGAAGTAGATAATCCCAATAGTTTAGTAAAAAATGCAATTATAACTTATGTATTAAGTTTCTTAGCTGTTACTAATGCAGATCTATATGCTAATTCATATGCTTTACAGAAAGATGTATTAAGACATACAACTGAATACATTGTAGAGGCAAATAGTGGAATATAGTGAGATTATTTATTTAATTAATTTGGTTAAAGAGGCAGATTCAATAGGTAATATTGTTTCTACCTCTGAAAGCCAAGTAAAATGCTATGCTAAAAAACAAAGTGTAAAGACTAATGAATTCTATAGTGCTGTAGAAGTAGGATTAACTCCATCAGCAGAATTTGTCATAAAAAGGCTAAATTATGATGGACAAGAGGAACTAGAGTGGAATAATGAAAGATTTCAAGTAATTAGAACAATAGATCCTAAAAATAAATTTGATATTATATTGGTATGTGCCAGAAAGATTGGTATTAATGGCTAACAATTCCATTTTAGATATTACAGATATTCTCAATGAATATTCTAGTGATATTCAAGAAGGAATTACTGCTGATGCACAAAAAGTAGCAAAAGAGGCACAAGCAGAACTAAAAAATACATCTCCTAAATTAACTGGAGCTTATAGAAAAGGCTGGAGAGTTAAAACTGAAAAAGGTAAGGGTTATGTTGAATGTATAGTACATAATGCTACAGATTATCAACTAACACATTTACTTGAAAAGCCACATTTAAAAAGAAATGGTGGCATGACTACTCCAAAAGTACATATAGCACCAGTAGAACAAAAAGCTGTAAAGCAATATGAAACAGATGTAGAAAAGATAATAAAAAATGGAGGCTAAAATGAAGCATAAAGACATTTATGATTTATTAAAGACATTAAATATACCAGTAGCATATGATCACTTTGATACAAATAAAAAAGTTAGTCCACCATTTATAGCATATAGAGAAATTAGTCCAGATACATTTAAAGCAGATGGCATTACTTACTATAGGCCTTATGAATTTGAAATAGAATTAGTAACTGAAATAAAAGATGTAGCATTAGAAAATACTATTGAGGAATTATTAACAAGTAATAACATTCCATATGATGTTGAAAATGAAGTATGGGATGAAGATGAAAGAATTTATCATAATTTTTATGAAATTTAAGCACAGTTAATGTGCTTTTTTATTTGAAATATAAGGAGGTAAAATATATGGCAAATAAAGTAAAATTTGGATTATCAAATGTACATATATCTAAAATAACTTATGGAGAAGGTGGAGCTATTACTTATGGTACTCCATTTGCATTAAAGGGAGCAGTAAATCTAACATTAGATCCAGAAGGAGAAGCTGCTGATTTTTTTGCTGATAATACTAAATATTTTACAGCAAGTGCTAATCAAGGCTATAGTGGATCATTAGAGATAGCTTTAATTAATGATGAATTTAGAACTACTATTTTAGGAGAAACTACAGACAGAAATGGAGCATTAATTGAAAATAAAGATAATGTTATAAGTGATTTTGCATTAGGATTCCAAATTGATGGAGATCAAAATAATAGAAGATATTGGTTATATAGTGTAAGTGCTGCTAGACCATCTACAAGCTCTCAAACAATAGAAAATTCAAAAGAGCCAGTAACAGATACATTAGATATTACAGCAACTGCTAGATTAACTGATGGAGCTGTTAGAGTATTTATGGAAAAAAGTGATACTAACACAGCTGCATATGAAGGCTTCTTTGAAGCAGTATATGAACAAGCTCAATAATCTACTCTTTTGAGTAGTACAAAGACTACTCTTATGAGTAGTTTTTTTAGTATTTAAAAGAAAGGAGCAGAGCATGGCAAGTAAAAATATTAAAGGTATTACTATTGAAATTGGTGGTAATACTACTAAATTGGAATCAGCTTTAAAGAATGTTAATAAGGTTGTTTATTCTACTAACTCTGAATTAAAGCAACTAAATCAAGCTCTAAAGCTAGATCCAAAGAACACAGAACTTTTAGCACAAAAACAAGAACTATTAAGAAAAAACATTGCAGCCACTACTGAAAGATTAAATACTTTAAAAGAAGCACAAAGACAAATGGGAAGTTATTCTTCACTTACTGATGAACAAAAAGAACAATATAGGGCATTAAGTGTAGAAATAGCTAAAGGAGAAAATGCTTTAAAGGGAATGAATAAAGAACTTAAAGCATCAACTTCTATTAACTTAGATGGCTTAAAAGATGCTTTAAAAAAAGTAGGAGAAGTAGCAGTAGAAGTAACAAAAAAGATGGTACAAGTAAGTGCTGCTATAGGTGGAGCTTTAGCTGGATTAGTTGCAGCTGGTGTAAAAAGCTATGCACAATTTGAACAGCTAGAAGGTGGAGCTAGATTATTATTTGGTACTGGTGGCAAGAGTGTAGAAGAATATGCCAAGTCAGTTGGTAAATCAGTATCAGAAGTACAAGCAGAATATGATAAGTTAAAAAAAGCTGAAAATACTGTTATGGAAAATTCCAGAAATGCATATAAAACTATGGGATTAAGTGCTAGTCAATATTTAGAACAAGTAAATTCATATGCAGTAGGCTTGAAATCTTATTTAAATGGAGATTCACAAGCAGCAGCTGATTTAGCAAATAAAATAATGACAGCACAGGCTGATATAGTAGCAGCTACTGGTAATACACAAGAAGCTGTAGAAAATGCTTTTAGAGGTGTAATGAGAGGTAATTACACTATGTTAGATAATCTTCAATTAGGTATTACTCCTACTAAAGAAGGTTTTCAACAAGTAATAGATAAAGTAAATGAATGGAATGCTGCACAAGGTAAAGCTACACAGTATCAGATGGGAAATTATGCTGATATGGAGGCAGCTTTAGTTGATTATGTAGAAATGCAAGGATTAGCTGGTTATGCAGCCAATGAAGCAGCTGGTACGATAACTGGATCAGTAGCATCTATGAAGGCAGCTTTTGACAACTTCTTAAATGGTAGTGGAAGTCCAGAAGCATTAGCAGAGTCAGTAACTAATGTATTTAAAAACATTGGAGATGCTATTACTAAATTAGCACCAAATATATTATCTGGTGTAGTTACATTAATAAAAACATTATTGCCACAAGTGGTAAAAATGTTAGTTGAGGGATTACCTCAATTAATGGATGCTGTAAGTAGCTTAATTGATAGCCTTTTAGAAATGGTAAGTGATACTACAGCAATTTCAAACACAGTAACTACTCTTATTAATAAATTTGTAGAATTTATTACTACTAATTTACCTAAGATATTAGAAATAGGAGTAAGGGTACTTTTAGCATTGGTAAAGGGAATAACAGAGTCAATCCCTACATTAATTCCTACTTTAGTACAATGTATAATCACAATGCAACAAACACTTTTACAGCATTTGCCAGAAATCATTATTGCTGGAATTCAGCTACTTATTGGATTAATTCAAGGTATAGTTGATGCAATTCCAATGTTGGTTGATATGTTGCCAATGATTATAGAAACTACTACAAGTACATTATTAGACCACTTACCAGAGCTAATTATGGCTGGTTGGCAGCTTACAATAGCTCTTATAGAAGGCCTTATAAAGGCTATTCCACAGCTTCTTTTAGCTACTCCTAAGCTAATAATAGCAGTGGTAAAAAGTATCATTGAGGGTGTGCCAAAATTGATTGAATCAGCAAAAGAATTAATTGGTGGTTTGATTACTGGATTTACACAATCACATCCTAGACTAAAAGAAGGAGCTAAGAATTTAATTAATAAAATTAAAGAAGTATTAAGTCAATTACCAAGTAAGGCTATATCATGGGCAAAAGATATGATACAAGGCTTTGTAGATGGTATTAAATCTAAATTAGCTGCTGTAGGAAATGCTGCTAAAGGAATAGCTAATAAGATTAAATCATTTTTACACTTCTCTAAGCCAGATGAAGGGCCTTTAAGAGATTATGAAACATGGATGCCAGACTTTGTTGAAGGATTAGCAAAAGGAATAAATAAGTCTAGTTACATGGTAGAAAATGCAACAGCAAGTTTAGCTGATAATATGGCTAATGCCTTGTCTATTGATTCACTTGCTTCTGATGTAGATGCTGCTATGAGAGGTTTAAATAGTAAAGTAGCTACTTCAATCAATCCTACAGTAAATCCTAATGTTACATATGAAACTAATTATAAAATGATGGCTAAGGCTGTAAAAGAAGCATTAGCAGATATGGACATTGTATTAGATGATGATAGAATGGGTAGATTTGTTACTAAAACAGTAGCAGATCAAATATATACATAGGAGGTAAAGAATGAGATATTATGTTATTTTAAATGGAGTTAATTCACTAACTAAGCAAGGATTAGCAATTAATGAAATGCCTCCAATATCTAAGCCACTAATGAGAACTCAAAAAGAAGAAATTGATGGTAGAGATGGAGATATTATTACTAACTTAGGCTATAGTGCTTATGATAAAGAATTAGAAATAGGATTATATGGAGAAGGTTATGATATTAATGACATCATAGCCTTTTTTAATGGTAGTGGTACTGTAGTATTTTCTGATGAGCCAGATAAATATTACTATTACCAAATAATTAATCAAATAGATTATGAAAAACTAATTAAGTTTAGAACAGCTACAGTAGTATTCCATTGTCAGCCTTTTAAGTACCCTTTAAATGAAGTACCATTAGAAGAAGAATTTGAATATGTTTCTGGTAGTGGTACTAATATTACATTAGATAATACAGCAGAATCCACATTTAATACATTTGATTTAAAAGGTAATACAAGTCAAGAAGGAACTCCAACACCTGATGCACCAATAAATGTTGATGTAGTAAGTGGAGATAATACAATAAATATAGTAGGGAAGAATTTTTTACCTTACCAAGAATTTACAACTAAAACTATGAATGGAATAACTTTTACAAATAACAACGATGGAACATATAAGGTAAATGGAACTGCAACTGCCGATTGTTCAGTAGTTGTATATGATACTTTTATGCCAATGAGTGGAACTTGGAGAATGCTAGGCTGTCCTAGTGGTGGAAGTGCTTCAACATATATGTTAAGTGCTTATGTAGGTTATTGGGGTGCAGGTAGTCCAAATATAGATACAGGAAATGGTACTAATATAACATACACAGGAAATGTAAAAGTAAGGTTTTATATAAAGAATGGAACAACTTGTAATAATTTAATATTCAAACCAATGATAACAACTGATACAAGTGCAACATATAATAGTTTTGAACCATATAAAGGTGCAAGTTATCTTATTAGTTTAGGAGATATAGAACTATGTAAAATAGGAAAATACCAAGATAGAATATATAAAAATGGTAATAAATGGTATTTAGAAAAGAAGATAGGTAAAGTTGTTTTAAATGGTAGTGAAAATAATTGGAGTTCAGTATCACAAAGTGGTGGTTATAATAGAATAACATTTTTAGATTATCCATATTTGAAAAACTTTGGAAGTAGTAGAACTACTAATCTTTTATGTAATAACTTTTTAGCGAATATAGAAAACAATTATAGTAGGATATACCAATACGAAAACGATATATACTTTAGTTTTCCAAGTGGAATGACTACAAAAGAAGCATTTTTACAATTATTAAGTACAAATAATTCAATAGTATATTATGTACTAGCAACACCAACAACAACCGAAATAACCGATACTGAACTAATTAGTCAATTAGATGCATTAGAACAAGCTAATTCACAATCTGGGCAAACAAATATAAGTCAAGTAAATAGTGATTTACCATTTTTATTAGATGTAGTAGCTTTAAAACTAAATTCAGATCATTTAATTATAGATAATATAGGAAATACTTATGCTAAGCCTACATTAGATTTAGAAGGTACTGGAATAGTAGATATATATTTAAATGATATACAGATGTTTCAAGTTGATTTATCAGAAGTAAATGAAATAGTAATAAATACAGCTGAAATGGAAGCCTATAATCCTACTACTAGAGCATTAGCTAATAGGCAAGTAACTGGAGATTATTCTAACTTTAAATTGGCTGTAGGAGAAAATGATTTAAGATTTAGTGGAAATCTAACAAAAGCTACAATCACTAATTATCAGAGGTGGTTGTAATGATTAAAGTATTTAGAACTACAGACAAGGTATATTTAAATAATGGAGATTTAGTATTAACAGCTTCAAAGGCTTCTGTACATAAAGAAGATAATGGAGCTTTTTATTTGGAAATAGAAGCACCATTAGAAAATGAAACATCTAATGGAATAATTAAATATAGTGATTATTTAATTCCTAATAACATATTAGTTGCTAATACTCCACAAGGGGAACAAGCATTTAGAATTACTAATGTAGAGAAAAATAGAAGAAAGATTAAGATTAAGGCTAATCATGTATTTTATGATAGCCTTAATTACTTAATTGAAGATAGTTATGTTGTAGATAAGAATTGTAATGATGCATTAGACCATTTAAACAATGCTACAAGTGATTTAAGTCCATTTACAACGATTTCTAATATAACTGATACTGATTCATATAGATGTGTCAGAAAGAGCCTATATGAGGCAATTCAAGTGGTATTAGAGAGGTGGGGTGGCCACTTAGTAAGAGATAATTGGAGCATTGGTATTTACAATGAAATAGGTCAAGATAATGGAGTTACAATCAGATATGCTAAAAATTTAAAAGAAATAACAGCAACTTATAACTGGGATGATGTAGTAACTAAATTGTTACCAGTAGGAAAAGATGGAATTCTTTTGAATGAACTAGATCCAGAAGCTAGTTTATATATTACTTCTGCTACACAATATGAAATACCATATACAAAGACAGTATCATTTGAGCAGAATGACATAGTAGAAGATGATTATAAAGATCCAGAAACTGGGGAATTAAATGAACAAGCATATAAACAAGCTCTAATAAATGACTTAACAGCACAAGCACAATTATATGTAAGTGAAAACACATTACCTAAAGTAAACTATACTTTATCTGCTAATGTTGAAAAAGTCTCTGATGTAGGAGATAGGGTAGAAGTTATAGATGAAAAACTAGGTATTAATATAATGACTAGAATTATAAGCTACACATATGATTGCATTTTAGAAAAATATACTGAATTAGAATTTGGAAATTTTACTCCTAAATTAAGTGATTTAATGTCTAGTATTACAGCCAATACAGAGCAGCTAATCCAAGAAGAAAATAGTACATTAGCAGTTACATTATCTAATGAATTAGATCAAGCTACAAGCCAAATATGGGGAGCTTTAAGTAACTCTTATGTAATATATGAAGGAGATAAAATACTTATAGTAGATAGATTGCCTAAAGAAACAGCTACTAATGTAATAATGATAAATAATGGTGGTATAGGCTTTAGCAATACTGGAATTAATGGCACATTTAGTAGTGCATGGACAATAGACAATATTTTAAATATGGAAAATATTAATGTTATTAATCTAACAGCTGATCTTATTAAAGGTGGCACATTAAAATTAGGTAGTAACTTAAATCAGAATGGACAAATTGAAGTCTATGATGAAGCCAATAACTTAATAGCAGAAATTAATAAGAATGGCTTAAAAATGTATGGATCTGATGGATCTTATGTATTAATGAATAATGAAGTAGGATTTGCTGGTTATGATAGAAACAATGAAAAAATCTATTGGGTTGATAAAGATCAATTTCACATGAAAAAGACAGTTACAGAAGAAGAAATAACATTAGTTAATAAGATGAGAATAATCCCAATAACAATAAGAGATAATAACAATAATATTATTAATGATGGTATTGGATTTGTAAATGTAGCTGGAGGTGGTAGTTAATGGGATCAGTAGCTAGAGTATATTTAAGTGGTTGTAATTATGAAATAGGTTATGACTTAATAAGTCAATCAACAGAAAACAATACTTCATATGTTAAGTTTTGGGGTATATTACATGTTACAAATAGTTATGTAGCATGGAGTAGAGGTACAGCCAATGTTTGGGGAAGTAATACAACATTAAGTACCAGATACAATAAAGGAGATTATGAAGTAACTAATCAATATGTAACACTATATCATAATTCAGATGGTAGTTATTCACATTCTTTAGGTGGTACATTATCAACATCATACACAAGTGGTACAGCACAAGGTACATTCTCTTTACCAACTATAGCAAGAGCTAGTCAGCCTTCATGTATAACATGGCCTAATACTACATCTAATGTAGGAGCTATAGGTGGAGATCCATTTTATATACATATGAATAGAAAAAGTACAGCTTTTACACATACAGTAAGATATGAATGGTACAATAAATCTGGTACAATAGCAACAGATGTAACAGATAATTGCCAATGGTCTATTCCAGCAAATTTTAGTGAAGATATTCCAAATGCTGCAACTGGTAGTGGTACTATTTATGTTGATACTTATAATGGAAATACATTAATAGGAACTAAGTCAGTTGTTTTCTATTGTAATGTAGTAAATTCTAATCCTTCATTTGATTGTGCTTATTTAGATACTAATTCTACAGCTGTAGCAATTACACAGAACAATCAAAAACTAATCCAGAATATAAGTACATTAAGAGTAAATATTACTAATGCTAGAGCCTTAAATTATGCTTCTTTAAGTAGTGCTAAGGTAACAATAAATGGTGTAGATTATGATGCTACATTATCTGGATCAAGTGTTAGCATAGATGTAGGAGTTTTAAATATTGCACAAAATATAGATGCTGTAGTAACTGTTATAGACTCTAGGAATTTGACAACATCTAAGACATTAAATTTACAAATATTAGAATGGCAACAGCCTAATGCTATTATTACTTTAAATAGACAAAGTAACTTCTATAGTGAAACTGATATTAATGTAGATGCTAATTATTCAAGCCTAGATAATAAAAATACAATTACTATTCAAGTAAGATATAAAAAGGCATCTGATTCCACTTATGGAGCATATGAAACATTACAAGATAATGTAACAGCTGTAATTACATTAGATAATCTTTATCAATGGGATGTACAAGTTAAATTAACAGATAGAACAGGGGCATCTACTACTTACAATCTTTCAGTAGATAGAGGAATGCCTATTTTCTACATAGATAGATTAAAAAGGTCAATAGGAATAGATTGCTTCCCTACACAAGAAACAAGCCTTGAAATATTAGGAAAAACAATATATGATATGATTTACCCAGTAGGTAGTATTTATATCTCTGTAGCAGCAACTAATCCAGAAACATTATTTGGTGGTACATGGGAACAAATAACTGGAGATGCTTATTTAAAAATAGTAACTGAAAATGCTGGTACTTTAGCTGGTACATCATCAGAGCATAAAATACCATTATCATCTATACCATCACATCATCACTCTGTAGAAAGAGTAGCACAATATGGAAATAGTGGATCAACTGCTAATTTTACAAGTGGTAATGCATGGCAAGGTGTAAGTGGTGTAAATACATCAGATGCTGGAGATGGACAAGCATATTATCCTTATTATTTAGGAGTTTATGTATGGAAAAGAACAGCATAATAGAAAGGAATAAAAAGAATGAATTTTAATGATATTAAAACTTTTATAATGGTATTACTTGCTTTATGTGGAGCAATATCTGTAATAGGTGGAGCTATTAAATTAATTAGAGAATGGAAAAAAGAAAGTAAGATTACAGTACATGATACTATTCTTAAAGACCATGAACAAAGGCTAAGAAAAGTAGAAGATGCAACTAAAGAACAAGATGGATTTACCAAAGTATTATGCAATTCAGTATTAGCTTTAGTAAGCCATGAAATAAATGGTAATTCTAAGGACAAATTGGAATCAGCACAAAAAGAATTACAAGACTTTTTAATTCAAAAATAGACTAGGTTTTCCTAGTCTTTTTTTGTTGCTTAAATTAATAATATTGGACATTTTAAGTAAAATGTGTTAAAATATTCCCCCATTAAAGGAGGTGGAGTAGGTTGATACAAGTAACATACCAAAAGAAAGATGGTACAATATTAAATAGAATAAGAAACACATCATTAAATTATAACATTGGAGATATTACATCTATGGGATGGAAAATATTAGATATTGAATATAATTATAATGGTAAATATTATTCTAAATATGACTATGATAAAATGATGATGAATGATAAAAAGAAAAAACAAAGAATAAAAAGACTAAAATTCAATTTTAAAAAAAGTATTATAACCTTATTAAATTATTTAATAGGATTAATTATTATTAACCTTATTTATAA